>Ga0208161_1000851_pt1 | contig 16981 bp, 28 predicted proteins | sample CB_VirMetaG_3_FD_184538 | JGI IMG/M metagenome (GOLD analysis project Ga0208161, IMG submission 184538) | Freshwater to marine saline gradient viral communities from Chesapeake Bay - CB_1508_1S Viral MetaG (SPAdes) (version 4) | ecosystem: Environmental > Aquatic > Marine > Coastal | place: USA...
TTCTTCCACCTATGATCACGCCTCGATTCCTTAGCCACTCAATGCCATCCTTTAGCCTTGAAGTGTGACCATGCTTTACATGGCGTGCCATACCTATGCTCGATATAGCGCACGCCCCACTCTATCTGCTTGTATGCATTAGCAGTCTTTAGATATGTAGATCTTCCTTGAGGAATACCATAATGAGATCCATTCACGGCCTTTGGATTCCATGTGCTTTCCTTGTGATAGAGCTTGAGTATGCACTCAAATTGCTTCCAATCCTTCAATTGATTGTAAGCGTGTAGTTTGTAGTTCATAGGATCTTTGGCTGGTCGCGCATTCGCGACATTAATACTCAGCATAAATAGAACACAGACTATTACCGAAAATAGTAATAGCCGGGGCCAATGCTGGTCAGCTTGTCCCCGAGCGTCTATAGTCTCGGGGCTGCGACTCAGCATAGCACGCCAGTCAAATCCATTCACAAAACCGCAGGTCAGACGGCGTGTCGTATTTTTAAAGATCATATTCCCACCTCACTTTGGGTGCTGAAGATTGAGCTTTTGCTCGTTTCCTGCCGTTTTTCTCCCATGATGCATCAATTGATATTGTGGGTGCCAATCTCCAATTGGCAGCTTTGTAAATGGTTCCAAAATGAGCTTCGGTATCTTGATATGAAATCAGCCTGATAATTTCTGGAAAGCGAATTTTTATGTCTTTGCGCATCCAACTCAACATCCTGGAAGCTGTGTTTTTAGGAGCTTTGTCGCTAATTGCCATGCGCCTAAGTTCAAGCAACAACCAACCATCTTTCAGCCGATTGCCTGCAATTGGAGATGACCAAATTGCCACAGCGAAGGGTTCATTTTCATAATAGGCTGCGTAGCAAATGTAGCGTTTATTCCGCACAACATTTGACCAATGAATATAAGGGAAGCGTGAATGCCAAATGGCGTTCAATTCACAGGCAAATTTAGCTTTTACTACTACAAACGAAAGTTGGAGCGGCGAGCTAGGAATCGCACCTGCTTCTGGAAATTGGATCATTTCCTGTGTTTCTGTTACACCATCGCCGCTAGATTTCACGCTGCCACATCCTTAGGATAGCATCGTTCGCAGATCTCTCGATTCACTACCCAAACACCACACATGAGGCACCTACTCACTCTTTTATCGTCTGCCATATCCACTCGCTTTCAGTAGATAAACCAGATCGGCCAAGCGAATCACACCAACCCAATCATCAAGGGCAGCCTCTCCTTGGCCATTCAACCTCATAACGGCCACTCCCAATCCTTTTTCTTTGGATCTGGCTCTAAGTTGTGCCATAGCAGCAGAAGGATTAAATCCTCGTCTCGCTTTGACCTCAATATCCAAACCCTCAATGCCCAATATGTCGCTGCCACTAGCCGCCATGGAAGTAACATGCGCCGTCTCAAACCCATGGCTAACCAGATATTGAGCCACAAGTTTCTCAGACTCACGGCCGCGCTCCCTTCTACTCACGACCCCAAGCCTTTTCGTAACACTTTTCACATGCCCAGTTGTAATCCAATGGATCATGGGCAGTCATCTGGACTCGATAACCTGCATAGCTCACAAGCTGAATGTCGCACCAGTCGCACTTGACCGGATGCCCGTTGGGTTCACCTGTTCTATCTTCCATTAGTCCATGGCCTTTCCCTCGAATGTCCACTTGCCGTTCACCATCTTGGCCCACTTAGCAGGGCATTGGTCAGCCTTGGCCTTAGCCACACAGACATATCCGTGGTATGGCCCCTTGGCACTTGTGCCCTCCTTGAGCAACATAGCCCCATGAGCACATTCAAAGCCCACTACTGTGGCATTGAACGCCTTAGCAATGTCTGTGGTGTCCTGAAATGCCTTGGCTTCAACCTCATCAGGCCAGACATAAGTCTCAGGCTCGTTGGCTACTTCCTTCACAGCTCCCGGTGCTGGCTTTTGGTCATATTCTGCAATGGCCACCTGCCTCATTGAGTCTTTAGTGGCTGTTTTGTCGGCTGCCTTAATGAGCAAAATTGCCCTACCAATGGCACTTGTGGATGTGTCCTCTACCCACCAACGCTGCATATTCTTCGGATAATCGCTGGACTTACCCCGGGCAAAGTTGGTGACTGCCGGGTTCGGGTCGTTGCTGTCTCGGTAGAGATCACAGCGCACGAATATCTCCTGATTCACCACATCTAAATGCTCGACTGCAAGGTGAATCCTCCCAGCCGGGAAGTTGTCCTGAAACCAGCGATTAAGGCTGGCCACATCCTCATAACTGCTCAAATCCCATGCCATTCAATGGCTCCTTTCCTTTTGCATAATCTAATTGTTGCCTGAATGTCCAGATTGTGCCATCCCACCATGACTGTGCCTCGTTAGCATGGGGCTGGCAGTAGTAGCGTGTCCTACCGGCCCTTTCAGGTGTTTCTGATATGACGGCCCAAACGGCTGGTGTCTGGTGCAAAGGGTTTGTCTCCCGGTAAGCCTCTTTGCAGATCGAACACCAGATATTTCTCGTCTGGAGCTTCCTAATAGGCATCGAATTCTTCTGGGTCTGTGGTTGATAACTGACCAGCGATGGCCACATACGCACAAATGTCCATATATGAATCCTCAGCTCTAGCACCCCATGTCTCTGAGAGGCGTGAGACTTTGACGAGTGCCATACAAATTGCCACCTGATCTGGCTGAATTGGAAAGCCCAGATACGCTGTCCATAAATCAGCGATGCGTTTGTGATTTGTCCACGGATGGCCGTAGATTGCTCCTCGCTCACGCATAACATCTTTAGCCCCTTCGAGCAGGGCTTGAGTGCTGAGTTCTTTCGGCAAGTCTCTTTCCATCTCTGAATCCTTTCCAGTACCAGTTCTCGGTGATAGCGGTATAGAGCACGCCCAGAATGGGGATGCTTATGAGTGCAATGATGTAATAAATGGCTATGGGGTCAAAACTCATGGCGGTCATCCTTGGCGTATCCCGTCAGCCATTAACTCCCACCATTCTTCATCATGATCTAAAACACCAGTCACGAATACATCGCATAGGCATGGCTTTTCAACATCGCTTGGCCACCATTCGGGCACGCGCTGTTTGGGCAAATGATTCCTGATTTCGCATTGATGCATATAGACCTGACGAATCATCAGTTTGTCGAATTCGTCTAACATATTGGCTCGCTTTCCTCGGGAGTTTCCCGATGAGCCAAATGTACGCCCTAGCGGTTGTGTTTAGGTGGGTGTGTTGGTAACGATTTCATAACAAAGTCGGATATAGCATCCCAGTTATCAAGATGATCGTCCACAGTACGAACCACAGGAACAATCTCATAAATCACTTGTACCTCTTGCCCTCGAACACGAAGCTGCCATCACCCTGCATAGGCACAAGGACTGGGTAAAACTTGGAGCCGTCTAGGTAGCCCACCACAAAGCCCTGCTGCCACTGAGCGTAGCCCTTGGTATAGCCCATCCCTGAGCTGGACAAGTCCACCATATTGCCCACTTCTACACCCCACAAAATACGCCCGTAATGGCCTTTATAGGCCTCAGAATGAGCCGATAGTCCTAATCTATGGGTATGGCCCTGAACTACGCTCTTACCGGCCCTCAGAGCCGAATTTAGGGCACTCTGGCCGGGCTTATTGGATAAGGGTGCAGTATCGCCATGTATGGCAATCCACCCCGGAGCAAAGCCTACGCCCTGAGGATGGTAGTTAATGCCCATTTTGTCGTAGCCCATGAACCGGTGATAAGCAAGCTCTGGCAGTTTGGTAAAGGCTGGGAGCCGGTTCATAAGGCTCTTGTAAACCCTAGCCCCATGGTTAGATCCGACAACATCGGTGACCCCGAGCTGCATGAGGATCTCTTGAGTCCACGCCCTATCATCATCAATGTTGCCCATGGCTTCTTCTAGGGCATTGGCTCCATTGCGAAGCTGTGGAAGGTCTATCTCGTCACCAATCTGGATGGTGCGGTGTGGCTTCCACTTGGCTAGGAATCTGGCTAAAGCATTAACATGGTTTTCTGAATGAAAGGGTACTTGGAGATCTGGTACGAAAGCTATTCGCTTAGTCGTCATCCTCATCTTCTTCCTCATCAAAGTAAGGATTCTCCCGGTCTGGTGCTAGCCAGTCTGGTAGGGGTTGCTCAATAAGCCAGCCCTGAATGGCTGCATCTGAGAATCCTGCTCGCTTCATGGACAAAGTAACTTCGTGCATAGCGATGAAGTGCAAGTCCATCTTGGAGGGTTGCTTGGTGCGCTTAGCGGCGCGCTCCTTGCTTCTTCTTAGCGCGGCCTTTTGTGCTTTGGTTGGCTTTGCCATGACCTACCCCCTTGGCTAAAAGTGTCTCATAGATAGCCGACTGTCTTTCGACTAAAATCTCTTGTGTCGCTTCTAATTTATCAATGCGTGAGGACAGCGTTGAGCCGATTTCATTAACGAATTGGCGAACCATCCATCTCAGGGCTGTTAGGAAGCTGGCTGCAATCGCAACCATCCCGGCAAGTACGCCGCCCCATTCCGCTGGGGTCATTTGATGGGCTTGGCATATCCGAACACGCCAGCAACAACGGCGAATAGAACAGCCCGGTAATCAAGGTCGAAGTTAGAACCTGCCCATGCGGCTAGGAAGCCGCCAAGTGCCATAAGTGCCGGATGCTTTAGGTAGTCAGTCAAGGTCGCCCCCTAGTAGTGGTATGTTGAAGAAGCGACCATCGCGATCGCCAGCCTTTGTGAAACTTATGTGTAGGTGCTGTCGGTGCGGATTAGCCCCACGATACTTTCGCCACTTCCAGCGCAGTATTCGAGAGCATATTCGGCCGTCAAATATGAGGTAAGAGATTCTGGGTCGCTTGCTATTTCGGGCATATATTCGCAACTGATCTGCCAAGTCATGCATTTGCTCGCGTGGTCCAAGGTCAGCAGATACATCCAAGGCACGAACCCAGCCCTCAGCATCCGGGTTATGGTCAGACTTGCGATTACTGTGCCTTGCATCGCCGATCCACCCATCGGGCCGCTTACGGAGAGGAAACGAGTCATCCAGCTGCTCCCTTAATTGGATACCGGCTTTGCATAGCCTTGGTGTGGGCTTGGTCATCCAAGCAAAACCTTTGCTTCTTCTTCGGTGATGCCAAGGCGCTCCAAGAGTTCGGCTCGCTTAGCAGCCTTCTCAGCCTCAGCAGCTACACGCTCAGCCTCAGCAGCCTCGAACGCAATTCTGTCTGCTTCGCGCTGCGCCAATTCTTCCTCATTCAATGGGATTTCCTCAACCACACCGGTTGAGCAATCGACTACAAGTTTGGTGGTCATGGTTTCTCCTTATGAGTTTGATATGCCGTAAAGAATAGCGGTTGAGTGTTCAACGAAGTTTCCGGCTCCCGGAACCAATTTAATCGCGGTGATTGCTGATGTATCGCTCCATAATCCAGCAATCAGATGCTGATAAGCCTGAGTGCCGTTTGTTTCGGTCACGCCATCCGCTGAATAAGATTTATTTGTTGATCCTGCGTAGTTTGGGATGTAAATCTCATTATTGGCAAAAGTGTTCGCGGTATCGCCAGAGACTGAGGACTGACCACCGCCGCGCCCGAAATTCGTAAAACTAGAAGCGGTTGAACCATTACCGAATAACCAGCGATTAGTAAAACTTGAAGTGCTGCCATTGAATGAAACATCAACTCGACTCGATGCGCTACTATCAACTCGAGAAGAAAAAACGATTTTTAGATCGTCATAAGTTCCCGGAATGCTAGTGAACTCAATATCTGCCGCCCCACCACTACCCACAGTAACGCTGGCGATTTTATTATATGTGACTGCCATTATGCTGCCGCGATTCCGTAGAGGGTGAAGGTGGAGCCAACAACATAATATTCAGCCCTATCTAAAAATAATTGGACAATGTTAATTGCTGATGTAGATCGCCATAACCCGACAATAGTTTCAGTAGCACCATAAGGCGTGTTATCATAACGCTGGATACATGTTTTATTTGTAGTTGTGTTGGCATAGTTCATAATGTTAGTTCTATACACACCCCACCCATTCGTCATGTGGGCAATATCAGTTCTCCATTGATATTGGCTACTCAATCTTGCGCTTGTTGCTGATGTGCCATTACCCCCTAGTCGTGTTTGTGAGTAATTATTGCTGGTATCGACGAATGTATCGCCAACTCTGATGTTAGCGATTGCCGCGCCAGTAAGCAAAGTATTCTGAACAATAACAAGGTCTGTAAAGGATTGGCTTATGTTGCCGAAAGTTACTCCTGTTGTTCCCAAAAGATTTGATCCGGTGACTGTGTATGTGGCTATCGGTTCATAGGTGGCTGCCATGATTACCCCTTGATTCCGTAGAGGGCGAAGGTGCTTCCTGCCAAAAGGTTATAGGTTCCAGCATCAGCACCCAAAGTTAAAGAAGTGATGGCATTAGTATTGCGCCAAGAAGATGAAAATAACGCGATATTTCCAGAACCATTATTATCCACACCATTTAGAGCGCGCATAGTTTTATATTTATTAGCATCGGCGTAATCTAAAAGATCAATTACGGCGGCGTGAAACACATTTGTAGTAGAACTGTTGCCAATCATGTTGCCACCATTGAAATACGTAGCATTGGCGGTTCCATCGCTAAATGCTCCGGTTCCTTCTCCGTAGAGTCTGTGGAAACTATAATTTGAGCCACTATCAGAATTAGCCCTGATTGTTAGATAAGCAGCACCCACCGAAGGGGTAGCCCGTGAGGTTTTATAAAGGCATCGTAGTTGGAGATGTTGCCAATCAGCCGCGATTGAGTTAAATGTCGCACTTGCGCTATCTGATCCAAGTGTAATCGTGGCGATAGATTGGAAGTCGCCTAAAGGTGCAGGGATAACAAAGTCTTGAATCCCTACTGCTAGGTTTCCAATCACGCTACGCCGCCCACCACAATCCAAGAATTAGCGGCAACCTTAACAGCTGCACAGGATTTCCATTGAGCGACTACTGGCGCGGTGCTGGTAGCACCGGCTGAGTTGATAGTGGTAGTTCCCGGAGTCACGGCATCGATCGTCAAATCGCCAGCCCCGGTGTTGATAAAGGTGATGGTGGTTCCGATTGGGTAATCAAGGGTTGCATCCGTAGGGATGGAAACAGTCTTAGCGGCAGCGTTGCTGGTCAGGATGAGTACCTGATATTGGTCGTCAGCATCTACTGTGTAGGTCGTGCCGGACTGTGTGGTGACGGAGAACTGAACCAGCTCATTGACTGTGGCTGCTGGAAGCACATCGCCGGTGCTGAATGGGTAACCTGTGGGCATTTCGATCTCCTATAGTGTGCTTACGCCTAGTATACCAAACTGGGCATTCCCCAGAATGAACCCGGTGATGAGTGGGTCGCCGGTGGTAAAAGTAGTATTCCAGTTGCGCGGGGTGATCTGGTGATTAACCCCGAATATCTGCAAGGTCTTGGTGAGGGTTGAGCCACCCGGTTGCGTGTTATTGACTTCCACAGTATCGAAGAAGTCCAGCCCCAAGGCAGCCTCGATACCAGCCTGATAGTTAGGCGTGGTCAGGTCTAGGGTCATGGAGTCAATGCGGATGTCTGTGGACTTACGGCTTGCCACATAAGCCTTGGCCAAGTCCAGAGTATCGGCATCCGTCTCATGGAGAAGGTTTTGCCGGGTGATGGCATGTGGGAAGTAGGTGTCTATGCTGTCTTGGTCGGCAACTGTCTGCATCGTGCCACCGACTCGCTGGAAGTTGGCCACATTGAAGATGAGCTTGTCGTCAAAGGCAAACTTGAGATCCTTATACGAAATGCCGGTGGACTGGTCAAAGACTGTAGGCGGCACGCCTAAGGTGTCTATAGCATCGGTGCGCTCACGGAAGATTACCTTGCCATCGGCTGAGATATACACAGCCCCAAACTCTGTGAATTCCACATCTTGCAAGGCCTGAAGGACTGAGCGAAGCGTGCCGGGGTCATCTTGGACAGTTACATCGCCAATGTCTATCTGCCTTTGGCTGCCCGGGAATCCAATCTCGTCAAGGATCTGATCAATTCGATCCCCTGTGGTATCACCGGCGGTACTACCCGTAACAGACTCAATGGCTGACTTGTTGAACAAGGTGAAGGCATCGGTGGCTTGAATATCGATAAAGCCTATGTCCTCGTTTTTGGGATAGGTGTAGTTATAGGCGGTCGTATAACCGGCGAATAGTGGGTAGTCCACCCCGAGATACTCGCCAACGATTACGAGTTTCCTAAGAGGCTGTAGCAGCCCGAAATAGGGGCTTGCAGGGTTCTGTGGGTTCCAGTCGCCGTTAGGGTCTAGCACACGGATACTGCATAGCCCGGGGTTGAATCGGTCTTGGGTTAAGTCACGACCACGCCTGATGTTGATGGCTGTTGTGCTTGCCGTGAGATCTACAACCTGAGATGCAGTACCACCAGCACCCAAAACACCGATACCCAACTGGCTAATGCCAAGCTGGAATGGTGGGTCGAAGTTAGGCCCTGATGAGAAGTCAAAGCTAACTGTGAGATTGATGGGGTAGGTCATACTGCGACATTCCCGGTGGTGCGATACCAACCGCTAGTGCTGTAACCAATGCTGGAATAGTCGATGATGGTATCCACAATCTTCTTCTTGGTTTCGTCAGACAGGTCACCGGTTCCAGTCACATTGATATTGATATTGGTGGCCATTTGTTGCGCCTTTGCACCTGAAATGTCTGCCTCGATACCAGCACGCTCAGATTCCAAAACTGCTTTTAGGGCTGCATCTTCACCAGCGGTAAGCCATTGGCTGAGCAACTTCACACCGGTATCAAGGATCTCAGTATTACCGGTTGATTCGCCCAAGGATATGACCTGACGGGCCACTTCACCTTGCGCCATGGTTGGAGCCGTAACCCCACTCAAGGCGGCAATGCGCTTGTTAAGTTCATCAAGGCTAGTAAGCCAATCGGCGAAAGGATCCTCTGGCTTGAAGGCTGCCAGTTTGAGAAGTTCTGCTTGAGATTCTTGTAGCTTTTTGGCTAGCTTTTCCGCTTGGTCTGCATTTTCAAGTACCAAGGCTTTCTTGAGCTTGAGGCGTAGCACTTCATTTTCAGACAGTTCAGCATTCTTGAGGGCTGCCTCAAGGCTAATCAGTTCATCATCAAAAGTCTGGCTTGCCTTGTCGAGCTTGTTAGATTCTTTCTTTAGTTTTACTTGGGTGCTTAATTCTTTAGTCGTTTTGCGTTGGGTTCCAAGATTTCGAGATGCCAGCATTCCTTGTTCCTTGGCATTGGCACGATCAATGGCCGCCTTCTTTGCCGCTTGTTGCGCTGTATCTTTCTGACCCAGTTTAACTAATTGCTGGAAACCAATAAGGCCCGGAATGTTGGCCTTAAAATCAAGAATGGATGCACCACTACCCGGCAGTAATCCTCCAAGGGTGGTAACAACCCTGCCGATTGTAGCCAATCCCACAGCGGCGTTACCGATATTTGTGGCCATCGACTCAAACGCAACCGCTACTTTAGAAACTCCTTCTTCACGATCAACCAACAAATCCATGGAGCGGATTAACTTTTCACCAATAATGGCTTGAGCGTTATCTGCTGATGCAGCAATAATTTTAAGGCTATTAGCCACCCCACCAGCAGTACGCTCAAAGTCTCCTTGGGCAAGTGCGGTGTCCTTCATAATCAGGGCATAAGCGGCTTGCGCCTTTACTGCCGGAGTAAGGGCTTCTCGGGTGTTACGAATAAGCCCCATGCGTAATGCTTCGGTGCGAAGTCGTACATCTTGGAGAGCCACGCCATATCGCTTGAGAGGCTCAGTTTCGCCGGATAAACCTGATCGAAGGGCTGTAATGGCTTGGTCAATGGAAGTGTTATTGAAAGAAGCCATATCTGCTGCGAGCTTGACCAAAGCCATGGACATGCCTTGTGCTTGGCGTTGTCCGATACCAAAGGCTTGGAGAAGGTTGCCGTATGTTCCGGCTGCTTCAAGGGCTGCTGAAGATGAAATGCCAAGGCTGGCTGCTGAAGATCGCCCGAACGCTTCAACTTCGGCCGCGCCTCTTGCAAATACCACATTAACCTTGGACATGGCTTCTTCAAGGTTGGAAGCTGCTAAAACTGATGCTTTACCGAATTGAGCAATTCTGCGTGCGCTAAGGGCAGTACCCAAAGTGACTGCAAGGCGTTTGAGGCTTTTATCCAGTGCGCTGGTCTGCTTTTGAGCATCCTTGAAACCTTTTGCATTGAACTCAGAAATCAGATTTACAAAGATGTTACTCATAGGGTGCTCTTTTCAAATTGTTTCTTTGCCTTGTCTAAAGCAATCATGATTGCATCTACGGCTTTGCCTTGATTTTCTTCTACAGTTGCAAAGATCAAACGCCCCCTTTGTTTTGCACCTTTGCCCACTTGCTTGAGGCTGCCATAACTTTGCTGTAATTCTTGGATAAATTGACGGCCAGCATCGGGGTTATTGGATTGACTTTGAGGATCGCCGTATGGGTGTTTTCTTCCGGCTGTTTCTACAATCGATCCAATGGCAGATTTATTCAACAAGGTGAACAGGCTTGACCAGCCACTTTTATTTCGCTTTTGCTTTCCGATAGAGTAAGTCAATCCTTTGCGAATGACTGTGGCATTGTAGGTGGGAAATGCTCTTGCTCGACTGGTGCGGCTTACGCGCTCGCGGCCATCATCCATAGCACCGGACAAGAAAGTATTGGGAACCCGAGATTTGGATTTGTTAGTCAAATCCTTCATGACTGGCGTAACTTCTCTGTTCAGAGACTTATACAAATCCGGGTCAAACTTTCTTAGAGCTTTGCGAAGTTCAACGACGCCTTTTACCGCGACTGGCATTTTGCGCTGACCTCGCCTTCTCTTTCAAGTACGCGAGAGTCGCCCGGAAGATGCGCTCATCCATGGCCAGCCACTCGCTTGCCGGGATTCCTGTCTCTATCTGTAGTTGGGCTATCAGATAGGTTACGGAATCCTTATCTATTTTGGGTCGCTGTCCTCGACTACTTCCACGCTCTCAAGTGTGGCTACGAAGTCCACACCAAAGGGCTTGACTGTGACTCCATTGCGCCGTAGGCCTTCCCAAGCCAGCCAGTAGAGGTCGCTCTGTTGCTCACGCTCACGAAAGGCTTTGTGGAAGCCGATCTTGTGGTGTTGCTCGAAAGCGAACTCTATGGCCGGGGTGATCTTGCATTCAGTTGTAGTGCCGTCTGTCTGTGTAATCTTGAGGCTCGCCATGTGAATCTCCTACCAAGTACCTGTGTCTGCAACTGTTACAGCACTGTTCACAGTGAATGTTACATCCTGTGTGCTGATGTCGCCGGTTGCGCCGTTGATTGGGGTGAGGTTGTTCACCAAGATGTCGAAGGTGTAGAGCTTGTTGCCATCGGCAACAGCAGCCGTGGAATCCTGAATCAATTTCACGCCAACAGTCGCGCCGTAGTTGGAGAGCAACTCGTCAAGGATTTCATCCGTGGCTTGGTCGTTGAGGAATGAAAGGGTAAGGGTTGCAGTCTCAAGGCCCTTAACATAAGCCCTTGCGGTATCGCCCATCGCGGTTACTTCTAGCTCCTCAAATGCCATGTTGAGGGTTGCGGCGGTGACGAGATCGCTGAAATCCACAGTATCGATCTTCACCCCGACTTTATTATTCAGCGTGATCGCCATTTGATTCTTCTTTCTTCTTAGGCTTGCTTACGGGTTGTGGTTTTTCGATCTGGCCAATCTTGACCAGAAATCTAGTTCGCTTATCCATCATTAACTCCAACTCGATAGGATCGAGACTCGCACATCACACGCCAGAAAGTCGCCGGATGAGGCGTTCATAACTGCCGGTGATGAAACTTCGCCAATGGTGTATTTTACCGAAGATGCGGCGAGCTTTGTGTAAAGCTCCAGAATGTAATCTTCCATGCCGTTCAAGTTGCCTTGGTTATCGAACAGCGGCTTGATGAGGGTAATCTTAAAATGCGCCATAGGTGCAACTGTGGTGTAGTGGTCGTTGCTTGGCGTGATGTAAGGATCATCCGGGCTTATCACACAACTGTTGGCAATCGGTGTGGCCGGTGGAAAGGAGAACACAGACCACACCGATGCGCTGGTGAGCGCACTCGCCAGCGTTCCTCGTAGGGTAGTAATCGCGCTCATCCTACGAGTCCACCGGGATCCAAGTAGTCTGCCAGCATTCCGCGTACTCTTGCCAGCAAAGTATTTCCAAGTCGATATGGCGATGGCTGGTAGTCGGGGCTGATTCCTCCTGTTGAACTCATTTGTCTGGCCTGCCAAATATCCACAGCAATCATCATGGCTGCTTCTCGAACCGCTGGAATATCAACATAATCCACATATGTCTCGGCATATGCTTGGCCGTAAGGAATAACATTGTGCTTTGGTGAGTCTGCAAGGTGGCTGGTCGTCACTTTGATGTAATAATCGCCAACCTCGGTGATGGTCTTGTTGCCGTTGTAATGTGAGCCAGCGTTTTCTACATGAATAGTCTGGCCTACATAAAAATCAGTTAGTTTGTCGAAATAAAGGGTTCCGGTTGTGCCGGTGTTTTCGTGGGCAATGATGTTGTATTTGTTAAACCACAACTTTGCCTTGATGATGTCCTCAGCGGATTGGCAAACTTCTTCAACCACGCTGTCGCTGTAGAGAGTGCCAATGCCAAGGTTAGTGCGTAGTTCTGCAACTGTTACATAAGTCGCTGCCATTGGTCACTCCTTTCTTTGGGTGTGGGGGCTGGCGAGCCGTCAGCCCCCACGATTACTGGACTGGTTATGCAACCATCCACTTGTATGCGCCTGCGCCGACCTTGGTTGCGATCGCACCATAGCCGTAGAGGGCAACATTGATCTGGGAAGTTGAAATCAAGTTGGACTCAAGACGGAAGGTTCCGGACTCATACCATGTGTATGACTCTGGATTAACTACAACGATCGTGCCATCTCCTGTGCCCGAGAGTGATCGGGAAACATAGAGGTTGAGGCCGTGAACATTGCCGCGTACACCTGTTGGGGTGAGGTTAGCGGATGCGTTCTGTGGGTTGATTGTCTGGACATAAACCGGGCGGTTTGATCCATCAACAAGGCCCATGATTGCGCCCCATTGCTCCGGGCTTACGACAACATTGGTTGCGAATCCGAGTGTGTTGGTATAGACCGACACAGCGGCATCGCTAACGAAGTCGAGAAGGTTTGCAGCCGACATGGTGCGGTTTCCACCATCGGTTGCTCCGGCAACAACAGCGGTGCTTACTGCTGCGTTGGTTGCCTTTGCATAGGCAAACTGCATCTGCCTGCTCAATTCCGCAAAGAAGGCCGGCGAGCTGCGATCCAGCAACTCTAGGCTGAAGGTCTGTTGGCCGGAATAGCGTTTTACATTTACAGTCAAGAACGAGACATTTTGATCAGTCTCGGATGGTGCTGCGCCTTCTGCTGTTTCTGCAACAGTTGGAACCTGAGTAATTTTTGGAATCTCGAAAGACATTCCAGCATCAGGAAGTGTGCCGCGGCTGATCGCATCAATAAATGGACGATCTGCGTTAGAAAGAGGATTGATGACTTCGCTGAGCTGACGGGTTGGGATCAGACCTGCGTTGTCGGTTGTGTCTGCTGCTGCTGCGAGCCATTGACGAGCTGAATCGTCACCCATGGAAGCACGAACTGTGTTCTCAAGGTATGCACCGGCTGTGACCTCGATGCGTGGCTTTGCGTATGCAACAGCGGCGGTGATTGTAGGACGAGAGGCTTCAACTGCAGGAGTAACTTCTGCCTCAGGTGCTACGACTTCTGGGGTGTTCTCCACAGGAGCCTCGCTTTCGTTGTTGGTTGGTTCTTCAGTTTCCGGGGATTCGGAAGCTGCTACCTCTAGCACTTCGGCCGACTTGAAAGCCGGGTTTGATACCAGAGAAACTTCTTCGAGCCGTGCGCTCAAAACTTCAAGGACAGATCCAACTTGCTTGCTGTCCAAAACCTCGACACCGACCGAAAGACCGGAGCGAAGTTCCTCGCTGGCTTCGATAAGTGCATCATTGCCGCGTGTGGTTGCAGAAACCTTGAAAGTCGCATAAAGCGCACCTTCGTCAGCGGTGATTGCCTGAGCGCGACCAAGTGGCTTGCGGCCGTCATGCTCTAGGAGAAACTTAACCTTCTTTGGGTCATCCCATTGAACAGAGCCAGCACGAAACTTGACCTTGCCGACATTGGTGTGTCCGATTTCGTTATCGAATGGGAGAATCTTGCCGGAGATGATTCGGCGGCCTTCATCGGCCTGAATCTCGCTTGCTTGGAGTGTTATCTTCATACAGTTCCGTTCGGTGAGAGATCTTCCATTTCCTGTGCCTGTTCAACTGTGATAAGGCCCAGAGAAATCATCTTTTCGATTGCGGTGAGGCGTGTGAGCGTGTCTGCTCGCAGGAATGTGTCGTCAATAGCGAAACGCACATAATTCTGGGTATTTGTAATATCGTCCATGCTGAGGCGCGATTCGATCGCCGTAATGTAAGGCTGCAGGGCAAGCGAGATGAGTTGCTTGCGTTCATCTTGAACATTCGCATAAGTCATGCTGTTATTCTCATCAGCGGATAAGTAATACGCCGGAATGTTGCAGAGCCGGGCGATCTGCGTGGTGACCTGAGTAATCAAGTCGGCATAACCCATGTCCTTCGGCGAGAAGGATGTAGGCATGTATTCAAGTGTGCTAGTTAGGTAAGCGGTTGCTCCCTTGTTGCGTGCTGCTTTCCATTGGCTGAGCAATGCTGCAACTTCGGCCTCGCCAAGATCCGCGCCGTTATTCTTTAACACGCCGGAAGGAATCGGAGCGACTGCAGCTCGATGCGCTGCGTTTTGTAATTCGTATGCTTGCTTGATAATCGTTGCGCCGGTGTTGAGGATACCTTCGCTTAATGCTTGGAATGTGATAAGTGAGCCAAGGCCTTCCATTGGCACAGGCTTGCCATCTACATAATACTGCGTGACGAAATCGCCATCAGGAGAAACTTGCTGTGTAACTTTAGTTGGTGAAATCCAATTAAATCGCGCTGGTCTGCCGTCATCGGAATATAATTCAGTAACCTGTAAATACCCGACCCCAAAAAATAGTAAACTGTCTACCAAATACGCTATCGTGACTGCTCGCGGCTGGTGAATTGAAGGTTGTTCAAGCCACTTTGGTGATGCGAGCCGTTCATCGTTGGACTTGCGATAAAGATGGATTGGAATGCTTGCAATCGTGCCAGCGATGAGATTTCTGGATCGGACAATCGCCGGGAGCTGGATTGCAACATCTCGACTGACTTTAGTAATGAGTTGAGTGTTGAAATATCCAAAATCGTCTCCCATGACGATAGGGGCATGTTGGGCTTTAACCTCAGAAGATAGTTTGGGTGCTTGAATGAGGAACTTATCCCAAAATGCCATAGGTTATAGGATACCACACATATCGGACAATTTACGCAAAAATGGCTGGTTTCGACACCGGCTTCACTAGCTGATGCACCACCATGGCCAGAGCAATCGCGGCTGAAACATCCCCCGCGGATTTTCTTCTCACGATTCGCCAACCAGCATCAGATAACTTCGCTCCACAGTTATTCATAGATGCCACTAGCTCGCTCTGGCCAGAGTGCGTTATTCGATTGTTTACGATTGCCTCAAGCAAGTCTCCACAGGCTGTGTAGAAGATCTGCCCAGACATATCCACGACCTTACAACCAGACTGTGCCAATCGAGAGGCGATACTGGCGGTCGCATACTTATCGTAACACAGCATTTGGGGTCGGTACTTATCCCACCAGCCCTTGATATCGGCAGCCATCTTTAGCTCGTCAATAGCCACATCTGATTCCCATTGGTGCATGATGCCCACGCCGATCTTGCCATCAGGCATCAATTGGGCAGCCACAAGGCTGGCTTTCTTCTTGGTCACAGCAATATCAATGCCAAAGACTGTGGTAGGGCCGGGGTTGAGTTGTAGGTCTTGCACAGTCAGATCCTCAAAGGCTCGGTAAGGCCATGGACTCGAAATAGCATCGACCCATAGGCACAGATGCTCGGTTCTGGCATCCTCGGGTTTGGCGGTCTTTATGTATTCCTGAATCGTCTCAAGGTTGGTCGTATAGCCAATCGCCGGGTTAGCCTGAAGGATCTGCTCCACATCGGTGAGCTTGCAGAATGGCTCAGCCGAATACTCCCACCAGCCAAGGCTCTTGGGTGGGTAACTGAGTGCAGTTTCGCGTAGGGTGTTCAAGACTTCACTAAACGCATCACCGGCATTCGAGCAAGTGAGTAGCACGCCATTGGTCGCGGTCGTAGTTGGCCTAATAGCGGCCCATGCTTCGCGGCTGATCTCCCGAAGCTCATCTACGAATACGAGATGGGCAGTCTTACCACGCACGCCATCGCGAGTAGCGGCTGCGATCTCATACATGCTGCCATCGAGCAAGGTAACCGACTCTTGGCCGTTCGCATAGCGTATTTGCTTCACCATAGCCATCAGTTCTGGATTGGCTTCAATTACATCGACTACCTGACGAAAGGTATCGATTGCCATGTTGCGATTAGACGAGAGGCCGATTACCCGGCTCTTGCGTGGCTCAGCAAACAGCTCATAGAGGATACGCATACGCGCTAGGTGAGTCTTTCCCTGCTGACGGCTGATGAGGATGCCCTGTGTCGTGATTTTGTAGTCGCCTTTGCGGTCGAGCACCATCATGCGCTCGCTCACATACTTTTGCCACGGCAGCAACGGATCTGAGTATTTGGCTACCCACTCAGCGAACTCTTTGCCCTTGGATGTGCCCTTGATCTTTGGGGTTTCAAGTCTGGGTTTCGTTTTGCCCTTGAGCTTGGCCATTCTCAACTAGCCCCCGACTGATCTGGACTGTTTCCCGATTGAAAGGGTGAATCTGCCAACGATACCGAACGAGTCTGTCCGTTTTGCACCGGTTTGGACTGTTTTGCGGAGAGATTCCGAGG
>Ga0208161_1000855_pt1 | contig 16964 bp, 19 predicted proteins | sample CB_VirMetaG_3_FD_184538 | JGI IMG/M metagenome (GOLD analysis project Ga0208161, IMG submission 184538) | Freshwater to marine saline gradient viral communities from Chesapeake Bay - CB_1508_1S Viral MetaG (SPAdes) (version 4) | ecosystem: Environmental > Aquatic > Marine > Coastal | place: USA...
GATTCAGAATGTATCGCACTAACCTCTTAAAATTATAAATAATGGCACTATACGACAAGGCAAGTTTAGTTTTAATTCCAAGTGGAACAAAAGAAGGGGTTGTGTTTTCGCAAAAACCTACTAATGGAGATGGGGATTTCACATTTACAAGAGCAAGTTCAGCGACAAGGGTTAATTCTGATGGGTTAATTGAAAAGGAAACGCAGAATTTATTATTGCAGAGTAATACATTTACAAGTACTTGGACTGTATATACAGGTATTACTTTCACAAGTGGGCAATCGGGTTACAATGGTACTAATGATGCTTGGAAGTTAGATAAGGATGCAAGTCAGTTTCTTGCTATTAGACAAACCCCCACATATTCAGGTGTAGTTACTTTTAGTATTTATGCAAAAGAGGGAACATTGAGATACTTAAATTTCTATCATCCAAGTACAACTGCTCAAATTTGGTTTGATTTGCAGGCAGGGGCGGTTGGTGTTCAAGCGGGTACTTATATTGAAAATAAAATTGAAGATGTGGGTAGTGGATGGTATAGATGTTCAGTTACTTATAATGCTTCATCAGGAGGTGAATTAAGAATCTATCCTTCAAGTGCGGATGGTGCTTATACTGCCGTAGCAGGAAATATCTACATCCAAGATGCCCAACTTAATCAAGGGTTAGTAGCAGACTCATATTTAGAAACAACCACAACGGCAGTTTATGGAGGTATTACAGACAATGTACCAAGATTAGATTATACGGATAGTTCGTGTCCTGCGCTTTTGTTAGAACCGCAGAGGACTAATGCTATGGTTAATAGTGAGTATTTTGGTGCTTGGATAAGTTTAAATTGCACATTGTCCGCTAATAATGCAATCTCTCCAGAGGGGGTGCAAAATGCATATTTAATCACAACTACATCTACAAATGAAACAGGTGTTTATGAGATTATATCAATAAGTGGAACGCATACATTTAGTGCTTATGCTAAAGCAGGAACAGGTAGATATTTGCTATTTAACACAGATGCCTCTAATCAATTAGCAAAATTTGATTTACAAGATGGTTCAATAGTTGGAACATCAGGAGGTAATGTTACTGCATCTATTGAGGATGCAGGAGATGGTTGGTACAGATGTATTGTTGTATCCACCAACGCTTCATCTAACAGGTATACACTATTTATGACCAATAATACTAGCGTAGCCGATTTTGGTTCAGCAAGTGGTTTAACATATTATTTATACGGAGCGCAACTTGAGGAAGGATACGCAACATCCTACATACCTACCTATGGTACGAGTGTGACGAGAAATGCTGATTCTGCTTCTAAAACTGGTATCTCAAGCCTTATCGGGCAAACGGAGGGAACTATTTTTGTTGACCTTGCTGGGTTTGATGGCAACACTCATTTGGTAACACTTGGAGATGGAACCGTTTCTAATTATTTGATGCTTTACATTTCAAGCGGTTCAATCGCTTGGTTAAGTAATAGCGGGTTAAGTGGAAGCGCAGGAAGTGTAACGGCAACCAGTAAAGTAGCATTAGCGTATAAAGAAAACGATAGTGTTTTGTATTTGGATGGAACCCAAGTTTTAAGCGATACATCAAACACAATTCCATCCTTACCTAATATGTACCTAAACAATAACGCGACTTTGAGCAATGTTTTAAGATTAGAGGCAAAACAAGTAACCCTATTCAAGACACGACTATCAAACGAAGAACTCGAAGCATTAACAACTTTATAAGATGAATCCATTGATAACAGGATTACTAAAGATTTTTATATTTATTTTGCTTTTCCCATTTAGCATCTTGTTTAGTTTAATTAGCAAGATTCAAAAATTAGGGGGTGCAGAAAAAACCGCTAACGACATTATACTTGAGAAGATAAAAGCATTAACACAAGAGTAACAATTACACCTATGATAAGAACAAGGGTAAATTTTTATATAAATTACATAAACATACAATAGTTATAACCATTATAGAATATGAATTATTTCAGAAAATACGAGTTTGGCAGTAAAAGTGCTGCAAGTGCTAAAATCAACGCATTAGGCATTGACGAGGAAGGAAACCCAACACACAATAACGCAATCGTTAGACTAGGGCATATCGTAGTTACACCCGCAGAGATTGACGCAGAAGGCAATGTAATTACCGAAGCCGTTTTAACAGATACCTATCACGTTGATGTTTTATGGGATGGTGAGCCAAACCCAGATTGGGATGCTCAACTTGTGTGGTGTGCGCCAATGGGTGTGCATACATTCGGCTCATCTTCTGCCATTGCAGAGTGGACAGAGAAATGCAAGGAGTTACATCCCGAATATTTCCCAGAGCCTGAATTAGAAGCAATATAAAAATGAAAATAGCTAAATACGAATTCCCTGACGCTGCGGTAGCGCAAGCAAACATCGATGCCCTAGGCGTGGCTACAGATGAAGATGGAAACACATACCCAACACACAATCACTCCATAGTGAAGCTGGGCAATATAGTCCTAACCCCTGGAGAATATGACCAGGAGGGTAATGAGACTGTAGCCCCTGTGCTCTCTACAAAATATCACGTAGACGTATTGTGGCAGATCAGTGACACATATGACGAGGAAGGTAACCTAGTCCCAGCGACACACCCTGGAAGCTGGGGTGACTATGCCGTCGAGATCAATGACAATGGTGTACACTCATTCATGGGTCTAGACTATCTGAGCCACAAGCTTTAAAAAAAATATTCAGTATCTTTGCCATAAAAAACATGGACAAAGGACTCGGAGACACTGTCGATAGAATAACTACTGCAACTGGTATAAAGTCTGTGGTAAAGAAGACCATTGGCAAGAAGTGTGGTTGCGAGAAGCGTCGTAAAAAGTTGAATGACCTATTTCCCTACAGATGAAAGAACTTTCTAAAGAAACCAAGTTTAACGTGTCTGTAGAGACACTTATCGCCCTAGCTGTAGGGGTATTTACAGCTGCAGGATTCTATTTCTCGCTCCAGGCCCAGATTCAGGAGGCCATGGAGATGCCTCAGCCAGTGATCACACGTCAGGAATATGACCTGAAGGATAACGCAATCCGTAAAGAAATAATGAACAACAGGGACCTTATCGAGCGAAACTTTGAGAAGCTTGAGAAGATAGAGGAGCGCCTGTATAAACTAAACTAGTCATGATAAAGTATGTCTTAGCCACTCTTGTACTACTGATGATTCCACTCAGCACTGGGGACTTTTCACACAAGGAAGAACTAGGAGCTGAATACACGGTCCTGCATATCAATGCCAAATGGAACCAGATGAACAACGTAAACCTGGACGTCATCCCAAACTGTAGACTACAGTACGCATTCTTGGAGGACCAGCCAAAAGAGATACAGCAAAGCATACAGTACGTGCCACACATTATACTACTAAAGCATAACAGACCGATCGCACAATGGTCTGCAGACTTGAGCTTTAAATTAAATATAACGACAAAAGAAATTGTAAGGGTAATCGATGGTCAGTAAGAACATTTCATACAAGGAGGCGACGCACTCCACCACGGCAAAGAGACTAGGGATTGACAACACTCCAGACGCTGAGCAGTTCAGTAACATGATATATGTCGCTGAGAACGTTTTTCAGCCCGTTAGAGAGCATTTCGGAGTCCCAATATATGTGTCGTCATTCTTCAGAAGCGAGGCTCTTAATTCAGCTATAAGAGGCTCATCTAGCTCGACCCATATGAAGGGTGAGGCGATGGATCTAGATGCCGATGTCTTTGGCAAGGTTACCAATGCAGAGATATTCCACTATATCAAGGACAACCTAGAGTTCGACCAGCTGATATGGGAGTTCGGTACAGATACAGAGCCTGCATGGGTTCATGTAAGTCTATCAAAGGGTACCAACAGAAATCAAATCCTTGTGGCCAAGAAGGTTGAAGGAAAAACCGTATACGAATTTTACAATGAGTAAGAAGCCGTTTAAAGAAACTAAAGTCGGTAAGTTTTTATTACAAAAACTGCCTGGGGTTGTCACTGATGTATTGCCAGATAAAGGCGTATTAGGAATTGTAAAGAACCTAATTGATGGAGACGACTCTATGACTGCTGAGCAGAAGGCTGAGCTAAAAAAAGAGTTGTATCAACTTGAGGTAGCAGACCGTGACTCAGCTCGCAAAAGAGAGTCTGAAATAAAAAAGGCAGGAGGACAAGACTGGATGATGTTTATCACAGGTATTGTTGGACTTGCCTCGTTTATATTTATGATTTATGCTGTGGTGTATATACCATCAGTTACGCAGAATGATTTGTTTGTACATTTAATGGGAGTAATAGAAGGCGTAGTTGTGTCGAATATATTTGCCTACTACTACGGAACTTCAAGCGATAAGAAGTAATGGCAAAGCAAGTAGTATCATCATACATAGAAAAACCTAAAACTAGGAGACCAGGGGTTCATTCTAAGAACGCATCCAAGAACAAGCGTGGATACAAAAAACCTTATAGAGGACAAGGCAGATGACAAAAATTAAAAACTACGCACTAGACCTAGAGGTCCGTGGAGATGACAAATGGATTGGGACTGATTCTGGTTCATTGGCGAAGCTTACAAAAAACTTTACACCTGACAACCTAGCGAAATACTATAATGACAAGGAGGTTGTTGAGTCTGTGAACCAGCTTCGTTTTTTCTATGACACCGTAGCTCCAGGAGAGGACAGGGCTAGGGGTAGTTTTTCATTCCCGACAGAGGTTGGGGCTGAGGTTCCATTCTCTAGCATATCAAACCTTGTATTTAGTAGGTTTACACTTGGTGACGATGCGGTGAACAACTTCATGACGGACATTGTCAACAGCATCATCATCCTTCAGAAGGCGGACAACCCAGACATCTATGCATTCTATGCCCTCAACGGATATGAGGTGGACCCTACGGACAGTAACTTCTACAATGTAGAGTTGAGCTATGAGTCTGGCAACGGGTCTGTTCAGGAGGACCAGGACTATTTTGTTAGCTTAATCCAGTTCGCTGGGGCTGCAGGGATACAGACAATTTTGGGTAGTGAGTTTATCGATTCGACGCTAACAGGTGTCGGTGAGGTTACTCTTTCATTGTCGGCCACAGGTACGGCAGATGACACAACATATTTAAGAGGGGACAACACATGGGCAGCTATACCAGAGCCTACAGGAGACAGTGACTTTGTGTATTTCACGGTAAAGAACGAGACTGGTGTAACTATAAACAAGGGTAAGGGTGTTATGGCTGTCGGTACAGACGGCAACTCTGGGCATATCCTTATCGATGAGATGATAGCAGACGGTACTGTGGAGGCTAAGTTTTTCTTAGGTGTCCTAGAGACCTCTGTAGACAATGGTGAGTTTGCTAGGGTAATATCATTCGGGCAGCTATCACAGTTTGACACAAGAGGCCAGAACGGTGAAGACTGGAACGACAGTGACATACTTTGGTGTGACCCTGCCAATCCTGGCGACTTTACAATTGTTGAGCCTGACGGGCCTAATGTGAAGATTGCTGCCGCTTTTATTTTGAACTCATCCACAAACGGTAAGATTCAGATACGCGTACAGGCGAACGAGGGTGTTCATGACCTGCATGACACGAGAATTGTATCACAGCAGGACGGTGATGTATTGGTATGGAACGACACAGACGGAGTGTGGTTCAATGACAGCACGCTGAACGTAGACTACACTAATGCTAGAATAGGGATTGGAACGACTAGTCCTACTCAAAAACTTCATGTTGAAGGAACAATCCTTGTAAATAATGAAGTTCAGTTTGTAGACTCTAGTATGAGAATATTTAGAAGTTCTAATGACATGAGACTTAGAGTTGGCGGTAGTGATAGAATGACGATAAATTCCACAGGCAACGTCGGTATCGGCACGACTAGTCCTAGCCAGAGGTTAGAAGTTGACGGAGACGCTTTAATAAATAATTCAGGCGATGGTAAATTATATTTAGGTAGTACATCAGATTATATAGGTAATATAGGTTCTAATATTTATATGTATTCCTCTGGTCAAAATATTTTTTATGCAGGTGGTTCTGAACAAATGCGTATCACAACAGTAGGCAACGTTGGTATCGGAACTACCACTCCAAATTACAAGCTAGTTACATTTAAAAACAATAATACTTATAATGCTTTTTTTACAGGTGGTAATGGGACAAGAGGTGTCGGGATTGGATATAATAACACATCACCAGTAATACAAGGTTTAGCTTATAATAGTGACACAACTTATTACAATTTATCACTTCAACCAAGCGGAGGCAACGTAGGGATTGGAACGACTGCTCCTAGTACTAAGCTCCACGTTATTGGTGACACTATAATAGAAGATACTTCGGCTGTGCTAGCGCTTAAAAGCACACAAGTTGGATCAACCTCATCAATACAGTTTGAGTCATTAGCCAATGCTGCTATTATAGGCGGTGGCACAGCTGATTATTTAAGTTTTTTGACGGCTAGTAACCATAGAATGCGTATACTGGCAAACGGGAACGTTGGGATTGGAACGACCAGTCCTACATCAAAACTACACGTAGTTGGCGGCACATACAGTACAGGAGGATTCTACACGCCAAACAGCGCTACAGGTTACTTTACAAATTCAAGCAGCACGGCTGGTATGGTCACCACTGCATTAGATGATACAACATTTAACTCTGGCGGTGCTGAGACAATGAGGCTTACTGCTGATGGTAAAGTTGGAATTGGAACAACCATCCCTGCTTCAAAACTTGATGTAAAAGGCGGTATTAGAATGGCTGACGACGCAGCCACAGCTTCAGCGACAAATGAAGGGACGCTAAGATATAGAAAAGACGCAAACAACAGCTATATAGATATGTGTATGCAAACAGGTGCATCTACATATGCTTGGGTTAACATAAAAACAAACACTTGGTAATAACTTAAAAATAAAAAAATGACAACAATTAATTGGAACTGTAAAACAGTAGATGTTTATCCAGCACAAGGAGAATACACAGATGTGGTGTACAACGTGCACTGGATCGTAACAGGAACCTCGGATCAAACAGACCCTGAAGGCAACCCATACACAGGGCGTGTAATTGGTACAGAGATGCTTGACACAAGCACCATCACAGACTTTATTCCATTCGCTGACCTCACTAACGAGATTGCAGTACAGTGGACAAAGGACGCTATGGGTGCAGAGCGTGTGGCTGAGATTGAGGCCAATGTGGAGGCGCAGATTAATCAAGAGATTAACCCTACCTCTATCACCATGACTATCGGTGAATAATTTTGTATATTTGTAATAAATTAAATTAAATGGAAACAATTAAACAAGAACAACTAGAAAAGCTAAACGAAATTTTAGCCAAGAAAGAGAGAGCACTCCTAATCATTGGAGACCTAGAGGCTCAGAAACACCAACAACTTCACGGCCTTGCTGAGATTGAGACCTCGTTCAACGAGTTCACAAAGGAGCTTAGCCAGGAGTATGGAGATGTCAATATCGACCTTAAGACAGGCGAGATAAGCCCTAGAGAGGAAAAGTAGATGGAGATCCGAAAGATATCTGTGGGGCCTGACTACAAGAATGGTGCTATGCACTATCTACAGGGGCAGGATGTGCTGAACGGTGAGTATACAATTCACCTGATACAGTATGACACCCATCTAGGGTCCTACAAGATATGGATCGAAAGGGATGACGAGGTCCTTCTATGGAAGGAGATCAGTCCCACAATGCCAGTCTCAATCGAATACAATATAAATTTCTGATGAAATCACCCTTCAGCTTCATTGTGCGGCCGTATAATGACAGAAGGTATGACAACATAAAGGAGGTTGGTGGTATAGAACTTATCACCAGTGTCTCTCAAGAAGATCATACCGTCTCGAACAGATATGCCGAGGTCATAGAGGTCCCTATAGGCTATACTGGCCCAATAGAGCCAGGTGACACGCTTTTGGTACACCACAACGTGTTCAAGTACTATTACGACATGAAGGGCAAGCAGAAGAGCGGAAAGAGCTTCCTGATGGACAACCTGTTTCTGATAGACCATGACCAGTTCTTTTTGTACAAGAAGGACGGGGACTGGAACGCACATGACAGGTATTGTTTTGTCAAGCCAGCAGATAGGGAGGACCATTATCTTCAGTCTTCAGGGACAGAGCAGCCACTTGTCGGCTATATAAAGTATATCAACCAGGAGCTAAAGGACCTAGGTCTGAAGCAGGGAGACAAAATATCCTACAAGCCTGACTCTGAGTATGAGTTTGATGTGGATGGTGAGAAGCTCTACAGGATGTATACAAACCATATCGTAATAAAGCTCTGATGGATACAAGAAAGATGAAGCAGGACATCATTGCCGCTGGTGAGAAGGCGGTAAAGCAGCTCATCAAGGTGGCTGAGGAGAAGATCATCACAGACAATCCAGACAGTGAGATTGCGGCAGACAGGTTGAAGAATGCTGCAGCTACAAAGAAGCTTGCCATATTCGACGCATTTGAGATACTAACTAGGATAGAGGCAGAACGCTCTATGCTAAACGAGGTGGACAACACCAAAAACCTAAGCAGCTTTGCAGAAAGAAGAGCTAAATAGTCTGTACCGAAAGGTAAGTGGCCCAACCAAAAAGCGAAAGCACTGGGACTATGGATATGACCATACGCATGATATGGTTGTCATCTCTAAGGATGGCACAATCGGTGATGTGGTTGAGATAAACGGACTAAAGATAGCACTACCTGCAACCCCTGAAAATATACGCCAAAGGAGTAAGAGGCAGTCCGAGCAGTACTGGGAGCCTTCTCAGTATCCAACTGAACTAAACAGAATCAAGTCTATATTTCAGTGGAACGAGACCCCAAAAGAGTTTAAGTACAAATGGGTCGACTATATAGAGCAAGAGTTTGACAGACGTGACAACGGCTTTTGGTTCATGAACAATGGTGTCCCAACCTATATCACGGGAACGCACTATATGTACCTGCAGTGGACAAAGATTGATGTGGGTCTCCCTGACTTTCGTGAGGCCAACAGGATATTCTTTATATACTGGGAGGCCTGTCGTGCAGATGACAGATGCTTTGGTATGGTCTATCTAAAGATACGTCGTTCTGGATTCTCATTTATGTCCTCAGCAGAGTGTGTCAACACGGCTACCCTAGCAAAAGATGCACGTATAGGGATACTGTCAAAGACAGGGGCCGACGCTAAGAAGATGTTCACCGATAAGGTGGTGCCAATATCGAGCAACTATCCGTTCTTCTTCAAGCCTGTTCAGGATGGTATGGACAAGCCAAAGACAGAGCTCGCCTATCGTGTCCCTGCATCTAAGATTACCAAGAAGAATATGTATGAGACAGACGGTTCGGACATAACTGGGCTAGACACAACCATCGACTGGAAGAACACGGACGACAACTCATATGACGGTGAGAAGCTACTCCTTCTTGTTCATGACGAATCAGGTAAATTACTAAAGCCAAACAACATATTAAATAGCTGGCGTGTAACAAAGACCTGTCTCCGTCTAGGGAGCAAGATTATCGGCAAGTGTCTTATGGGGTCAACCTCAAACGCACTGGACAAGGGTGGTGAGAACTTCAAGAAACTATACTATGACTCTGACCCAAAGAAGCGTAACTCTAACGGACAGACCAAGAGCGGTCTGTATAACCTCTTCATCCCTATGGAATGGAACATGGAGGGCTTTATTGATAGGTATGGAAACCCAGTCTTTGATACACCAGCCGAGCCTATAGAGGGCGTCGATGGTGGAAAGATTCGTATGGGCGCTATAGAGTACTGGAAGAACGAGGTGGAGTCATTGAAGGGAGATGCAGATGCTCTTAACGAATATTACAGACAGTTCCCAAGGACAGAGTCACACGCATTCAGGGACGAGAGCAAGTCATCTCTATTTAACCTGACCAAGATATACCAACAGATAGACTATAACGATAGCCTTATCAGAGACAATGTGCTGACCCGTGGATCATTCCATTGGAAGGATGGCAAGAAGGATACAGAGGTTGTATGGACCCCTGACGATCGTGGACGCTTTCTTGTCTCTTGGATTCCTTCCAAGCAGTACATGAACAATGTCGTGATAAGAAACGGTGTCAAGTTTCCAGGGAACGAGCATATGGGTGCATTTGGTTGCGACCCGTACGACATATCGGGGACCGTTGGTGGTATAGGCTCTAACGGAGCGCTTCACGGACTCACTAAATACCATATGGAGGACGCGCCAGTGAACCATTTCTTTCTTGAGTATATCGCTAGGCCACAGACCGCAGAGATATTCTTCGAGGAGATACTGATGGCATGTGTCTTCTATGGGATGCCTATACTTGCAGAAAACAACAAACCAAGGCTCCTCTATCATTTAAAGAACAGGGGATACAGGAAGTTTTCTATAAACAGGCCAGACAGACACAAGAGTAAGCTGTCAGGTACAGAGAAGGAGCTTGGTGGGATACCAAACACCTCTGAGGCTGTAAAGCAGGCACACGCATCGGCGATTGAGACCTATATAGAGAAGCACGTAGGAATTGATTTAGAAGGTACGTACAGGGACAATGACCTGATGGGTGACATGTACTTTACAAGAACACTACAGGAATGGGCAAGGTTTGATATTAATAACAGGACCAAGTTTGATGCCGCAATCAGCTCAGGTCTAGCTATTATGGCTACGCAACAGGGTCTCTATAAGGAGGTTAAAAATGAATCAAAAATAAGCATTAACTTTGCAAGATATAATAACAGCGGAAAATACAGCCAGCTAATTAGATGAAAGAAGTAAAGATATCTATCAATCCATCTTCCTTTCCTAGCCAATACGTCTCTGACCGAGAAAAGGCCACAGAGGAGTTTGGGCTGCGTATAGGTCAAGCCATTCAGTATGAGTGGTTTAAGAGAGACAGCGGAGGAACCAGATTCTATAACCAGTGGGATCAGTTCCACAGGCTTAGGCTGTATGCACGTGCAGAACAGTCTGTGGCTAAGTACAAGAACGAGATGGCTGTCGACGGAGACCTGTCTTACATGAACCTGGACTGGACCCCTGTACCTATCATTCCTAAGTTTATTGACATCGTTGTGAACGGTATGTCTGACCGTATGTTCAGCGTAAAGGCATATGCACAGGACGCTATGTCTGCAGAGAAGCGCAACAAGTATCAGGACACTATCGAGGCAGATATGGTCTCTAAAGAGCTTCTAGAGCAGGTACAGATGGACTTCGGCATCGACGCATTCAATACGGATCCAAAGAACCTTCCAGAGAATGATGAGGAGCTACAGCTCCATATGCAGCTAAACTACAAGGCATCTATAGAGCTTGCCGAGGAGGCTGCAATCAATACAATACTTGACGAGAACAAGTATCTTGACATCAAGAAACGCATCAACTATGACATCACAACACTTGGTGTCGGTATGGCTAAGCACGAGTTCTTAGCTGGAGATGGTATAAGAGTTAGCTATGTAGATCCAGCTAATGTTGTCTACAGCTATACAGAGGACCCAAACTTTAATGATTGCTTTTACTGGGGAGAGGTGAAGACCGTCCCTATCACAGAGACACTAAAGATTGATCCAACCCTTACGGATGAGGACCTGAAGAAGATATCTAAATACAGCCAGGACTGGTATAACTATTTCAACAGCACACAGTTCTATGACAATGACCTATTCTCTGAGGATACGGTCACTCTGCTGTATTTCAACTATAAGACGACAAAGAAGTTTGTCTACAAGAAAAAAATTACAGAGGACGGGACCGAGAAGGTAATCGCTAAGGACGATGAGTTCAACCCGCCAGAGGAGATGATGCAGGAGCGTGGCTTCGAAAAGATTGAGAAGACCATCGATGTGTGGTATGACGGGGTTATGGTGATGGGTACCAATATCATGCTTAAGTGGGAGCTTGCAAAGAATATGGTCAGACCAAAGTCAGCCTCACAGCACTCGTATCCAAACTATGTGGCCTGTGCCCCTAGAATGTATAAGGGGAACATAGAGTCTCTGCTACGCAGAATGATTCCGTTCGCAGACCTTATCCAGATGACACACCTTAAACTACAACAGGTAATTCAAAAGGTTGTGCCAGATGGTATCTTTATTGACGCAGACGGGCTTAATGAGGTCGACCTAGGAAATGGCGCTACATACGCACCTGAAGATGCATTGAGATTGTATTTCCAAACAGGTAGTGTAATCGGGCGCAGCTATACCCAGGATGGTGAGTTCAATAATGCCCGTGTCCCTATACAAGAGCTGAACAGTAATTCTGGACAGGCCAAGATAGCTAGCCTTATCGGTAGCTATAACCATTATATGCAGATGCTTCGTGACGTGACTGGTCTTAATGAGGCCCGTGACGGTTCTATGCCTGACCCTAACTCACTTGTCGGTCTTCAGAAGCTTGCTGCACTAAACAGTAACACAGCTACAAGACACATACTTGAGGGTAGCCTAGACATCACAAGAGACCTTGCCACTGCATTGTCTTGCCGTATCTCAGACGCTCTAGAGTATGCCCCATACAAGGATGAGTTTGTGTTACAGATTGGAAAGTATAACGTGAACCTCCTTAACGATATTAAGGATTTACATATCTATGATTTTGGAATATTTATTGAGGTTGCGCCAGACGATGAGCAAAAGCAAATGCTTGAGCAAAATATTCAGATGGCTCTATCTCGTGATGCTATTGATCTTGATGATGCTATCGACATACGCGAAGTTAAAAATGTCAAGCTTGCAAACCAATTGTTAAAGGTTAAGCGTAAGCGCAAGGCAGAGCAGAGACAGAAGGACGAGGCTGTTAAGCAGCAGATGCAGGCACAGATAAACCAACAGTCACAACAGATGGCTGCACAGATGGCTGCACAGAAGATTCAGATGGAGACCCAGAGCGAGATGCAGATCGCGCAGGCTAAGGCTGGCTTTGAGATAGAGAAGATGAATGCAGAGGTACAGGCCAAGTCACAACTTATGCAGCTTGAGTTCCAGATGAACATGCAGCTTAAGGGTGTCGATGCAAGTATGATTAAGAGCCGTGAGCAGATGAAGGAGGAGGCTAAGGACAAGAGAATTAGCAAGCAAAACACACAGCAGTCAAAGCTTATAGAGCAGAGAAAGAATAATCTGCCACCTATAAACTTTGAGTCTAACGAGGATTCGTTGGATGGTTTCAACCTCGCAGAGTTTGAGCCACGTTAAAAAAGTATAAATTTAAATTTAATATATTATGGAATTAAAGGTAAGGGCTGTTGAGGCCGAAGAACAAAAATCTGTTCAGGAAGTAGAGCAAGAATTGCTAGACAAGCATGAGCAGGAACTAAATAGAGAAGCAAATGTTGAGGAGACAGTAGTTGAAGAGGCTCCTGTTGAAAAGTCACTTAGTGACGATGACGTTCTTTCATTTATTAGAGACAGATATAATAAGGAGATAAACTCTGTTGACGAGTTGTTTGCTCAAAGAGAGCAAGCGGAAGAGTTGCCAGAGGATGTTTCTGCCTTCTTAAAGTACAAGAAGGAAACTGGTCGTGGAATCAATGACTTCATGAAGTTGCAAGCCAACTATGATGACATGAGTTCAGACCAGCTATTGCGAGAGTACTATTCTTCTACAGAGAATGATTTAGACTCTGAAGATATTGACTATCTGATTCAGGACAAGTTTGGTTATGACGAGGACCTAGATGATGAGGCTGATATCAAGAAGAAAAAAATCGCAATGAAAAGAGAACTTGCTAAGGCAAAGAAGTTTTTTGATGATCAAAAGGAACAGTACAAGGTACCAGTCGAGTCGAAGGGTAACCCAGTTCCTGATGAGGATGCTGAAAACTACAATGCCTACAAGGAATACATCTCACAGTCTAAGACGATTGAGGAGGAAAACAAAAAACGTTCTGAGTATTTCAAACAGAAGACGGATGAAGTGTTTAGTGACAGATTCGAAGGTTTCGAGTTTAGCATTGACGATAAAAAGATTCTGTTCACACCTGGAGAGGCAAAGGAACTTAAAACTGTTCAATCCAATGTCAACAATTTTATCTCTAAATATTTAGATGATAATGGACTAATTAAAGACCCAGCTGGGTATCACAGGGCATTATCTGCTGCTATGAACCCAGACAAGCTTGCCAAGTTCTTCTACGAGAAGGGCAAGGCCGACGCTGTAGGGGATGTTGCACGACAATCTAAAAACATTAATATGGATGTTCGTACAGCACCTCAAAAACCAGCTGCTGAAGGGATGAAAATTAGAGCGCTTGACCAAGACTCTGGCCGTGGGTTAAAGATTAGATCAAGAAACAAATAACTTTAAAAAACAAACAAAATGGCTTTAAACACCCCTGGGTATAGTTTACAACCTGCACCAACAAAGCAGGCTACACCCGCAAACTACATTACTAACTTCGACTTCTTGAATCAGTATCTTCCTGATACCTATGAGAAAGAATTCGAACGATATGGTAACCGATCTGTAAGCTCTTTCCTACGTATGGTAGGAGCTGAGATGCCGTCTAACTCTGACCTTATCAAATGGGCTGAGCAAGGACGTCTACACATTAAATACACCAACGTAAGCTCTGGCTCTGCTGCAGCTGCTGACACTGCAACATTGACTATCGCTGACACTGGCGTTACTGCTGCTGCTGTTCGTGTTGGACAGACCCTTATGATTTCTGACAACTCTGACTCTACATTAACCAACAAAGCTATCGTTACCGCTGTTAGTGGTCTTGATGTTACTGTTGCTTACTATGAGGCTGGTGGACAGACTTTTGGAACTAGTGACACAGTAACTATGTTCATCTATGGTTCTGAGTTTGGAAAAGGAACAGAAGGTATGTCAGGTTCTTTGGAAGCTGAAGACGAAATCTTCGAAAACTCTCCAATCATCATCAAGGACAAATACTCTGTATCTGGTTCTGACATGGCTCAAATTGGATGGGTTGAGGTAACAACTGAAAACGGTGCTACTGGATACCTTTGGTACTTGAAGTCTGAGCACGAAACTCGTCTACGTTTCGAGGATTATCTTGAGACTGCTATGATCGAGGCTGTTCCTGCTGAGACTGGTTCTGGAGCTATCGCTACAGCTAAAGGTTCTGAAGGTTTGTTCTACGCTATCGAGGACCGTGGAAACGTTTGGTCTGGTGGTAACCCAACCAACTTAGGAGAGTTCGACGATATCGTTGCTCGTTTAGACAAGCAAGGAGCTATCGAGGAGAACGTTCTTTTCGTTAACCGTTCATTTAGCTTTGACATCGATGACATGTTGGCTACATTAAATGGTTTAGTTAACACGACTGGAGGTGCTTCTAACGCAGCTTCTTTCGGTTTGTTCGATAACGATGTTGATATGGCCCTTAACTTAGGATTCTCAGGTTTCCGTCGTGGATATGACTTCTACAAGTCTGACTGGAAATACTTGAACGACATCACAATGCGTGGTGGAATCGTAGGTGGTGCTGTAAACGGAGTATTAGTTCCTGCTGGATCTACTACAGTTTACGATCAAGTACTTGGTAAGAACGCTAAGCGTCCATACTTACACGTGCGTTACCGTGCTTCTGAGACTGAAGATCGTCGCATGAAGACCTGGGTAACTGGTTCTGCAGGTGGTGCTTACACTAGCAGCTTAGATGCTATGGAAGTACACTTCTTGTCTGAGCGTGCCCTTTGTACTTTAGGTGCTAACAACTTCGTGTTGTTCAATGCATAATTAGTAGTTAATTAGAAGGGGAGGGACTAACCTCCCTCCCTTTTTATTATTATAAATTTTAAATTAAATCAAAATGAAAAAGACAGTAGTCCTTAAGGACAAATTTTACAAGTTAACAAGAGACAAGGCGCCTCTTAGCCTTACCCTTAGTTCAAGACACTCAAGAAGAAACCCTTTGTTGTATTTCGACGGAAACTCTAACAGACCACTTCGTTATGCATCAAACCAAAAGTCTCCATTCGAGGATGAGCAGGACGGAAACGCTATCGTTGAGCCTATCATCTTTGAGCGTGGCCTTTTATTTGTGTCTAAGACCAACCAGATCCTACAACAATTTTTAGAATACCACCCAGCAAACGGAAAGTTATTTGTTGAGGTTGACAATGAGAAGGATGCTTCTGCAGATATCGAAAGCCTTGACTACGAGTTGGAGGCACAGATTGTTGCTAAGGACCTAAATGTCGATATGCTAGAAACAGTGTGTCGTGTAGTTATTGGTATGAACACAAGCAAGATGACAACCGCTGAAATGAAGCGTGATGTTCGTATGTATGCCAAAAACTATCCAAAAGACTTTTTAGAGACACTTAATGACCCTATGTTTGAGTTGCAGAGCAAAGCCTCTAAATATGTTCATGAGGGATTATTAACCATTAAAGGAGGAAGAGACGTACATTTCAACCTTCCAAAGAATAAGAAGAAGATTCTTACCGTACCGTTTGGGGAGAACCCAACATACATATTGGCATCATATCTCCAGTCCGACGATGGGATTGAGCTGATGCGGCTTCTGGACGGGAAGCTAGACTAGTAGAGAAAAGGCACATTAATTTTAATGTGCTTTTTTTTGTTACTTTTGCATAAAATACCTAGGATGATTAACAGCGTCAGAAACACAGTCCTTGCTGTTGCTAACAAACAAAATTTCGGATACATTTCTCCCTCCGACTTTAACTTGTATGCGAAGCAGGCCCAGTTAGAAATATTTGAGGAGTACTTTTATCGGTACACAACATGGATGGCAAAGCAAAACGTAAAGCTATCTGGCTCTGACTATGCTAATATTGTACAAAACCTAGAGGAGGTTATCGATTCCTTTTCAGAGGTTTCGTTGCTTACCTATATCTCAGAGAATAATTTTGAGTTTCCAGCGGACGGTTATTATATCAACACGATAAGATACAACGATGTTGAGGCGGATAGAGTTTCAAACGG
>Ga0208161_1000856_pt1 | contig 16960 bp, 35 predicted proteins | sample CB_VirMetaG_3_FD_184538 | JGI IMG/M metagenome (GOLD analysis project Ga0208161, IMG submission 184538) | Freshwater to marine saline gradient viral communities from Chesapeake Bay - CB_1508_1S Viral MetaG (SPAdes) (version 4) | ecosystem: Environmental > Aquatic > Marine > Coastal | place: USA...
CTAGCTTTAGAAAAGTATCCGCTAAATGCGTCTTTTGCTTCTTCTAGGTATTTGTATGATCCATCTTTACTAGTCCATCCTTTTTTACCTAGTGTACCCATCATTGAATTAGCAAATATTCTCATATCTAACTCAGCAGGAGTTAATTCATCAGAGTGTTTACCCCCCTGGCTAACGCCTTTAACGGCAGGGTGATTATAATATTCGATGGTTTCTTTACCCCCCAAATATTTCATAGGCCCCATATCACTACTGGAGTCAGCACCAAAAACTTTTTCAAGCTTAGAATTATAAACATCAGGATCATTTTTTAATGAATCATGAAATTTTTTAGCATCAGCTAAGTCTTTATATGTTGTTTTACCTTGGCTTACATCTTTGTCTTTTATGACAGTGTATGTAACAGTATATTCTGTAATAGCTTCTTGTAAGATATCAATCAGTTTCATGTGTATAAATATATAAAATTATTCAGATCTACCAGTGTTTCTTGTAATACTACCAGGTCTAGGTCCTGTTCTTGTAGGACGTTGTTCGGTAGAAGGAGGAGTTACAGATGGGGTAGGACAAGGAACGTAAACAGGAACGTAATAAACAGTTTGAGTATTAGGGTAATAGTCTCTATATGTGCTATATGTTGGAATATACGTGATTTTTTGTGGTAAATCGCAGTTATAATCACCTACATAAATTTCATCGCACTGTAAATGAGATGTTGTATTACAACTTACTAACAAGAATAAAATTAGTAAGGGCATTAATTTTTTAATAAGAGCCATATTATCTTTATAAACTTGTTGTTGCTTCTTATCAGATTTAGGTTTAAATTGAGCTATTTTTCTTTTGCGTCCCATGTTGTGTTATAAATATTTTTCGTAATCGTTAGGCAAAGCAGTAAACATGCCACTTTTATGAATTACTGCTCCCGGAAAAGCCTTTTTAATAAATAAAGTATATAATTGTTGGCGTTGTTCGGGATTCTTTTTGCTATATTCGTTTTTCCCAACAGTTACCAAAGTTTTTGTAATACCTTTTTCTAAAGTATTCTTAAGCGAATCTTTTACAATAGTACCAACAGTGTTCATAATTGTATAGGCCGATTTATATGAATCACCTAAAACAGGTATTTCACCCATTCCTATAGGGTTAAAATCAATTCGTACTTTTCCATCACCTTCATAGCGTAAAATTACCCCCATCCTTGTACCGCTTGGAAGCTTAAAAGTATATTCTTGAAACCCATCTACGTAGCTAACCCCAGATTGTCTATCAGTGATAGAGCGAGTATTATCATATTTTAATTCAAACGGTAACGCCTTTGAAGGATCCAACCCACCTATCTCATTCAATATCTCCGTATATACTTCATCGATGCTACTTGGTGTATTTTGAATATCAATTCCGCTTTTACCTTTCCAAAAGTATCGGTTTATGATTTCTCCGTCTTTTTTATTGTCGTGGATATTAACAATTTTAGGAATTTTACCTCCAAGATAACCACCTGCTCTAGCACTATCAACAAAATAAGCTCTTACAGAAGCAGCAGTTTTTAGACCTTTTTCGAGTATGTTGCCTTCTTCATCGGTGATAAAGTATCTACCTTCCATAGGAGTGGCTCTCATTCTCCTTAAAGCCGAAGATGACCATACACCTTCATTCAATATCTCCGTATATACCTTGTATAGCTTCATTTTAGCTTAAAGTAAATTTCTTCATCTTCATCATTTATAAACATTTGGGCATTAGGAAATGCTTTTTTAATAAAGATAGAATATAATTTGTGCCTTCCCGTATCTTCTGTTGCTTCTTTACCTTCTTTAGTAGGAGAATAAATTAAAAGATCGGGTGGGTTAGAGCCAAATTCACCTTGTAGAATTTTCTTAATAGTAGCCATTAAGCGGAACATATAAACTTTATCGTTAACAAGATTAAACGTTTGAAAACTTTCGGCATCAGCAATAGAGAAAATAATTTCAAACCCGTTTAAGATAGTACCTTTAGGTTTATCTAAAAATTCAAAGTATTCGGGGCGATCCTCTTCCAGATCGTCAGAAACACGCTCTTTAAAAGCAATAGCTTGTAAGCGAATAGGAATACTTCTTTCGAGGTCATCTTGTTCAGTATAAGCATCAATAAGGTATGAGAAGGTATCGCCTTTTCTAAAATTTTCTTTATATTCAAACGGCTCAGAGGTTCCTTCGCCTATCTCAGTCAATATCTCCGTATATACTTCAAATAGTCCTTTCATTTTAGCGTATTTTGCAGCTAAGTCTTTACCCGATGAAGAACTTTTGACTTCGGGTTTTTTCAAATTAGGAAACTCGGGGGGTGGTGTAATATCTGCTTTGCGTTTCCAATCATCGTAGTAAGCAAGTGGATTTTCGGTTTTAGCATTTCGAGCATCGTCTTTGAATTTATCCAGGATTCGTCGATCAGTAACCATTATGACGTCGGGTTTAACTTTATCACCGACGTATAACGTTTCGTATTCTTTATAATCGCTTAATAGGTTGGACACATCGGGATTCATGATTAAATTAGGGTCAGTTAATTTAACACCGTATACAACGGTAATGCGATCGTCTTGATACATTCCTCTGAAATGGCTGGCAGTGTATGCATCAATCGAAAACGAAGTAAACCCATAACCACCCCTGGATTTATAAATGAAATTTGGGTTATCGATGGCGAACCCGTCGATTCGTATTTTTTTAGGGTCTTTTTCGTTAGAATATCCTACTAAAGTAGATTGTGGGATAAGTTTTTGAAGATCCTTCAACGGTATAGTAGCTCCTCTCCACGCATATCCCTCATACCCTGTTTCCCAAGGTTTTCCACTGCCTCCTCCGTCTTGGGATTGGGCAGGATCCAATATTCTAGGGAATTTAGATTTTAAGGGTAATAAACCCTTTAACAACGTGCCTAAATTTTTTCCTCCTTTGTTTTCGTAAAAATAATCCTTTAAGTTTCTTAGGAGGGCGTCTTCCCATACCGTATTGGGTTCGAAATCGGGTTCGTATAATTTGTGGAGGAAGTTAACAAACTTCGCATCTAAATCTATTCCTGGGAATACCTCCGCGCCCCACAATTTATCCCCCACATTAAGAGCCTCGGCGAGTTTTGGGTTTTCTATTATATCTTCTTCGGTTGGAACTCCTGCTAGTGTTCTTTGTAAGCTCCTAAGTGGTTTTTTTAACCATTGAATAAATGAAATTTTTAATTCTTTAGGGACTGGATTTCCATTTACATCGACTAAATTTATTTTTATTCCCTTATCCGTAAGTTGCTTTAAGGTTTTAATAAATTTATATCCGTCTATTTCCCAAGTATCAACAGGATCATATAACATATCAAAACTAATAATATATGACGGATCTAAAGGTATTGTAAATGGGGTTTTAGAAAGTACAACCTCTTCTGATTCGAATTTTTCACCCTTAGATTTTTCATAACCACTCGCGGCAACAGGTTGAATCTTATACTTGTTACTTAAAGCATCTCCATTTATAGTAAATCTACAATTTGGAAAAAGAGTACTGATTTCTCTATATGTTTCATGAAAATTTTTATCTCGAGTAAATGATATACTAGCCTTATATGAAGGATCTATACCTGAATATCCTTGTAGGACTTCTGCTTTTCCACTTTTAATTCCCCCTCCTTTTATAATTGAGTTAGCGGCTGTAAGTGAAGTATAGTGGTACAAAGTACCAACTTGCTTACCCTCCTGTATCTCCGTATATATTTTTTCGAGTTTCACTTGTTTTGGATATCGGCTTTTGCATCCTTAAGATACAACATAAGTCTATCAATAGCATCAATAGCTTCTTCCTTGCTCATGTCTTTAAGAGTATGAGCAGCTATTCCTATAAGATCTGTTTGGGGCTCGACTTCGTTTTCGTTGAGGAATTCCCTAAATGTATTTAATTCTTTCATTTTTTTAGAGTTTCACTTACTTCGCTAGGTTTTCTAAAGTATTTGCTGCTTTAATAAGCGCATCTCTTTGTTGCATTTTCCCACCGAGAAGTCTTGTTCCTTCTACCGCATCATGAGTTTTTACAAGATTACGTAAATCTTGAGCCACTTTTAACATTTCTGCTTTATGCTCATCGGTTACTGTGACTTCTCTTTCGTTAAGAAATTGTTTGAATGTATGTAGTTCTTTCATTTTATTATTTTTTATAAATCTTCATGAGGATACCATTCGTCATCTTGCCATAGATTGATGATTTCTTGTTCGGGATCCATGTTGATAAATATATTAAAGGATGGTAAGGTTATCACATGAGGTGTGGGATATTTGTATATACTTGTCGATGGGTTATAGTTATTTTCGCTCTAAAAATCACCCGTAAGTACCTATACGGTATGACGCCCGTCGATGGACATCAGCGCGTGTGGGGCCCGTGGTCAGTACGCCGTACGCACGCCGGCATACCCATGGTAATAAATGGGTGGGCTGCCCGTTGGCATTACCCACCCATCACCCAATTAAAATCTTTTATTCTGCATTTGCAGGAGCTTCATACAACCAATTGACTTGGTTTTTGACATTCAAATTGAAGTAAAACTTGTTCATGTTTCCACCACGACGGTTCTTGCTAAACGCCAAGAAACGATTTCCATCACCATCAAATTTCAAATGACCCATTGCTGTGGTCATGTGCTTGATTCTATTTGAACCAGCGAACGTTCCTGATTTAGTTACTTGCTGAATCAACAATGTTGCGGTATTAATTCCACGACGATTTTCACCCATGTTTTGCTCCTCAAGCATCGTCAACAATTTCGTCGTTGCACCCTTATAAGTGCCACCGTAATAATCCTGAATCGCAACAGCAATCTCAGCAATTGAATCAATCAACACACAATCATAACCTTCATCAAATGCTGATCGGAGCACTTCACAAGGATCTTCATCAGCATAATCACCCATAAACAAAATTGGCAAATCAGCAAACTTGGGGAAACGCTTAACGTAACCAACCATGTCAATCTGGTTCATCTCACCACTCACAAACAACACTCGCTTTCCCTTGTTATTCAAGTCACCCAAAATGTCGAGCAACACGGTTGTTTTACCAATACCAGGATCACCAGTAATCACTGTGTTGGTTCCAGGCATAATACCTCGTTCACCACTAAAGAATTCATCAATCTTACGACCAGTTTTCAAAGGATTAAACAAGTTCTTCTCGAACTTCAAATCGCTCATCTTGGTAACTTTAACCTGTAACATTTTTAATTGGGTTTTTAATTATCTCAACACCGTGAATATACGAACGATGGGTGACTCCACCACATCTTCATATGACTTCAATTTTACGCAATCGGGTAATGGGATGGATGACCTTCATAAGCCATTACTTCCTCATCCGTTGCATTCATGTGAGCAATTCGGTTCGGGGTAAAGAACCCCATGAACAAACGGAACGCTGTATCAGCATCTGGGAACAATTCCTCCGTCAACGTGGTATTCTGAACAAACATGTCATCGAACCCCTTAAACTTCAATCGCTGAACAAATTTCCCAGCAAGATAATAACGTTCGGTCTCATCGTCAAAGATGACATCAACTTTCACATCAACACCCAACGCATCTACTGCTTTTTGGGTTTTTTGAATTAACTGTTCAAACATTTTAATTGGGTTTTGTTTCTTTCTCAACCTTACCCCATGAATATACGAACGGGGATCCGGGATCCCAACCCTCCCCGCAAAAAAGTTGTGAAAAATCGCATTTGAACAAATTGTTCATAAAGGATATATCTTTCGAACAAGAGAGCGTGCGTGAGCAGGGGAGGGGGTGTTCCATCCCCCTCCCTCGTATCCTATAACGCAACCGGTTCTTGTCACATGCTATCCATTACAACCATTCAACATCGCTTTTTGGTATCAATTCTCTTCCCACTCGCACATAGTTTGTCAAACGTTCGACAGGCAATTGTCCTTCATTCCCATCAACATCCCTCACTAGCCAATTCAAAGGTTCCTCCCCTAAAATAGTCAATTTTTGTCTCATGTTAATCATTTTGGTTAAGTGTATTGTATGTATGTTATCCTCTGTTGTATGTTACTTCCATACAATTTGTATAACAACGATTGCAGTTGCAAGCGCCAGCGTCACTGCTGTTTTCATTGTAATTGCTTGATTAAGGTGAAACCACGTTAAAAACGAAAACGCTATCATCCCCATAGCAAAACCAATTAGACGTTGAGGCCACAGCTCACCATCGAATGCTGTTACTAAGTCTCGCGTCGCATAAATATAGATGTAACTAATAGGAATGCCCCCCAGTGCCATTATGAATGGGTGTGATTTTATCCATTCGCTAATAAACTGTCCATTTGTTTGATACCACACTGCGATTTGTCCCAGTAGGAACATCAGCGTCCCGCTTATTAGTTTCTGGATGTTCATTCGTTATAGTTTTACTGGAATAAATTAATCAGCATCATCACCACCCACATTATCATTACTCCAGCAATGCCTAGTGCTGCGAGTTTGAGGGAATCATCTTGTTGTTGTTGTCTTCGATTCATTTTTTATTCCCATTCATTGTCTTCATCCCACTCACCGTCAATGTCTCCCCACTCCAATTCGTCATCATCTTCTTCTTCAATGAGGTGTTTTTCATACCACTCCCTTACACGCATCCCTAATTCAGTGTCACTAACCATATCTACGTTGATTAGTTCGTCGATTAAGTCAAATAGGTTTTCTAGTTCTTGCTGTTCCATTATGCATCCATTTTAATTTCATATTTGTTTTTTGTGATAAATACAATTTTATCAGCAACATAACGATTGGTAGTAAACCACACGTTGTAATCAGCCTGAAAACGATTACGAGTCATATACCACATCCCCCTGTTATCATCAGCTTCAAATTGGTTTTCAGTAGGACAAATAATCCAATCAGCTTCATAGCGGTTTTGAGTGATATAAATTTTGTAATCAGCATTATATTGAATATCTGTTACAAAAATACGTTGAGCAGCACAAGTGTTACATGTGATGAGCATCAACAAAAACACGATGACTAGCAACATGTTATGGGTTCGTTCAGTCCCGTTCATTATTTTTTAGTTTCTTGTTTCAAAATAAAATAAACCAATGTTGGAAAGCCAACACAACTATAAGTTCCTAGTGTCAAAGCATAACTCCATAAATCAATTTTATATGGTGATAGTTTAAGCAATGCTAGAGTAAATATACACCCCAGCATTAGCTTAGCAAACATTGCTGCTTGAATGATGCTGACTGAAGCCATACCATTAATAGTACGAGCGTACATTATAGATACAACCCCAACCATTGTCAATATAAGGGAAACAACCCCACCTGCTATAAACCCACTCATTTTAATACTGGTTTCGAGCATATCCAACAACATCACCCTCATAATCCTCACCAATTTCCCTAAACAATTCAATCATTGCTTGACGTGCTTGTTCATCATATTCATTTTCCGCTTTGCGGTGAATGTGGTTCAAACAATCACGAAGATCATCCATCGTGTTTTCAAAACGACAATAGCTCATATTACTCATTTCCCAAATACTGCATAAAGTTTAATAACGAAATTATCAAATTCAGCTTTCAAACCCAATTGATCAAAATAACCAATCAACGTTTGTGCTGTACTTACAGACAAGTCAGTTGGAGTACCTGCTTCACGCATTTCACGTTTCATTTTATCTATCAAACTTGGATACTTTTCAGCATCTTGTTTCATCGATTCTCGGATCTGAGGATCCAGTTGGCTAATAATACTCATATCAATTAAATGCTAAAATCAGTAATAAAATAATCTTGGGCTTCTACAATCGCTTGTTCTACAATCAACTCATTATGAAGCTCAGTAATACGCTCTTTTTGAGCATTTGTTATCTCACCATATTTCTCAATTTGGCGATCACGAAAATACAACATCTTATCAAAGTTGTTTTTAAACAAGTGATAAGCAATCTTGGGCAAGTAACCCTCTGTGTAACGGGTGTTAGACATTTGAATTAAATTATTGGTGTTTCGCATCATTACTCCGTGAATATACGAACGGAATTTTAAAATTCCACATCATTTGATGACGTTAATATGACCTCGGACTTTTTTCCAATAACGGATTGTTGATTCTTTCTCATAACCTCTAGGACCACCATTCCAGTTACGAGCAATTACTTCATCTGTGCTGTTTGGGTGGTGGTATTCTCTCCAAACATGAAACATTTCGAGTGATTTATCTCTACTCCAACGATCATTTAAATTATACCTAAGTGTATCACCCTGTTTACGTAGGATTCTATTTACTTCCCTAACCATAATAGGACGAATCTGGAGGCAACCAGCAGCATTTTCACTAGCATTAAAAGCACTATCGTTTCCACTACTCTCTACCAAAATCATTCCTTCAACCACACTTGTTTCAACCGGTTTAGGTTTTATAATTCTTACAGGTTTAACTTTAGGGGATGGCAACTTATGGTTTGAAGTTGAAGCACACAATCCAAGTAAAGGAAGTAATAGTAGTTTTTTCATACTAATCCTAATTGTTTAGCTCTGCCATACCCAACCCATTTTTCATTTTCAGGATTAAAGTACTTACGTTGCGTTTTAGATTTTCTAGCGTTTTGTTCCTCCCAAGTTTCTTTAATCACGGGAGATGTCATTTCCACTTTGATGGGTCCATTAGCAAACTTATCTAAATTATAGTACCATGTTTCTGTTGAACCATCACTATTTGTAAATACTCTAGTGTATTTCCTTGGTGGTGGTGAATCATCAACTTTTGGTCTACCCCTCTTCATTTTTATAGCATTGGTGTCTGTAAATAAACCCAGCACATATTACTGAAAAGAATACAATTAAAAATGTTGTCATTATTCAAAAATTTTACGACCTGCTTCGGTCAATTGATAAATTACGTCCCCTTCTTCATTTATCCCACATGCCTCAACTAATCCTTTTTCTAGCAGCCCTTCAAATGCTGCGTCAAATTCTGCTTGATTATTAAACATATTATTAATTTTTATTTACAACTAATTCATAATGATCGTCTTTCTGAATAAAACCCTTAACTTTCTTACCTTTCAACTCATCTCCAAACATCCCCATATCGTATTCTAAAGTAATATAAGGACCACCACTTGGATCTACCATAATAATATCATCAGGATTATCATTATACCCAAAACGGCAGTATTCAAAGTTACCTTTCCAATTGATATTACCACGTTCGTTTACTTCAAATGTGTAGATATCCCCGTATCGGTTTTTATACTCAACCATTTTATTCATCATCAGTACCATAAAACTCTTCCCAACCAATAGGGGAAAATCCACTCATCAAAAATTCACGATCGTGAGCTTCAAGCTCAGGTAAAGCAACTTGAATAGGTACTCGCAGGTAACGCCAACGTTGCCAATTCAATTCATTAAATGGAGCTGTTCGGTAAACTTCACCTGTGTAAACACATTTGCCCTCAGCAATTACATCACTTTCTCCTACTGGGAGTAATTCATATTCCATTCTCATGTTGTAAAGATTTCATATTCAACGTACTCTTCGGCTTCATCAATCTTAATTCCAATACCCCCAGTATTTGAGATATGGGCTACACCATCATAATCTCTATTTCCCAGAGTCTTAGTAAACTCAGTTAGGTAATAAACGGTTTCACCAATCCAAAAGTAAAAATCACCTTCTTGATCAGCAAGAATGTGTGAACCACCAGCATCAATTACTTTCATTATTTTTTAGATTTAAAGTATTCCCAAATCATAGAATACACATCCCACAATGTGAGCAAGCCAATAAACCCAGCTCCAAGTACCAAACTCGCAGCTGCTAATTCAGGGGCATTCTCCAACAGCTGGTAGTTACCAACCGCATAAATAAAATAAGCACAACCTGTAAGGATCAAAGCCTTTTCAATGAAATAACGTACCATTACTTTACAATTTCAAATTTCAAATTCGTTGGGATCAAAAACATCTTACCCTTGATTGGGTGATTAATGAAAGCATCACGATCAAAGGCACGCTGGCCAGCTCGCGTATCCATCAACTTGTAAGCCAATGTTTCAATCACATACAAACCATTGGCAAACTTAAACAACTCGTTCTTTTTAAACTTAATCATTTCAATCGGGTTTTTCTTATGTCTCAATCTTACCCCATGAAGATACGAAAAGAGGGTGGAAAATCCACCCTCTCTTATGACTTTAATATGACAAAATTTTAATCTGGGTTAATCCAGTCTTTATAAAAATCACGTTGTGCCTTGGCTTCAGCTTCAGCCCCACGTCTAAGTTGAATAATATATGTTTTAATATCGTCGTAATCTACTTCAGGTCTTTCTGTTGAAGGAGGCATCACAATGCCAAATCCAGCCATTTGAGTTCTATTATAAGGCATACCAATAAGATCTAAACCTTTAGTGTGACCATAAATAGAAACTAATGTAGTACCTTCTTCTTCACTAAGTTGAAGTGTAATACGGTCATTAGTTCTATCAATGTATTTACCATCACCTGGTTTACGTGAGGGGTAAATTTCTATTGTGTTATCATTAGGATTGTAACTAGCAGCTTTTACTAGTACCCCCAAATCTTTTTCCATTTCTTTAGCTACGAAATCGGATTGTCCTTCAGTTAGAAATTTTCTCCAAGTACCTTCGAATTGAAATTCCCTCATTTTTTTCTAGCTTTTAATTCTACTTTTACTTTATCTCTTAAATCAAGGATCATATTAGTAATAGTATCAATTTGATCATCTGTAAGCTCATCAACAGCATTATTGAGTGCGTCTTCAAGATCATTAGAGGCTTTAAGTACTTTTTCAATAGATTCAGTTTGTACTTCACCTTCCATTTCTCTAACAAACACGTTAGCTTTTTGTTCAGGTGACCACGAAAGATCTAGTTGAGTTTCATCATACTCGGTTGTTCGTCCCTTTTCATCAGTAACTCTAACAGCTTCTAAATTTTTCCCAAACATTCTTCTAGTACTAATTACAACAAATTCAGGACCAACACCTCCATCATTTTTAAGCCTAACCATATCACCCGCTTTAAATTTGCCTTCTTTTATTTCTTTTCCTTCTCCAATCCCACTATTTTTCATAATAGTAGCTTTTAATTCCTCAGCTCTGGCAATAGCATCACCTAAGTGGTTTTTTACTTTATCAAAATCTCTCACCGCAGCTGCTGTATTAGCAGCATCGTAATGATCAAAGAATGTATCATCACCCACTGTTTTATAAAGACGGGAAGTCCATCCTTCAGATTTAAGTTGGTTTTGAAGAGCATTTACAAATCCTCTACCCGCGGCATTCTTTTTATTTTGAGCATCGTCAGCCATTTTAATAAGACCTTGTAAACCACTAATTATACTATCTATATCTTTTGGCCCACCTAAACTCCAAGTACCTTCTTTTAAATCCTTTTCTTTTTTTACTAAATTTTGTATAGCTCTGATTTTATCTCTTTCAGCTTTTAAATCCTTTTCTTTTTTTACTAAATTTTGTATAGCTCTGATTTTATCTCTTTCAGGATGTTTTTCTAATCTTTCTTTTTCTTGAGCATCAGCATATTCCTCATCAGACATCCCTTCATCGATTATTTCATCAAGTACAGTGTCGTTTTCTGCTAAATCATCGAAATAATCAACTGCTGCCTCTAAATCTTCATCGTCAATTTCTTCAGCTTCTGGGTTGATATAGTCATTAAAACTTCTTCTGAGTTTCATATAGTCAGTTTTTTCACCAGCTTGTTTCATTGCTTTTTTAGCAAAAATACCAGCTAATTCTTCGTCTGATAATCCTAAATCATCTAAATCCTCAAATTCTTCTGAGGCAACTTCTTCAACAAATGAAGGGTTAGGACCTAGTGCTGAATCAGGAGCATAGTCCTCATAATCAGGTTCAGACATCATATCGTCTGGTTCCATTAACTCATCTTCTAAGCCCAACATTTTCATTGCTTCAACGAAGTAGTAATCGAATAGAGATTTATCATCTTCTCTCAAACCATCTTCCATACCATCAATGAGAGCTTCAGTACGTGCTGAGTCAGGTAAACGAGACATAAGTGGTCTAATATATTCGTAACGATCTTCTATATCGTTACCAAAATTAGCTTCCATTAGGTATTTTTCAATACCACCTTCTTTAAGGAATTTTTTATAGTCAAATTGTGCCATTATTATTTAAGGATTTCATCAAGTGCTGTATCATTTTTATCTAAACCCTCTTTTTGATCGTTAAACGCGTTTTTTGGGAGTTTGATATTAAACTCATCAAACATTAATTTGATATCTTCATCAGACATTTTGATAAACTCTCTAGCTTTTGGATCTGTTGCCATGCTATATAAAACATGGTTCATTCCTGGGAGTTTGAAAACTCCCGCAGCAAATTTAATCATTTTATCCGTTAATCCACCATCCCCAATGCCCTCATTAGTTTCTTCTTTACCTTCTGTAAGAAACTGTCTAAATTTATTTAATTCCTTCATTTTAATCTAAATTGTGATAATAAATATATGATTTATACGATTCCTGCCAATGTTTTTGTTAATTTTTGTCCGCCAATTGTACGAGTGTACCAACCATTACCTGGTTTGGTACCTTTGGGGTGTTCACCGTGCCATTCTATGTCTTTTTTACCTAAGATAGCACGTACTTTTTCCTCATCATCAATTACAGGAACACCTCCTTTATCAACAAATGAATCATAAGCAGCACCACTTATTTCAACATAATTACCTGGTGATTTAAGCTCACTAGATTTTCTGATTAGTAAGTTTTTAATATTAGATTTTTCCCCATCGTGTCCAATACCAGTGTGTTTTATACCAGATGGTGTTTTTTTACCAAAATAGACGACGTCCAATTCAGGATCATCGTCTATATCAGCTGCTCTCCAAAATTCGAGCTCAGGGTCCATAACATCAGAAGGTTTCTTAAATTTTACGTGACCCCCAATAGAAGCATAAGCATTATCTATCAAATTAAATAGATCTTGTTGTGCCTGTTTTTTCTCTTCATCTCCTAAAGGAACATACTTTCCCTTAGGAAAATCCTCTAAAAGTAAATCTATCAGCTTAATCATGCCGATAAATATTATTCAACTTCCTCAGGCACTATTTTTTCAATTACTTCAATAAATTCAGTAAATGGAATTTGATGACCCATACCTACAATTGGCATAATTGCCAAATTCTCGCAATTTTCCAGCATTTTATACGTTTCTATAGGGTTGATAACATCATCATCCATCCCCAACACACAAACCCCGTCAATGGGCTTTTCCCCATTTACAACACCATAAGGATTAAACTGGCGAGAATGCAAAGCTGGGTTAAACATAATAACTGGTGTTCCAAGTGTAGTTCCAATCGCATGAGCAAAATAACCACCCATAGAAGAACCAATAATCATGTCAAATTCCTCAGCAATACACAAATCAAGGATTTCTTCATACGCATCTGGATCTTCATAATCAATCTCTGGAGCGTAAAAATTCTCAAAGCGATCTTTCAAATATCGCATTTTAGGACCTGTTGGCTTGCTTTCCAAACCATGTAAAAATAAAACGTTCATTTCTCAATCATTACGTGTGAATATACGAACAAAGGATTCAAAATCCAAAAATTTTCAATTTAAAATCGCAAGAATTTCTTCTCTTGATTCAATAAATGACTCTGTAGTTGCTTCTGCAATCATAGAGGCATCTTCATTTAACAAACAATAAATCTCTCGCTCACTAGGTGACATTTCACTAAGTTCACGCAGTTCACGGAGCATTTCCGTAGCATCTTCAATGTCAATTGAACACAGCAATCTAAACATTAAACTATCCATTAGAACGGCAAATTTTCAGTTTTCAATTCCTCAATACCCTGCTCTTCATCTTTCTTATACGCTTCAGGAGTGTTGGCATCATAATAAACACCTTTAACAAACTCAATGTTATTATCATTAAAGGTCATTGTCAGTTTTTTATTAAACCAATACTGGCTAACAATAATTCCTTTCCCATTCTTTTGAAGCTCGGCCATTCCCATGAACTTATCTAAATACCCACCTCTTCCTTCATAAACAAAACAACGTTCATGTACAGGATCAAACACAAACCGGTAAGGATCAGTGGTATAACCTCCTTTGAAATTAACGTGAATTTCAACAACTTTAGGAACATCATCATTTAATGACTCCTTAGTAAACTTATCAGCACCAATCATACAACCGATAGCGCTTGCTTCTTCAAACTTCATTTCAAACTTTTCCATGTGTCTGTGTTTTTTATTTCCTGAACACGTAAATATACGAACTCAGGGATAAATCCCCAAATTCGCATATTACGTCAATATTACTTACACCCAGCATCAGCAATCTGCTGAAGCGCTTGTGTTGGATCCTCATCTTGAGGGCAACTAGCCAAACAACCAATCAACCGAGCAACAGTATCTGAGTTAACCCACCCAATCACTGTATCCCCATGATCCCAATTAATAGGGACATTATTTCTATCCCAAATCAACATCTCGGCAGTGTCGGTACCCCAGTGTGTAAATGACATAGGCGCATCCTGCTCAGTTCTGAACCTAATGTCACCATCCGCAATGTAGTTGCTAGGACCAAACTGAACACTGATCCTAAAACCATTAACAGCCATTTGAAAACCGCTGTTTCGGTTGCACGTGAATGCCGTGTCCTTGGGTGAGTTACTCCACTTTCTCATGTTGTTTTTATTTTTTTATCTTTCCAAAAAATAATTCAAAATCACATAACCAATAAGCAACACAATTGCCAAGCAAACTTGAGCAATCAAACCAATCCAAATCGGGCTGAACACCAACCACCAATTCCAGTCAATCACTCCAAACAACTTACAACACACAAAAACCACTGTTAAAATCCCAGCAAGCGGGAAATTACTCTCGTTTTTCGTTTCGTTTTTCATGGCATCAATCATTACTCCATAAAGATACGAAAGAGGGACCGGATCCAATCCTTTTAATATGACTTTGATATGACTAAAACCACTTTTTAACCTTAAAGTAATATCCTAACCACCCTACAGTCAATACACTCAATAAAACAAATACCCAAAATCCATAATGGCTATTTAAAAAAGGTATATCATTAAAATTCATCCCAAACAACCCAGTAAAAAACGAAAGCGGTAAAAACAAAGTAGACCATATAGTCAATATGTTAAGTCTTTTATTCATTTTATCCGTCTGGATTTTATCAATAGTAGACTCTAACATACTATAAAGTTCCAACAAGTCTTTACAATGCTCTCTATTGTCTATTAAGGCCTTCTTTAATATAAAGAACTTTTTATGATCAATATCTTCACCACTGAAGATAGAATCCTCAAATTTCTTTAGTTCTTTTCTGAGGGTTTCCAAATATCTGCTATCCATAATATACTTTCTAATAAATACAAAATACCAACTAATACCATACCGTAATGTGTCCAAATACCACCGTGTCCATAAGTAAAATCCTGATAAATAGACGGAATAGAAGCTCCTATAATAGCAATACTAAAAACCAACTTTAGGTACTTATTATCTAGAAGTTTTCTCATCTGCTTTCCTATTAAGTATATCAAATTCTTCTTCACTCAACCCATTCATAAGCATATATGTCTTGAAATCAATGTTTCCAAGTTTCATATGTTGACTAAACCCGTTAAGCCAGCGAGTCTTATGTATTACAAATTCTTCTAGGTTCATTATCTTACTGCTAAAGTGTCTCCGTGTATTTCAATTAAGTGATAACCTTTTTTGGTTAAAAATTCTTGAAGCAAAATATATGCATAATCATCTTTAATATGAGAATTTTCAAAAATAATTAATTTTGGAAAATACTTAAGTGACATAATTAATTTAGCATCATAACCCTCAAGATCAGTATGTAACCAATCAAAATCCTGGTAGTTGTATTGTTCGATCAACTTGTTAAATTCAATAGAAGATTTAGTTTCTTGTACAAGGGATCCTCCTTCACTAATAAACTTTGAGGGAACACCAGAAACTAAAGAATCAGTAAAACCTTTATCATATGTGTACCAAGTAACATCACCCCCATCAGTAGAAACAATATTATTAATTAAAGTACAATTAGAATACCCTTTGTAATTCCCAGTTAGTTTACTAAACTGTTTTTCAGACCCTTCAATAATAAGAACTTCAGTTACTTGGTCTATAACAGGTTGAACCCAATGCCCCCAAGTACCATCATGTGATCCTACAACTATACCTTTACTATTAGGATTTAAACTACAAAACAAGTATAATGCTTTTTCTAATTGGTCTCCATCAATCATAGAGTGATAGTTTCTTTTATATAAAGTACCTTTACTTTTAGAGTAAAGTTCTATGTTATATCTTGAACATCCTCCTCCCTTCCAAGTATACCAGTTACCTGGTATAGCAGGTGATTCCCAACATGTTTCTCCATCTAAGGTAGAGAATTTTATAAATAGGTCGTAATAATCTTTAAAGAATGCGGCTAAATTACTATCTAAAGTAACTTTAAATTCATTTACTGATTTATCTTCGCTTATTTCTACTTTTATCATTATATATTACATTTATCTTCCCAGAACTTTATAAAGTCCCTAACTGTCTTTTGTTGAATTTGCTTATCGTATTCTACCAAATAATCTCTGACTAGGTGCTTTGTATCTTTTGCCCATTTTAAATCCTCAAAACCCCAAGCCACACCAAATAATTGAGCAGGATCCTCAATCCTAAACTCAATAGGAGTCATATCCTTCCTGTAGTAAGAATTTTCATTGGTATTTGGGTCTACTATGATAGGAGTACACCCACATAAAGCAGCAGCAATAGTATAAAAACTTTTTTGATCATAAGTTAAGAAATACTCATACTTATTGAATTGTTCAGCCAAAAGAGCATGCCCCCCATCTTTCCAATCACTAA
>Ga0208161_1000857_pt1 | contig 16931 bp, 29 predicted proteins | sample CB_VirMetaG_3_FD_184538 | JGI IMG/M metagenome (GOLD analysis project Ga0208161, IMG submission 184538) | Freshwater to marine saline gradient viral communities from Chesapeake Bay - CB_1508_1S Viral MetaG (SPAdes) (version 4) | ecosystem: Environmental > Aquatic > Marine > Coastal | place: USA...
CCTTCATTGACAGCCTGCAAAAGCTGCACTTCTTGAGATGTAGCGTCAGCAGATTTTGCATTATCCAGCCATTGCATCATTGCCCTAGCCGATACACCAACAGCCGGCGCGATGTGCTCAAGAGGTGCGCCGTACTCACAGAGAAAGCGCACCTTGTTGATCACATCATCATTGAGCTTGTAGTGGCGGCGTGCGGGTTTCAACTGCTAATTTGCACAGGCATTATCAAGTAAGTCTGATCCGATGCATTGGATGGCGTGATAACTACGGGAGTAGTAGCACCATTTGCAGATAGTGTAACAGATTCCGACGAGCGGAATGCTTTTAGGCCATCGAGCAGGTAATGCACGTTGAAGGCTATCGCCAGCTTGCCAGTGGTGCCGGTGTACTTGATGGCTTCGGTGCCATTGCTGGCATCCGCTTCAGCGCTGATGATCATGGTGCCATTGTCGCCAATGAGTAGTTTGACGATTTCACCGATGAGCGCAACACGCTCTAGGCATCGGGTGAAACGATGACGATCAAGGGTGATGGCGGTGTCGAAGGTGGCGGGGATGAGCTTTGCCACGTCGGGGTAAGTGCCACCCAGGATGCGGCTGTAGATGGTGATGCCATCACCTGCATCGATGACCGCCTGACCATTAGCGGCTGCGATGCCCACGGTGCGGTCTTGCAGCAATTTCATGGTGCTGGCCGGCAGGGTGAGGTTAATGCCATCGGGTAATGGCACCGGCAGCCGCACCAAGCGATGGCCGTCAGTGGCCTCCATGAAGCCGTTGGCTAGGTGAACGCCTTGTAACACTTGCTTGGATGCGTCAGTGCTGGCTGCCATGAGACAGGCACGCACACTGGCGGTGATGTCCAGGTCGGCGCTAGGAGCCTCTACAACCGGCATTGCCGGATAATCGGCTGCATCCTGCCCAGCAAGGCCGTAAGAGCCTCCAGAAGCGCTCACAGTGCCGTCTGCGATCTCCACAGCCTCCGTGTCATCCATGCGGCTTACAAGGCCAGCTAGGAGCCGATACGGGAGTGCCATGGCGCCGGCAACGCCAACGGCTGCTGGGATGGTGACGGTAATGCCGAGGTCAAGGTTGAAGCCGGTGATGGTGGCAGTGGCGTTAGCGGCGGTGATCAGGCAGCAGTCAAGGATCGGGTGTGAGCTGCGGACACCAACGGCTGGTGCAATGGTGCGTAAGGCGTGATCCAGGTCAACTTGCGAGGTGATGAGCTTCATGGAGTGAGGCGATGATTTTGTTGTAGTCGTCTTCAAAGCTGATGACCAGATCCATAGGGATTGGTTGGCCGTCGTCTTGAGCATTGTCGCGGATGGCCGCGGCGTATGCAAGCGCTTGTGTCATGCAGTCATGAAGTCGGTTGATGACCGGCGACTGCTTGGCTGGGATGTTGATCAAGTCTGGTGATGACATAAGCGATAAGTGTTTCAACTTGCATCCTGGGCAGATCACCGCGCATGAAGGCAACGGCATCAGCCACCAACGCATGATACTCCGCCGTGGTCAGCCGTCTTAATGCTCTGTCACGAATCAACGCAGCACGGGAGGTGCCAGCGGTAGCTGCTTGGCGGTCCAATGCCGCCAGATCGGTGGCTTCAAAACGAACTTTGATCTCTTGCATGGGCGTTTGGAGGTTGGACGAGGTTAGACGCCTTGGTATGACTGGGTTTGTCCGACCGTCTAACCAACCTAACCTCTTAAAGAAAATAAGTAAATAGAGGAGTAGGGGGGGTGTGGGGTAACTCTCTAAGGGAGGTAGGTCGGACCGGAGGTTAGGCGGCTGAGATCCACTGCGCCAGAATGGATCCCGCCGTCTAGCCCCTAGGTTGGTCGTCTAACTGGTAGTACCAGCGGCGCTTGCCGGATGATTCGCGGCGCTTGGTCCAACCAAGCTCTTTAAGGATGGATGCAACCTGCATCTGGTCCACTTTGGTCTGGCGCTCCATCGGTTTTTGTATAGCCTTTGCAAGGATCTCTTCAGAGGTCAATACATCAGCAGAGCGCCGATCTGCTAGGTAGGTAAGGATAGCTAGACGCCATGGTGATTCGATCATGTAAGCATCATTTTCCTGCTGCACTGCAAGTTCCATTGCAACTGGCAAACGATTAGTTTCGCCATTTCGATATGCGTGGACAGCAGCGGACCAGATCGCGTCGCGTTCCATGCACAGCGCTGCGGTGTTGATTTGATCCACCTGTGTTTTGGTTGTAGGTATCACCCAGAAGCGACGGTTTCCGGTTTCATCAACCAAGAATCCCGTAGTCTTGTTGGTGGTGCCAACAATAATGCCACGCCTAGGAAATGCCTCAACAGCCTTACCATATGGCACCCTGAGCAAGTCAATGGCTTGCGAGAGGAATGCCTTTACCTGACCGGCATGTTTGCGGTTAGTGATATGATCCAATTCTGCCCATTCCATAATCCATGAACGATGCAAAACCATGACATCATCCTTGGTGCTGATGTCACCTAAAGCATCGGAATAAAATGGGCCGCCTAAACATCCCCAGAAACTAGACTTATAAGCACCTTGATCGCCCATGATTACGCAAGCAGTGTCATGCTTGTAACCAGGGTCAAAAGCACGAGCAACAGCACCAATTAGCGTGCGCTTTAGCATCTCATCGTAGATGGTGGCGCCGTCATCGCCTGGTCGGAGATAGGCGGTAGCCAGACCATCGATGTAGGTCGGCTCAACATGCCGCTCGCAGTGGAGCAGGTATTCGGTGACTGGGTTGTAGGGATTTTCATTGGCCACTTGAACCAAGCAGTCAATAGCCAGCTCCTTGCCGACCTTGTAGCCCATCTCTGCCAGTTTCAGATAGAAGCGATCAGCGCCATCGATGGTCTTTTCTTTGATCTCGATTTGCTGGGTAAAAACGTTGTAACGGATCTCATCAGCTTGACTGCGCAGCAGTGCTAGCAGCTCTGCAGTTTCCAGCTTTTCGGGTTTGGTGATGATGGGCGGCTTGCCATTCCCGCTAGCCACGCCCCGGCTTGGTTCCTGCCGTTGCGACCGCCAGCCATCCTTTTTGGCCATATCGCCAAGGGTGCCAAGGCTGATGCCGGACTTTTTGAAGCTCTTCCACTTGCGCTGGCAATCACTGGGCTTGTGCTTGCCGGACTGCGCCGACCAGTGTTCCCAGTCGCCTAGAAGTCTGTCATCACCGACGCTATGGAGCGCCATGCCAACTGCTAGCCAGTCGTCGTAGTCATCAGCGCGACTAGCCGACAGGGCCTCTAGGTATGACCGCGCCCTAGCTGCATCGTCAGATGCCACCAGCAATGGTGCCGGCTGTGCCACCGGCTTGAGCATTTTCTCAATGAGGCAAAGCGGTGCCTCTGCTAGGTCGAGGTCTTCAGGGCTGTATTTGGTGATCCAGTGGTAGCCGGTAGTTGTCGGGTGCGCACCAGCTACAACAGATTGGCAACCAGTCCAACGGAGCTCCACTTGCTCGGGTTTGCCTTCGGAGTCGGTGATGCCGGTCTTGTATTTGCGTGTGGCAATGTCGGGCCAATACTGCTCTGGTACGCGGTAGATGACCTGAAACCTGCCATCACGACCACTAGTAACGGTCCATGAACGCGGCAACGACGACATGGGACAACCCCAGTCGCGGAGGATGGTGCTGGCGCTGCGGCCATCGTGATCCAAAAACAACAGACCACCGGACGGCACACCGCAACACACTCCAATGGCCTTGGCGCTACCAGCTTCTAACTCAACCTGCAGACCGGCTTTATCGAGTGGCCGCTCCTGCCACTTGGTTTGATATGGCCGCTTCTGATCATCGACAGCAACATATCCCCACCCATCGGGCAGGCGTGCAAGCTCTTCGGATAGGCTCATCGCTTAGTGGCTGGCAGGATGCCGTGCAGGTGCAGATCAAGCGACTGCTCCAGCAACAGCCGTATGGCAGTGGCACGGCTCATGCGATCACCACGCCAGAAGTCAAGGCGCTGCTGCAGGTCGGCGGTGAGACGTATATGGGTTGGATGGCTAAGGCGCACGATGCTGGGCGAGGTACTTGCACACTGTAGCAGCGGCTGCTACGGTGGCAAGGCCAGACGGCTGCCCTATGCTAAACCAACGACCGATTTTCCGAATTACCTACCAGCGCCCGTGGGGGCAATGCGTGGTAAACACTGCGCAATTTCAAACAGAGGCGGAGCTGCGCGTTGGCTTCGCCAAATCCTATCCAGGCTGCGAGCTGGTGCTGGTTGAGGACGTAACCAAGTATTTTTTGCCTAAAGCGAAATGAGAACATTCACGGATGTAGACGTTTACACCGCATCGCAGCAACGTTTGGACTTTGTCTTTGCAAACTTTAGGCGAATTTACGTTTCTTTTTCAGGCGGCAAAGATTCGGGCGTGCTGCTCAATCTTGTGATTGATTATGTGCGCAAACACCGAATTAATACAAAGATAGGCGTGCAAATAATGGACAACGAGGCAAACTACACGCACAGCGAGCAGTTTATGCACGACATTATCCGCAACAATTTAGACGTGCTTGACGTGTACTGGTGTTGCCTGCCCATTAGCCTGCCCTGCACCGTTTCTTCCTACGAAATTGACTGGCAGTGCTGGGGTGAGCACGACCGCCATAGATGGATTCGACCGATGCCAACTGATGACTATATTGTAAACCTTTCAAATCATCCGTTTGGAGATCTGTTTATAGAAAATATGGATTACGCAACATTTTGGGACATGTTTGCAGAATGGTACAGTCAAGGCGAATCATGCGCCAACCTTATTGGCATCCGCACAGTTGAATCATTAAATCGCTTCAGGGCGATTATGAACCAAGACAAGGAAACAATGGCCGGAATGATGTGGACGAAAAAGAATACCGCCCACACTTACAACTGCTATCCAATCTACGATTGGCGCACTGAGGACATTTGGGTTGCCAACGCTAAGTTCGGATGGGATTACAACAAACTGTATGACATCTTTTACATGGCTGGCGTGCCCATTAAAACAATGCGGGTTGCATCTCCGTTTATGTCGGAGTCTAAATCTAGCCTTGCGATGTATCGAATAATCGACCCGCAAATTTGGGCGCGACTTTGCGCTAGGGTTGGCGGCGCTAATTTTATGGCAACCTACGGCAAACAGCTTGATTACAAATCATTCAAATTGCCTGCTGGCCACACTTGGAAATCATTTGTTAAATTCTTGCTTGCAACACTTCCAAATCAGTCAAGCGTAAATTTTAAGCAGCGCTTCATTCAATCAATCCGATACTGGGGAAGAGTGGGGCGCGGCTTGCCAGAGCAAATTATTGCAGCACTTAAACAGATTGGTATTCGTTTTTATCTAAACGGAACCACTCGGCACGGCGGCAATAACTTGCGACGTGTCGTCATTAAAGTGCCGCCAGATCACCTTGATGATTTGCCGTGCCATAACAGCATGGTTACTTCGTGGAAGCGCTTTGCTATTACCGTTCTCAAAAATGACCACACTTGTAAATACCTTGGCCTAGCTCCAACTCAGGAGCAACAACGTCGCCAAAAATCAATCCAACTCAAGTACAGCCAAGTCTTAAAATGAAAATCCTTAACGCCAACCAGCTTCCCGTTAATCGCATTGTTAGTTGCCCAAAAGGTGGCTTTACTAGCCATCGCCTCGTTGTCGAGGCTGACGGCATGGGTTATGGCATGACAAAAACCGTTGTGCATCCAGGCAAGCCGCATCGCTGGCATTACCAGCATCACCTAGAAACTTGCTATTGCGTCAGCGGAAAGGGGTTGTTAATTAACGAGGCAACACAGGAAATCCACGCCGTTGCGCCCGACGTTACTTATGTCCTTGACAAGCACGACGCGCACACGTTTGAAGCGCTGGAGCCAACTACTTTAATTTGCGTTTTCAACCCACCCCTCAAGGGAGACGAGCTGCATGATGAGAACGATTCATACCCTTGGCGATCCCCGGTTTACTCCGTACGCAGTATTCCTATCGAGAAAGTTACCGCCAATGATTACAACCCTAATTCCGTGGCGCCGCCTGAAATGGCGCTACTTGAAACATCAATCTGGGAAGACGGCTATACGCAGCCTGTCGTGGTGGTGCATGATGCCGAGCGCGACCTATATGTGGTCATTGACGGTTTTCACAGATTCTTGACGCTTAAAAATAGCAAACGAATTTTAGAGCGGGAAAATGGCTTGTTACCTGTTGTGGTTTTGCGCAAAGAGTTGCATGATCGCATGGCCTCTACCATCCGCCATAACCGCGCCCGTGGTTCGCACAACATCGAACTAATGAGCGTGATTGTGTCAGAGCTTATTGAAATGGGCAAAGGCGACGCTTGGATCTGCAAGCATATTGGCATGAGCCCTGATGAGCTGTTGCGGCTTAAACAGATTACAGGGCTGGCTTCTTTGTTCTTGGGCAAAGAATTTAGCAAATCTTGGGAGGTCGACCAAATGGACGAAGTGGAACTAACTGATGAAGCTGAAGAGAGTTTGGTTGCGAATTGACCAGTGGGAAGAGGTTTCAGCCAACATGTGGGGAGAGGTTGCCAACAGGCGCCTCTACCTGCAAAGAGCTGTTATCTTTACCGGTAACCATCGCCTTTACGGGCGATATATGCAACGAGTTACACGCGAATGGCCCAACAGCTGCGTCAATGCCTTGACTGACTACAACTTAAACCGCAGGGCATGGATAGGCCACGCTGCTTGCGCTTTAGCCTTGAGATGCCCTGAAGACATCACACGACAAGCATGGGGCCTTTTAACTGATGAGCAACGGACATTGGCGAACCGACAAGCGGATCGAGCCATTTGCGCCTGGGAGGTGCGCTACCAAGCGAGTCTTGGAATACGTCCAAACGTGGCAGCGCCGTTGTTATTTGGAGGACATACCTGATGAAGTGCCAAACAAAATTGCGGCATCAGGTCGTGCGCCATCTTGGCGAGCAGTGGCAATTGCATTGCTGCAGAACGATTTACAGCTCTACCAGCTTGGCTACGCAAGGCCTGCATACAGCCAGCAGCAACGAATTGTGCGCATTGCACAAATAGCAATGCATGGTGCACCCGCTGACGGCACTCAACTTGAGCTACCACTATGAACCTCCGCCCCTACCAGCAACAGCTAGTAACCGAGATACGCGGCCAATACCAGCTAGGCCACCGCAAGGTGCTGGCAGTGCTGCCCACTGGTGCTGGCAAGACTGTCTGCTTCAGCCACATTGCTCAATCTGCCGCCCGCAAGGGTAACCGCGTGCTTATTGCGGTGCACCGGCAGGAGCTGCTGGACCAAGCCTGCCGCGCACTACCCATGCCACATGGTGTGATCGCCGCCAACCGCGCCATGGACCTATCTGCAGCGGTGCAGGTGGCCAGTGTACAGACCTTGGCTCGCAGGCTCCACAAACTGCCTAGGGATTTCTTTCAACTGGTGATCATCGACGAGGCACACCACAGCAATGCAGGCACATGGGCACGCACACTGGACCACTTCCAGTCTGCGCACCTGCTGGGTGTCACTGCAACCCCGATACGCCTCGATGGCCGCGGCCTAGGCGAGCACTATCAGGTCATGGTGGAAGGTCCATCGGCTGCATGGCTAACGGACAACGGCTTCCTAGCTAGCGCACGGGTGCTGGCGCCACCAGGGTTTGATACTACCGGCTTGCGTAAGCGGATGGGTGATTTTGACACCCGTAAAGCTGAGCATCGGGTCGGCACCATCATGGGTGACTGCCTTAGCCACTACCGCAAGCACCTCGATGGCCAGACGGCGATTGCATTCTGCTGCTCAGTGGCACATGCGGAGGCAGTGGCACGGCTATTCATGGGTGCGGGCATCCCAGCCGCCAGCATTGACGGCAGCATGACCAGCGAGCAGCGCCGTGACCTGCTGCAGGCGCTAGGCACTGGTCGGATACGCATCTTGGCCTCCTGCTCCTTAATTGGTGAAGGCGTAGATGTGCCATCAGTTGGTGGCTGCATCCTGCTTAGGCCTACCGCTAGCACCAGCTTGCACCTGCAGATGATCGGCAGATGCCTAAGGCCATCACCGGGCAAGGCTGCTGCAGTGGTGCTCGATCATGTCGGCAACACCTTGCGCCTTGGCCACCACCTAGAACCACGTGAGTGGACCTTGGATGGCGAGCGCAAGCGGGATCGGGATAAGGCGCCCAGTGTCAAGGTCTGCCCACAGTGCTTTGCTGCAATGGCCAGCCAGGTTAAGCAGTGCGGTGAGTGCGGCCATACATTTGCCGCTGAGGCTAGGGAGTTGCAGCAGGTTGATGGGGAGTTGGTGGAGGTGCAACGCCGGCAAGCCAAGCGCGAGCAAGGCAGTGCGCAGACGCTTGAGCAGTTGCGGCAGATCGCGCAGCAACGAGGATATAAAGTTGGCTGGGCCGAACGCGTGTATCTGGCAAGGTTGGCCAAGCGTTACGGAATGTGACCGACTACGGTTGACCACGGCGGAATAGGGTGTATGATTTGGGGACAGCAGGCAAGGCCTGCACCCCACACCGAGAACCATGACCCTTCAACAAGTCCGTCAAGCTAAAGCCGCCGAGAAAGCCGCCAAGGACGCTTTCTATGCGCTGCACGCCATTGAAGCCAAACCCGGCAACAAGCCTTCTGCCAAGTACACAAAGCTGCAAGGCGCCATGATTGCTGCTACCAAAGCTCGTCAAGCTGCCATGACTGCCTACGCCGCAACCCTTTGACCATTGCGCGTCTTAGTTGCCTGCGAATACAGCGCTCGTGTCCGTGACGCATTCCGGCGTCGCGGGCATTTTGCATGGAGCTGCGATCTGTTGCCATGCGAAGGCGACCCGCAATGGCACCTGCAGCAACCAGTCGAGGAAGTGCTCGGCGATGGTTGGGATCTGATGATTGCTCACCCGCCATGTACGCATCTAGCGGTATCGGGCAGCCGCCACTTTCACCGCAAGCAACGCGAGCAGGCAGAAGCGCTCGATTTTGTGCGTCTGCTTATGGCAGCACCCATCGACCGCTGGTGTATCGAAAACCCGGTGAGCATCATCAGCAGCGCCATCGCCCCCCCATCGCAGATCATTCAGCCGTGGTGGTTTGGTCACGGTGAAACCAAAGCGACATGCTTGTGGTTGAAGAATTTGCCACGGTTGAAGCCAACGCATGTGGTCAGTGGCCGCGAAGCCAATGTGCATCGAATGCCGCCGGGGCCAGATCGATGGAAGGAACGCAGCCGCACCTATCAAGGCGTGGCTGATGCAATGGCGCAACAATGGGGTGCAGTTACGCTGCCACCACCAATGCAGCAGCTAGACCTTGCCATCTGAGCAATCCATCCAACAACACATCCGCCTCACCTGTGGCGCTGGCAGTACCAGGCTGTTCCGCAATAACACTGGCGTGCTGCGCGACTACCACGGCAGACCGGTCAGCTTTGGACTTGCTAAAGGCAGCGCTGACCTGATCGGCTGGACCAGCCGCACGATCACCGCCGACATGGTTGGCGCCACCGTCGCCGTCTTCACCAGCATCGAAGTCAAGACCGCTACCGGCAGGCTGCGGCCAGAACAGAAGCAATGGCTGGATGCAGTGCAAGCAGCAGGTGGTATCGCTGGTGTGGCCAGAAGCGTCGAGGATGCTGAGCAGCTCCTAGCGGCACATCCAAATGGCGTGCCAGGTGCCGAGCAGCAGCAGCAGGCCTAGCAACCCTGACCACAGCGCAACGCGCAGCTCATGCTCGCGGATGGCGTGGTTGATGAGGTGCTGTATCTGGCGGTCGTCCATGCCGGCAGGGTAGCGACTGGATATGTGACGGATTGTTGCCGATGCAACAGGGACTAGGGTTGACCACGGCGGAACAGGGTGTAGGATATGCGCAAGCCGGACGACCCGGCACCCCAACCCGAGAACCATGACTACAACCCTCGCCTTAATCCTCGCCCTGCTGCTACTGCCGCTGCTAGTGCTGCTGTGGGCTACCGAGAGCACCGAGCAACGCACCAAACGGCTGCACAGCTACGGCTGGAGCCAACGCCGCATTGCTAATCACCTGCATATCACCCGTTACCGCGTCCGTGTGGCGCTTGCATCATGATCGCTAACCCTTGGATCAACCGCATCACCGTATTGGTGGTAATGGTCGCCATCTATGCCGCTGGTTATGCCGGTGGCCGCGACCAAGCCATTCTTGCCCAACAACAACAACTTACCTGCGTCAAATGAGCGACTCTGACATCTTTTGGACATTCGTTACTGCTCAAAAATTCGGCGGCAGTTTTTACAAAGGACTGGGTAATGCAGGCCTTGCTGCAGATCCTGCTAATAAGCGCCTCATCTTAAATACATGGCCGATGATGGTTGCCACCTATGGCGTCACCAGCCGGCTGCATCGTGAACTGCGTTATGGGGTGACAGCATGACCAGCAACGCTGACTACCACGCCGATCCAGCCGTTAGCGCCAGCCACCTCCATGCGGTTGCTGCTAGCCCCTACCACTACTGGAGCCGCTTTATCAACCCAGATCGTCCGCCATCAGTGCAGACGGCAGCAATGAAGCTCGGCAGCTTGACCCATTGCGCGGTATTGGAACCAGATCAGCTTGCCAGCCGATATGGCATCGCACCAGATCGCCGCACCAATGCAGGTAAGGCTGCTGTTGCTGCAATGGAAGCTGCTGGCATCGAAGCTGTCACTGCACCAGAAATGGAGCAGGCGATGGCAATGGCCGCCAGCGTCCGCAGCCATCAAGCTGCTGCTGCATTGCTGCGTGACGGCAAGGCTGAGCAGAGCTTCTGGTTTGATGATATTGCTACTGGTCTGCGATGCAAATGCCGCCCTGACTGGTACACCGGCAGCACCATCGTGGACCTTAAGACCACGGTTGATGCAAGTCCAAAAGGATTCGCTAAGTCGGTTGCGCAGTGGCGGTATCACGTCCAGCAGAGCCATTATCTTGCCGGCACTTTTGCCGAGCGGTTTGTGTTTATTGCAGTGGAAAAGTGCTACCCGTATGCCGTTGGTGTGTACGAGTTAGATGCTGATGCCGTGCAATTTGGCGATTACGAACGCCGCAACAATTTACAAACCATTGCCGACTGCCGCGCCATCTCCGAATGGCCTGGCTATGGCAACACCATTCAACCGCTGAGCCTGCCTAAATGGGCACTCAACGCTAATCCAACCATTACTTCCGATGACTTCTAGTTCCCTAACACTCTGGACACCAGAGCAAACCCAGTTAATTTCCACCACCATCGCACCAGGTTGCAGTAACGATGAGCTACGGCTATTTGCCTATGCCTGCCAGCGGACCGGGTTAGATCCGTTCTCGAAGCAGATATACGCCATCAAGCGTGGCGGCAAGATGACCATCCAAGCCGGCATTGATGGCCTGCGCAGCATCGCTGAACGCACCGGCCAACTCGATGGCTCTGAGACGCTCTGGTGCGGCGAAGATGGCGTCTGGACTGATGTATGGCTTGGTAGTAAGCCGCCTGCCGCGGCCAAGACCACCATCTGGCGCAAAGGTGCCGGCCATCCATTTACTGGTGTGGCGCGGTTCCAGGATTACAACGCCGGCCAAGGCTTGTGGTCAAAGATGGGCGCCACCATGATCGCCAAATGCAGCGAAGCGCTGGCATTGCGCAAGGCATTCCCTGCTGACCTCTCAGGCGTCTACAGCACCGATGAGATGGACCAGGCAGTGGAGCCGGTGACAGTGACCAGCGTTGCCCCTGCTGGCGATGATAAGGTATTCACCGCCGGTAAGGCTGCTATTGCCAAGGCAACCACTATGGAAGCATTGGCCAAGGTGACCGAGCGCATGGAGGCCCGCAAAGGTGACCTATCGACAGAACAACAGGAAACTTTGCTAGCGCTTGCGCTGGAGAAGGAAGCCAGTTTCGCCACTGCTGAAGAGGATCCGTTTGATGATTGAACCGTATCTAACCACTGACCAGCTAGCAGCACGGTGGGGTTTAAGCCCTGCCACCATTAAAGGCCAACGCGCACGAGGCATTGGCCCGGTGTATTACACCATTCCACGCAACAGCGCACCACGTGGCACTTCACGTGTCCGTTATCCGCTAGCACAAGTGCTGGCATTTGAAGAATCCAATTCCATTACACCACTGACATGAGCCTCTACGCAACCGGCATTATTCGCATTATTTCTGAACCATCGCTGCGCACCTTTGATACCGGCACCATGGTCGCTAACTTTGCTGGCGGCATTATGGAAGGCAAAGATAAGCAAGGTGTCTACATCAGCAATGCAATAGACATTGAAATCTGGGGCAAGTCTGCTGAGGTAGTAGTTGATCGCTGCAAGAAGGGTGATTGCATCATCGTTAGCGGTAATGTAAAACGCCAGGAGTGGGCAGATAAAACCACAGGCGATAAGCGTAGCAAGCATGTACTAAGCGTGCAGCGGTTTGAATTCTTACCGCGCACTGCACCAACAGAGGAGGTTGCCTTTTGATTACATTTTTTGCATTATGGGCAGTGCTTTTGGCTGCTGCCCTTTTCTTTAATTACGCCATGCACGATTGCGATCCCCCAGATGATGACTAACCACCTCACCAGCCGCGCCCAGCGCTTGATTGATGAGTTCGAGGAAGCGGTCAACGTGCGCTATGGCATTGCCAAGGTGCTCATGCACGTGGCCCACGCATGGAGCGATTCTGAGAGTTGGTACGCGGTTCCATCATCAACCCTGATGCAACTCGCCGCCGAGCTCACCGCACCAACCCTGCTAGAACGCGCCATGGCCGGCGACGCCACCGCCGCTAGGCAGTTCCTGCACGAGGCAGGATTCACTGATAAGAATGGCCAGTGGCTGCCGCAGTATCAATTTGAACCCGAGACCACCGATGACTGACCTATCCCCCGCCGCGCAGGCAGTACTGGATGCCTTTAGCGATCATCATGAGCTTTACCCGTTTGATGACAACTGGCAGGAGGTGTGCATTGCCGCCGCACTGCGTGCTCTCGCAGTCCGCATCCAAGGTGCCGACGCCATCCGCCAAGACGTGCTCGACATCGCCGCCGAGCTAGAGGCCCAATGAATTGCCCACTTTGCGATGGTGTCACGCATATCTACACCACTGTAAATAAAGGTGACATGATTCACCGCTGGCGGCGTTGCACTAGCTGTCCGCATCGTTTTCGTACCATTGCGCCTTGGCTGGATAGTAAAAATGAATCAATCCACGTCGGCCCAGCACGGCACCCAAAAGGCACTGACCATGCAAATTCAGTATTTACGGCCGATGATGTCCGCGCAATACGCGAAGAACGTGCCAAAGGTCGTAGCCTTGTTGCATTAAGCATCGAATATGGCGTCCACATTGATACAATCTCAAGAATCTGCTTGCGCAAGTCCTACCGCCATGTGGATTGACGCATTGCTTCACCTGCCAACCATCGAATCTGCGACTTCTGCGATGCTTCAGACTCCGCTAGCAACAACGCATATTCCAGCAAGGCATTCCAGTCTTGCGCTTGATGCATCCGGCGTAATGCAGCCGCATTGGCGGCGCCATGGAATTGAGCCTCCATTGTGTGAACCAGTGGATTCATAATGTCATCCTCATTTAAGAGTTACCTTAACGAGATTGCCCGCTATCCACTGCTCACAGTGGACCAAGAGATCCAATACGGCAGGCGCATCGCAGCAATGCGTGAGTTACGTGACATTAGCAGGCCGCTAACGCCAGCAGAGCAACGCATAATGCGCAGTGGAATGCGTGCCCGTGAACGATTCATGCAATGCAATTTGCAGCTAGTGGTGCACGTAGCAAAGAAGTACGAGAACCGTAAACGCAAATCACTGGAGATAATGGATCTTGTCCAAGAAGGTAACATTGGCCTAGCGCGTGCGGTTGAGTTGTTTGACTATTCACGAGGTTATAAGTTTTCGACATACGCATATTGGTGGATCAAGCAAGGCATTCAGCGGGCAATATCTCAAAGCGATGCAATGATCCGGCTGCCAACTGGGTTGCACGATCTTCTTGCAAAAGTAGCCCGCACCACATCGGACCTAGGCCAGCGGTTAGGGCGTATGCCATCCATGCAAGAGGTAGCAGATGATATGGCCATCAGTCTAACTGCAATACATGATGCAATACATCGCAGCTATGCGGTGTGCAGCCTTGATGCAATATCAGCCAACAATGATACGGCATCTATCTTGGATATGATTGCCGATGCGCCGCCAGTAGATGATCATGTCATCAGCGAGCAAGCGTCAGAGATGATGGAGTTGATGGATATGTATTTAGATGAGCGGTCAGCTTATGTAATAAGAAGCAGACGGCTGCAGAAGCCAATGACATGGCCTGAGCTGGAGGCCGCCACTGGCATGACAGCTTCGCAATTACAACGGTTTGAAAAGGCTGGCATGTTTCGATTGCGAATGATGCTAACCAAAGGCAAGGAGCTGCACGGTACCCCGTTAGGTGGCCTAGGCTGATCAAGCCGCCTGGCCTAGCAGCATCATGCCACAGCCGACTATTGAGCGTATAGATAATACATGGCGCGTATGCAGTAATGGCATATGTAAAGAACACCATCAAGAGTGGCAAGCACGTATATTCTTTCACCAGCTACTTAGTAATCCCATCGTGCCCGCGGCCGTCCTTGGCGGATGCCAAGATGCACAAAACCTTTAGCGGCGCCATAACCCAATGAATGCGGCCAATGCTTATCGCACCATGCTTGCACCTTGTGAATATCAGCGCCGTCAACGTAAAAGTCAACCGCACCTACATTAGGGGCATCATATAGGTGCTCAGACGAAATGGCACCATTTACCATCTTGTTAATTGCAGGCGGCCGGTAGCCGGATGTGATGGTGATACGCTTGCCGCCAAAAGCAATCCGCACTCGCTCTAGAAATGCAACCAGTTCCGCTGCAGTATCTACTTGATGTTGCGCAATAAATCGCCTTGCAGGTTGGCCTAACGCAAATTCGCCAAGCGTAAAATTAGCCGATAGCCTTGTGCCAAATGGATCAGATGGATTCACCTTATACGGCAATTGTTGCTGTACTGGATGATTCACCATACCTTCTGCCCACATGGCGCCTTCAGCGCGGCGGCGACGCAACAGGCCAGTTTCTACATTCGTGCCTGGGTTGCGGTACAGCTCAAGCGCAGAGGGAACATCGTTCCAATCTTTTTCCTGCAACCGCTTGCTGATAGTTTCAAATCCGGCAGCACCGTAGAAGCTAGGGCCTAGGTTGTAGGCAAAGCTGATCAACGCACACTGCTGCTCAGCACACATCTCCTTCCACGCTGGGACGCTGCTGGCCAACTTGTCGGCAATGCGTTTGATCTCTTGCTCTAGCAGTTCCTCGGCTTCGATGACATTGATCTTGTCGCCACGTTGCACCTTGCGACCATCTTGGTAGCGTGTGGCGCCGTAGCCGATGGTGGCAACGCTCCAGCCATGCAAGGGATCTGCGTAGGCTTCAAGGTGGCAGCCTTCAAACTGCTTGATCAGCTTTACGGCCGGAGCGTAGTCGTGTTGTTTGCCAGCTTGGCTCCAGGTCTTGAACCACGGCTGGTCCTTATTAAAGGCATCAGGCGCAACCTTTAATAACGCCGCCTCTAATTCAACGATGGCCGCCATCTGATGCGGCAGCGCCTTGTAGTAGCGGAACAGGTCAGCGAGTCTGACGGGTGCTTTAGTCACGTTCCCATGGTGCGTGGATACTCATGCCGCCGCCTAATAGCTCATTGTCACCAGGCTGCGGCGGGTGCTCAATAATCACTGGATCGGGATCTGTAGGTTGCGCTGCGTGCCAGGCATCTTCAGCTTTCTCTAGCCTGGCGGGCAGCATCAGCTCAAACCACCATTTGCGAATGGCGAATTCTAGCCGACGTTGCCATCCATGCTTGCCAAAGTTGATCAGCGCTTTCCCGGCTTGATTGCGTACAGGGCCTGTAGTACCAATTGAATGATGCTGTTGGACTTAAGCGGTGACAAGGCAATCAACTCGCTAAGCGCAGCTATCACGATCCAGGTTGCGGGATGGTTAAGGACTTCCACGGTTACGGGTGTGGGTGTGCTTCTAGCTTAGCTAGCCGCTGCTCGACGAGATTAAGGCGGCTGAAGGTTTCGCGGTTGGCGTCACGCATGTCCGTGTGGATCACTTCGAGCTGAGTGGCGATGTGCTCCACGGAGGTGGTCAGGCGGATCACGGCTGTACGAGCCTCGTCGTTGCGTCTACTGAAGCCACCTAAGCCCATGGCTGCTGCTGTTATGCCTGCGCCGGCCACGGCCGCTAAAACTTCGATCATGACCGAGGGTGCTATAGCAGCAGTTTAGCCCAGCGCATTGATGAATGATTCTGGCAGGTCGTACTCGGTGGCTACTCCCTGCACGGTAGCAATTAGCTCCTCGCTTACCAGCATCATTGCAATGGCAGCGTGCCAGGAGTTGAGAAACACGCGGCTATCGCCTTCGCTGGCTTGCTGTAGGCCAACCACCAATCCACCGTATAGGCCAGGCGCAGCTTGCAGCACGGCGCCGAGCATTGCATTGATGGCAGGCATGGCCATTATGGCTGCGCTGAAGTCCACCCAGCGCGGTGTTGGAATTGGAGGAGGTAGCGCTTCGATCACATAGGCGCCATCCACCCATAGGAGCTGCTCAGTGGCAGCGTCGTAAGCGGGTTCGGTGTATGGGCCGATGTAGCCGGCGTCTGCTATCTCCTCAGCGGTGAAACTGGCGGGATCGGTGCGCGGCCGTCCATCTGATAGCCGTATCAAGTGGGGCAGTGGTGCTGGCCGTTGGTTGTGAATGGAGTAGAGCATTATGTAGTCACATATCGAATGATCACGATGCCGGAGCCGCCGGAGCCAGCAGTGCCGCTAGTGGTGTTAATTCCGCCACCACCACCGCCGCCACTGTTTACAGCTCCTGATGTAGCGTC
>Ga0208161_1000860_pt1 | contig 16872 bp, 24 predicted proteins | sample CB_VirMetaG_3_FD_184538 | JGI IMG/M metagenome (GOLD analysis project Ga0208161, IMG submission 184538) | Freshwater to marine saline gradient viral communities from Chesapeake Bay - CB_1508_1S Viral MetaG (SPAdes) (version 4) | ecosystem: Environmental > Aquatic > Marine > Coastal | place: USA...
GATTCTGGGTGATCCATGTAGAAATCAGACCAGAAAACCGAGGAAGCGCCCTCGTAAACGCCGATTTCGACGATTTGACGCTTCTCAGCGGGGTCAAGTTTGAGCGGAGCTGCTTCTTCGCGCCCGCACATGACCATATCTGTATTTAAAAGGGCGTCGTACCACCCTTGATTGAGGGTATACCGGTCGTCTAGTTTCTTTTTAACCCCATCAATCTTCACAACAGGCGATGCCTGAGCTTCGACGTCGCTGTTCATCTTCGACATCAGCTCTTTAAACGAGGGTTTAGAAGCCGTGGTCATTTGGCTACGCGAAAGTGAAGTGTCACAGCATGCTAGCAGCAGTTTCTTGACACGCCTCCCTATATAGGCTATGCTTTCAGTGTAATTACATGAACACCATGACGAACATTAAAAGCCGTGATGCCGTTTTTGCTGCAGCTGTCTGGCAAGCACCTAACCTTCTTCACTTATTACTTAAGTGGGGTTGGCTTTCTGCCTTCTTTTTGATCTGTATCCCAGCTGTGTCTGGCCTTAGTTCCTTTGTAGTGTCTAATTGGAGCTCTGGTGCTGCCAAGCAAGCCGAGTACACACGTTTAAAGCTCGAGTGCCAAAGGCAACAAACTGCTAAATACGGTTACTTCAACAGATCTTCTTGCCATAATTATGCCAACAACCAGGTTGGCCTCTATGCCGATTGATCCTGACGAGGTAAAAACATCTGAAGAGCTTGAGAAAGATGATGAGTTGCTTGAGCAAGCCTTAAGCAACTTAATGTCCTTTATCGAAGAAGAGACTACTCATTACGCGTTCATACCGGACCCTCGCAACGAGGATGACTACGACACCTATGAGTATGGGACAGAGCCTATCCCCTTTGATGACACCTGGGGCCACGCAAGTCAGGAGGCTTCTCAGCAGAGTTCTTTTGTCCTGGATCCGGACTACTACGAGTTTACTGAGAACTCGGTTCAACCACTGCTCGAAGAGGGAGACAGCTGTCAGTAAGTTGCTATAGTCTGAACGGAAGCCCGAGTGGCGGAATCGGTAGACGCACCGGACTTAAAATCCGTTGACTCGACAGGGTTGTGCGAGTTCAAGTCTCGCCTCGGGCATCATTTTTTATCTAGATGGCATCTCAAACCAAATCCAAACAAGACACTCGATTTGCTAACCTTGAATCCAGAAAGATCGCTTGCCCCAAATGCAAGCAAGCTGCGTTTGGTGTAATCGAGAGTAGAAAGACAGTAGATAGCACTCGTCGTCGTTTTGAGTGTGAAGCGTGTGGTCACAGGGAGACGCGTTACGAGGTCTCTGCGTCGACTTATACAGAGCTCGTTGAACTCCGACGTAAGTTCAAAGAACTTCAGTCGCTGCTTGGTGTTGCCTTAAAGGAGACTGAGCTTAAAGATGAACTGGAAGTAATACCTTGCTATACGTGTGTTTATCTGGGTAAATACGGCTGCAGCTTTGATTACCCCGAAGCTTATACCGAGGGAGCTTTCGATTGCGTTCAGTATAAAAAGGTGTAGCTTTGCTACTATGCTGACATAAATCTACGTCCAGATGTCTGAATCGATTCCGGTTATTGGTACAGCTATTGTCAATAACCCTTATTGGTTACACAGGCTCTTTATGAGCATCGACTTCCCGGTTGATGATTTTGTTGTTTTTAATAACAACGGCCGTGGGCAAATCACTTCCGAGGTTGAGGCTATCCGCCGTCTAGATAATCCGTATGTGAAACGAGTGCATGTAACACACATGCCTGCGAATATTGGATGTTCAGGGGCTTGGAACCTGATCATTAAGTCCTTTATGAAAGCTCCCTACTGGGTTATCAGTAATCACGATGTGATGTTCGAGCCTGGTTTTCTAGAGGAGATGCATGAGAAGGCTAAGGATCCCGAAGTCGGTACCGTCCACGGCTCTGGAGGCGGTTGGGATATCTTTCTCTTAAAGGACTGGATCGTCGATAAATACGGTTTGTTCGATGAAAACCTTTATCCCGGTTACTGCGAGGATATGGATTACGGGATGCGTTTTATTCACGATGATGTAAAACGCGTTTTAAATCTGGAGCACGGTTATTACCACGGTAAGTACAAAGATTATTCAGATGGTTCTCAGACCTGGCGTTCAGAACCTCGGCTTCAAACAGCTGTACACACTGCGCACGAACTAAACAAACGGTACCTTCACATGAAGTGGGGAGAGGCGTGGCAGGCCCACGTCGAAGGTGAGACCCATAAAACTCCTTTTAACATCCCAGAGCTTCCAATTGACTTCACGACTTACGACCTTAGCTTTGTGCGACGTAAGCACTTAGGTTTTTAGAAAAAGTCTGTTTCGGTAAAAGATTTATGATTGTCCCAGTTTTAGTTTTGTGATGCCTTTTTACTCATCGCATCCTTCTGGAGGAAAGCTGCTTAATAACTTAAAGAATCTTCTTGACTCCAAAAGTATTTCTTCTTTTGGTTTAAGTCGTTTAGCGCACCTATCTCCTACGACTACGCGGAAGATATATTCTGATCCTACTTATATACCGTCTCCTGACGTACTTGAGAAACTGTGTGTCTCACTATCGTGTGATCCGGGCGATTTATTAACTATTACAGGTACAATGGAATCATCTATAGCGGTGTGTTCAGGTGTTTAGTAAAGCCGACTATGCACTCGCGGCTCGTGTTTTAGGGCTGCCTGTTCCCGAAACCCCGGCTGAGATGGCTGCGGCCACGCCTGCAACCGCCCGTGTTATGCGGCAATTCGCAACCGCACTCCCTGTGGCCCCCGGTCACGACCCGGAAGGTATTTATACGGGAGCTACCCACTCGCTGAACGCGTATCCTGCGAATACGCAGCCCATGCAAAAGGCTCAGTTGGCCTCGGCACTTCGTACTGAGCCGGAAGCGGGAGACGATGTGTATGTCCGCGAGTTGCTTGCTTCCTTAGAACCTGATGAGTACATGCTGATTATTCAGCTGCTCGAAGCTCTTGCCGAACAAGAAGATGAGCAGATGGATCAGCTGTCAGCTCAGCGCCCGATGGAGTATGACTCCCCTAACCTAGGCGCTAACTATTCGGTTCTGAACGCTCCTTGTTCTAACCATATTCCTCCGTCTCAGCAGTTCCAGCAACTGAGCTGATAATGGATAACAACACTCGGCGTCAACAGCTAAGGGAACGTGATGTTCGGAAGCTAGCTCCCGAGCTAGATCCTGGAGCGTTTATGCAGATGTATATGGAGAGTAACTTTCCGCAGACTGCATCGCTTCCTTCTCCTCAGCAGTTAGCTATGCCTCCTGTGCAGAATTCTGCTCAGGATCCCTTAAAGTTAATGAAGAAGCCACTTAGTGGCACTAAATACGACAGTCCGGGCGGCTATTGATGGCTAGATATAGCTTTCTTAGAGGCCCAGACAGTTCTTCTCTCCGTGGCCTCGGTTCCGGATTAATCCCCACCCCTTCACTAGGTTCTTATTCAGGAGCGAAAATGGCCGCACCCATTGCCGCAGCTGCAGCAGCAGCACCAGCCGCAGGAAACGTCCTTACTCGTTTCGCGGGTGCTCTCATCCCTAATTTAATCGGTGAGATCGCGGGAGGGTTCCTTAGGCCTGGTGGCGTTGTTCCGAGTACAGCCACGATGCCTGTGGGGAACAAATACAACCTTTCAGCTGGCGAAGTACAGAATATCGTCCGTATGGCAGATGAGATTAACTTCCGTCGCCGGATGTTAGGTCTTGAGGAGATTGATCCCAGTCAGATAATCGGCGACATCGTGGAGACTAACCGTCTTCTGATGAAAGAAGCTGGTGAGCGGGAATACGCCATCGAACAGTTAAGACAGCAGGGTGCTATTCAGTCTTCTCTTGCTAATCAGATTGGCGCTGGTTTAACTGCTCAAGGTGGAGCTACTCAGCAGATGATCGCAAGTACGCTCCAACGTCCTAATATTGATCCAGCAGATGCTGAGTTAGCGAGGGCGTTCTGATGACTCCTGAAGAATTCTTAGGAAACGCACTCAAGGGAACTTTGCTGGTTAACCCCATCACCGCACCCCTTGTTATCTCAAGCGAACTTGGCAAGCTTATGGGTGTAGGCGGCAAGAAACAGGAGCCCCCTAAACCCAAGAGTCAGCCTGAGAGCGACCCTAACGCTCCGCCTCCGCCTCTTCCTGAGTGGGCAGAACAGCTGCCCCCTGAGGGTTACGCCGATCCAAACACCAATTACGATCCGCGTCAGCAGCCGTTGCCTCCGGGTGCTCCTGACGTCGGTGCTCTTCTTCCCGGTCTGCTTTCGCAGTGGGAGGAGGCCAATCGTCGGCGCGAAGCAGAAGCTCGCAAGTTCTATCCTGAGCGCACTCAGATTGACCTTGAGGCTTGGAAGCAACGTGAAGCTATTGCTCGGGAGAACGCTCTCGAGCGCATGCGCGAAAAGACCAAGCGCGATAAAGAGCTCAAGGTCATCGACGCGTGGACTGCCGTTACACAGTCTGAGATCCAGCGGGAAACTGCAATGGGTCTGGGGATGATGAACCTAAGTGCCACGCTGGGGATGCCTAACCCCAACGTTTTAGCTGCTAATGCAAATGCTATTGCAGCAGGTGTCAAAGGATTTACAGGCGCTCAACCGGTGTTTTAAGCATGGATCCCCTCTCACTTATTAGTCTCGGAACCGGCGTTGCCAAAGGTGTTTCAAGCCTCTTTGGAGGTGGTGGATCATCTAGCGGTGGGAGTGGTGGTGGAACTCCTACTGACTACTACGCTCTTTACGGAGCTCAGGCAGCTGCTGCAAATAATCCCTTAACTGCAGCGATGCAAGGGCTTTCTGTTTTGCAGGGCGCTTTTGGTGGTGCTCTAGGTCTGGAGGGTAATACGACTGCTGCTGGTCAACTTTCAGTCCTCAAAGAAGCTATCGATCGAGCGCAAAAAGCAACTCAGACTCAAGCTTCTATTACTGCTGGTGCTGCGGGTGCAGGTTTAGATCTGCTCAAACAGATTGGTCAGGCTCGGTTATCCACCGAGTTAGCAGGACCTACTCTTCTTTCCCAAGCTGGTTCTGCTGCTCTGGCTGGTGAAAATCAGTTGGCGATGAATCTGGCTGACACCAGCCGTAACATCCAGGCCCTTCAGCAGCAGACTCAAGCTGCTGTGGCTCAGAAACAGGCAGATACGCTTGCCGATGTGTTTAGTACTCGAGCTCAGACTGAAGGCAAATTAGCGCTTGGGGCACAAGCTCTTGAAAGTGGCTTGAAGCTGCAGCAAGCCAAAACTATCAGTGACTTGCAAAACATCCGTGGTCAGACTCAGGCTCAGCTCGCCCTGAAGCGTTTCGGTGCGGGTCAAGCTCTGGCTGGTCAACGGTATTTTGCATGATCAAATCTACAATCGGTGATTCCACAAGCGTTGCTGAATGGTTGGCTTCGCTTGGGAAATCCCAGCAGGATGCTTTTAAGCATTACGCGAAGAACAGCACGAGTGATATTGAGGCGTATCTTTTTGCCCGTTTTTTAACTCCTGGGTTTCAGGGATCTATTGCTGATCTAACAGCGTTTATTCAAGAGCGTTACCCAAAGACAGATCTTCGTAAAGATCTCTTGATTGAGATCGATTCTTTAAAGGATGACTTAGCCAACGTCAGGTCGATGACTACGACTGGGATGTTGGACTACGCGACAGCGGCGACCAAGATTGCTGTTTTGCAGAAGGAACTTCGATCTCACATTCAAGCAGTTCGTCAGCTGACTGATGGACTTGATCGCCGTGGGCTCCTTCTAGCTGGTGCTGATCGTTGCTTGCGTGAGCTTATTAATAGCTTTGAGGATCAGCCAACGATCAGTTCTCTTCTGGAAGAAGCTTCGTTGTTGATTTGGGGAACTATTGAACGGGAAGAAAAATCGTAGACTGGTTACTAACTAGTTTTTGATAGATGTCTGTTATTCGTTTTGAGTTAACAGGACTCCCTAAGTATTTAGAACTTATCTATAAAGATAATGTTCCTGATGGTTATATTAAAGACGACTTTGAGGCTTACTCGGGTCGCGCAGGCGATCAACGTTACTATGCTGACACGGTCGAGCAGATGAAAATCGACATGTTCGGGCCTGAGGCGTTGAACTGGTGAGATTCAACGCCTTACTTCCTTACGCCTAGACCCGGTCCATTAGGCTGAGGATATTAACCACGGGTGTTCTGAATACACCCATGAAACTGTCGTTAACGCCCATAGCCATAACTAGCTCCTCTTCATCCTCTAAATAGCAACTAAAGGGAAGAATGCATGCAGGTTGATTAGAGATATCGTTACCTGCGGCGTCGGTCCATGTGATTAAATCATCTTGGGTGGAGCCAACGAATAGAGCGTCTTTTGTGAACCCAGTGATTCGGGTCTGTGCGTCATCCAAAGTTAAGGCACCTAGGCAGTACAACAGATAAGGACGTCCGCCGATCTGAGAAACCATGTATTTCCAATGGAAGAATACAAGCCACTCGTCTTCTATCTTGATAGGAGCCGTGGAGTTAAACGTCGGGTGTTTACCTGTTGCAGCTTCTAAACACTTTGACTGAATTGTTTTATCCGATTCACCAGGGGTTTTAATCGATACAGGAGCGACCGAATAAAGAAGACGCAATTTTTCGTTGTCGTTATAAAAACACCAGTTTTTTTCTGACCCGCCATCGACGTAGTTTTTACCGATTCTTGGGTATATACACTCCACAAGATTCCCGTACTCATTAATCTCTCCTACGCAAACTTTTGGTGATTTAAGCATCAAATGCTTTGTTGAGTCCCATTTTGTTGCGTAGGTACTAGTTACAAACTGACAATAAAGTCTGTCGTCAGGAGTTACAAAGAGACGAGGGTCTTCGTAACTAAGTCGATGTTTTCCGGGACGTAACTTCCGAGGAGCAATGATTGTGGAGTCGTTTAAAAGTTCTCCAACCCATAAGTCGGTTGGGGTGTTGTTGTAATAAAAATATTTCATATCGTGCCGGAAGCAAAAAGGTTCCGGTTGTGATCGCCAAGCAATAAGGGATGACCCTCGATGCTTAATTAAGCTAGGGCTGAAATTAGCAACGCTTCCTTCGGGTAACCCCGTAGTAATTCGAGTAAATGTCCCTCCAAGATCTTCAGCTTGTTGGAAGACTGTTGGGTATCCAGTGTTATCCCGTAACCTCGCTTTAAGGACGGTCTGAGCGTGATAGTTGCGATAGCGGTGAAATTGAACGCTCACTTGGCCAGCTCCTCCATGGCTTTTTCGAAACCTTCAGCGATTTTGTCCCAGCGATAGGACGGATTTTGAGTTACTTCGAAACAATCGTCAGCAACTTTTTGATAGAACACTTTGTCTTCGTATAACGTTGAGAGCTTCTCGGCTGCGTCATCTACATCGACAATGCCACGCTCCACTCCGAGGTCTTTGTCGTAGATCCAAGCAGCAACGTCTGCCAGCAGAGCTTTGCCTTTCCAGACGTCAGAGCACGAGGTGTGGTTCGGCATAACCTGTGGACGTTTACATATCGCGTGTTCGAAAGGTACAAGTCCCCAGCCCTCACCGTTACAGGTATTTAATCCAACGTCACAGGCGTTATAAATAATGTTTAGTAACTCGTCAGGTGGAGCGTTGGTGTAGTCGATATTATTTGCAGTCATGATTAGACGCTGGTCTGGGTTTAGACCAGCCCTCTTCATCTCAGCGTTAAAGATTGCTCGCACATCCCACCCAAGATCTTTTTCGCTCATGTGCAGGTAGAGCGAGGTATCAGGTTTATCCTTCGCAAATTTGACGAAAGTTTTGATCGTTAGGTCGATATTTTTACGCGGCTGATTTCGGTTGGCGTTAAGGACAATAAATTTGTCAGTAGGGAGATGAAGTTTCTTACGACAGTCGTCTCTGTCAAGAGCGTGGAACTTACCAGTATCCAGACCATGGGGGATTACTCCAAGCATCTTGGGCTGAACCCCATGCTTCATAATTCGCTGAGCCTGTTCAATCGAGAAAGTAATCGCAAAATCCCAGTCCTTAATAAACCGCATGTGGTTTTCGATGTACCACTCGCTATCGATTGGGAAGTAAGCGATGAACTTGAACTTCATCGATGACTTCAGGAGGTGGATTCGCTCCCACACCTGGTTAACCATCCAGATGTCGTTCAGACAAATCACAAAATCTGGGTTTTCTTGCTGAACCACAAGAGGCAGCCGCTGAATACCGAAACGGTCGGCGGGGTTCAAAGCACCAGCTGGGTAGACCTTGAATGGTAGATCGTGTGGATCTCCTGTGTAGTTAATACCAAACGCTACGATCTCGTTATCTTTCGCTAGGTGCTCCAGAATACTGTGTGTTACACGAGCAAAACCTGTGTTCGAAAGGATATCTCCGTACCAAAGGATTTTTGCCATGCGGGGGTTTAAAATCTTTGCTAACAGTATACAGACAGTTTTTGAAAGAGCATGCCTAGTAGAGAGAGTTTTGCGTATCGCCGTGCTCTAAAAATGAGAGCAACTAAGGCTATGGATTCAAGCGCCCCTGAGCTCGATACTATATTCACTAGAGCAGCAGAAGACTTCCATACCTTCTGTACGATTATGGACAAGGCTCCAGCACGTCATATGCTGGAGTGGCACAAGCACTTGATAACAGGCGAGAGCAATAGATACCTATTAGATATTGCGGGACCAAACCTCGATATTCTTGCTCCTCGAGGTTCGGCAAAGTCCACGGTGCTTAATATGTTCACTGCCTGGATTATCGGCAGACACACAACGGCAGGTCTCCCACTCCAGATCATCTACTGCTCATACAACATCGCTACGGCAATACCTAAAAGTCGAATTATCAAGCAGATCATCGACTCTGCAACGTTTAAAAAGATTTTCCCTAAAGTCCAGCTTCGCGCTGGTATGCAGTCAGATATTGGTTGGTCGATCGATTTTGACTATGCGGGCATCAGTCGAGTGGGTGATGAGGAATTTACCCTTCGCGCAGCGGGTCTTCGTGGCTCCATTACGTCGAAGCGAGCTCACCTAGTCATCGTGGATGACCCTATTAAATCGAGCACGGATATTAAAAACCCGTCGATTCGGGACGAGATGAACAATAACTGGAGCTCAGTTATCGCTCCCATTATTTTTGAGGGAGGGAGAGCTATTTGTCTCGGGACCCGCTTTCACCCTCTTGATATCCATAAGACGATGTTCGTCCCTGAGAAGGGGTGGAAACAGGTCCAGCAGGAAGCGCTTACATATGACAACAGCGGTGAGGCCGTTAGTTACTGGCCTGAGCAGTGGAGTGTGGATTATTTGTTAGGCCAGAAAGAGCTGGACCCCGTGGCGTTTGCGTTCCAGTACCAACAGCAGCCTGTGATGACGTCCGATCTGATCCTGTCTCCTGATTTATTGATTAAGGGAGACGTTGTCACCGAGTTTGATTCCCTTGCTGTAGGTATTGATTTATCCGCCAGTAAAAACGAAACGTCCGATTACACAGCCTTTGTTCTTGGCGGTCGTCTGAAGGATCAGTACTACATCATTGATGCTCACCAAGTGCGCTCGATCGGCAATCTTGAAAAAATCGATCTTCTCTGCAAGATGCTCGTTGAGTGGGGGATTCTCCAAGAAAACTCAGAGGGCCAGTATTTTCCTACGTACTCCACTTGTACTCTGGTTGTTGAAGCTGTTGCTTACCAGGCTTCTTTAGCTGCCGATCTTAGACGGGTGATGCTGAACGAATGGGGACTGGGTAATCTCCATATCCACGAGGTCAAAGGTTTTAGAGGGGACAAGATCGCTCGGTTCCGAGGTACCTTGGGTCTTTTAGAGAATAAAAAAGTAATCTTTAACCGTTATCGAAGGTTTGACCAGCTCTTTGATCAGGTAATTAACGTCGGGGCTACTTCTCACGACGATTTACTAGATGCCTATACCCATCTAATGTGCTTTTTGCAGCGTCGGGGTAACTTTCATCTGGAGTACTGATCGATGATCTCTGAAACCTGGCGTCATTCAGAAGCTGTGATGAACACCTATAGGGTGATGTTTAACATCACTGCTCATAATCCTCTTTCTCGTGTCGATCCTTTATTAGAAGTTCTGCGTGGTTATGACAAAATCCCTGCGGCTACCAAAGACGTTTTTATATTTATCGATCATGAACACGAAAGCGATAAACAAATTCTCTTAGACCTTTTATGCCCAAACCTGAAGACTCTCTGTATTCAGGTTATCGTCGCTGGCCCTGAGTATCAGGGTTTTGCTCTGTGCTGGTCACATAAACAAATACTCAAGTTGGCTATTGAGACAAAGGCTTATGACATTTATATGTATAGCGAAAACGATATGGTCTTTACCAAAGACCATTACACGTATTGGTTAACTTACCGTCAGTTCTTAAAACCACTGAATTTAGAACCAGGGTTCTGCAGATACGAAAGATACGACGAAAAATGTGTTCCTTTTGATAACTACAGAAAATGGTCCCTATCCCAACCTACTAAAGACGTTTGGGGCGATCGACCTTATCGAGTGAAAACATTCTTGACACCGACTCTTGAATTTGTTGGCTTTGCCTCTCTAGGTAACCCCTACATGGGTTTTATGGTTTTAGACCAGGAGATGGCTAATACCTATATCAATTCACAAAGTTTTGATCCGGTTGCGAGTTTTGAGTTAACGCGCCATCGCTGTTGGCCAATTGCAGACAGAAGTTCTATGGGTCTCGCTTTTGAAGGGCTCGAGGCAGATCAGGAGCATCGTCGAGTTGTTCCGATCGTTAAAGAAGGTGAAAAGCTTCTCATAGCACCGTGCGGGCTCGTTGAGCATTTAGATAAAAAGTACAGCACGCGTTTAGCTGATGAGGATGGTACTCTCATGGATATTTCTGAGATGCTTGTTGTATGAGTGATTCTGTCTCACATCCGTCTCACTATACTCAAGGTGATATTGAGTGCATCGATGCCCTTAGGGCGTCGCTTGGACCTGAGGGTTTTAAAGGATTCTGCAGGGGTTCGGCGATTAAGTACTTGTGGCGGACTGAGCACAAGAACGGTATCGAAGACCTTAAAAAATGTGCATGGTACATAAACAAGCTCATCGAAATTGCTGAGCAAGAAGGTTAAACTATTACTGAGGCTTCTTACCTATGGATATTCGCGCTTTCGGTTCTGTATTCCCTCAACAAGCCAGTTTGCCTTACGCCAGCGGTTTCGCTTGGGTGCCTGGAGATGGGGAAAAGCGGTTCAGCACCTGCCGTGGTTTATATATCGAGGGGGATGCGACTGATGTTTTTTATGTCGAACTGAACGACGCTCCCGGACAGTGGTTTTTGACCGAAGTTGGTGCCAATAAAGTCTTACCTTTCGCTGCCACGGCGATTAGTGGCGGAAATGTCGACAGTGTCAAGGTGCTCTACTGATGGCTAACCAGTTTGTCCCTTACGCTTTTAACTTTTCTAAGGCGTATCAAGATCAGGTGTTTGCAGCCGATCAGCAAAGGCGTGCGAATCAGGGAGCTGACTCTGCTTTCGCTCAAATGGCGGCTGACGACGAAACCGATATGACTGGTCAGCCGACTCCGCAGGCCCCGAGCACGCCGATGGTTACTTACGGGGATGGCTTAGAAGGCCCCGTGGACGCCCTTGAGCAAGATCGAGAAATTATGTCTAGGGCAAAGAGGCGGGCCTCGCAGTACTTATCTGAGGCTGGTTGAATTAGTATGTTGGCAGTTTTGATACTGCCAGCGTGCTGCTAGACGTCTTTACTTACTTCAACGAGAAGGAGCTTCTTGAGCTGCGTATTCGTACGTTGGAGGATCACGTTGATGGCTTCCTGATTACAGAAGCCAATAGAACGCATAGGGGCGAAGAGAAACCCTTTACTTGCTTAGAGACGCTTAAGGAACTCGGGATTTCAGACGAAAACATTCAGGTTCTTCACGTCGAACTCCCGTCAAAAGAAGAAGCACCTGACCCGTGGCTTCGTGAGCGAGGTCAGCGAGACGCTGCCAGTGTGGGTCTCCATATGGTCCCGGACGACACGGTTTTTATTTGTTCGGACCTGGACGAGATTGCTAACCCCAATAAGTTGAATGATCTTGTAGCGACTGTCGAGGAAAATCCTGGGAAAGTCGTAAAGCTAAGTATGTCTATGCACTATGGACGCGCTGATCGTCAGCTTGTAACCCCAGATGGTTCGCCGTTCAATTGGCGTAATGCATTTGCTGCGAACGTCACTACTTTAAAAGCCCACAGCACACTGTCAGCTATGCGAGCTGAAACTGACTATGTGACTTTTGGGGAGCTTGACGCAGGCTGGCACTTCAGTTGGATGGGAGATAAAACTCGTCGTCTTGCGAAGTTAAAGTCCTACGCCCACTGGGAGACTGATACTTCAGATGTCGAGAAACACTGTGCGGATTTTTCTGCAGATCCGGGCGGCGTCGATATGCTCGGAAGGGAAGATCACATCATCGAGAAGTTTCCTGTAGATCAGCTTCCTGAGGGTGTCTTTCTGCTGCCACGCGTTAACGAATTTCTGCTCCCCTCCTGATGTTTGTAGATACCTTTACTTACTTCAACGAGAAGGAACTACTGGAACTTCGCGTTAACGCGCTTAAAGATCACGTCGATGGTTTCATTATCGCGGAAGGCGATAGGACTCACCGAGGTGACCCTAAGTCTTTTACTCTCAAGAAAACAATTACTGAGCTTGGTCTCCCCTCTGATTTAATTCAGGTTCTTGAGGTAAAACTTCCTTCTCAGGAAGAAACAGTAGATCCGTGGGTACGTGAGCGTGGTCAGCGTGATGCATTAACCACAGCGCTCGAGTACTTACCAGACGACACAATCTTCATTTGTTCCGATTGCGACGAGCTACCTAACTGGGAGTGCTTCGACGATTTAAAGGCCGCGTTAAAGCAAGTTCCCACACGGATCTTCGGGCTAAACATGTCGATGCACTACGGACGCGCTGATCTTCAGCTTTTTTCTCCTGAGGGAGAACTGTTTGAATGGCGGTGTGCGACAGTCTGCACCGTGGAAACTCTTAAAACTTACGGTTCGTTGACGCGTGTGAGGGAGCAGCCGAATCGAAAGTTTATTGGTTGCCGTGATGCAGGCTGGCATTTCAGTTGGATGGGTACTTCAGACCAACGAGCACAGAAGCTGAGCTCTATCGCAGAGCATTACATATGGGATTGTCCTGAGGTCCAGGCTTTGTGTGCGAGTTTCGTGCCTCAGGAAGGCGCTACGGACATGCTTGGTCGAAAAGATCATCTATTAACTAGGTATCCCATCGAGGATTTGCCCGAAGAAGCGGTTAAACTGGACAGAGTGAAAAGGTATCTGCTTCCCGATGGCCGATAAAATGCCCTCCGAAGTCCTGAAGCGCTTCGAAGAAAAACGTCAGGAAGAGAAAGCCCCCAGTGGTGAAGAGCTTCAGGCAAAGAGTCAAAAACGTAAGGACGCGCTTGCTAAGGCACGGAAAGCCAAAGCAATGAGTTCTGAAAAATGATCCCGCTTTAGGGTCCTTTTATCTAATAAGTGAATGTCAAGCGCCTCTTTAGATACTCGAAAAAGGTTTTCTGAGATTCTTGAGGCGGCACGCACTCAGGATCGCAGCAGCCAGTCGTCAACGATGGTTGTGCTGAGTCATATTCAGCAGATGGTCCTTCTGATGGTCAAGAAGGGTCTTACTTTTTACTGCGATCAAGATACTTATAAGAGCCGCACTCGGTTTTTAGCCGACGTAATCACGCTTAATAAGATTGATATTCGTTTTCCTGCGATCATCAGGAACTTTTTGATTGATGGAAGCGGTCTTTTTTACTTCCGCCCAGACGCCAAGCTCAAGTATCAGATTTATTTCTTCAACAAAAACCAGTACAGGGTCTATCACGACCTAAACGGTGAAGTTGAAGAAGTCGTAATCATCTATAGCTATAAGGTCAAGGCAGGAAGCCTTGGTCTGCCGAGCACCACCTCAGGTCAGAACAAGCGATACGTCCGTTTGTCAATCACAGCGGAATCGATAAGTGAAATTGAGACCGATACAGAGCTTAGTTTTGATCTGGAGCCAGGTTCAGTACTAACTCCGGCCAAAACGAGACCCAATACGTTGGGTTTCATCCCAGCCGTGGAGGTCTTAAACAAACCCAGCGCAAGTGGTACTGAAGGAGAGGGTGAATTTGACCCTTTCATGGAGCAAATCGTGCTCCACGACCAACTGACCCGGAATATCGCTAAGAATATTGAGTTCTTTGGTAATCCCACGCTGATCAGTTCTCGTCCTCGCAGTGATCTTGTCGAGGCGGGTGATACTGAGAGCAACTTCCGACCGACTATTAGTAGTCAGAGTGGTTTTGCGGGTATGGACTCGCCTTCCACTCGGGTGAGTGAGCCTTTTGGTACCGCCATGGGCGGTGGTTTAAGGGTTCCTCGCATTATCGCCAACGTCGAAGCGTCTGACCGAGTCGGTTACATGACGCCGGACCCGGTTAACGGTGATATGAACCGTTATACCCTTCTTTTGCGAGAAGAAATCCGGACAGCTCTTGGTGGTGTTGACGAGATCTCGATTTCTGCTGGTGCAACTGCCACGGAAATTAAGGGTCTTATGGGTCGTGCTCAGGCGACTGCCTTACGGAAAAATAAGAGCTTCTTGGTTTACGGTTTCTGCCGCCTTCTGGAGATGATGATTCATCACCAAGAGGTTATTTTCCGCGAATCTTTCATCCTGGCTAGTGGATTAAAAGAACCAAAGCCACCGGAAAATGGTGCGGATCAAGAGGCTGTCGAGAAGTACCAGCGAGCAGTTATGCGCTTTGAGCAGAAGCTCGACGCCACTATCAAACAAGCTCTTGCTGAGAATAAAGTTCCCCGAGGAGTTGTTGGACTACCTGAAGATGGTGATCGGGAAGTCGATTACCGTTTTCAAGGGGATGTTTACGAAGACACTGCTTACGATGTTCAGCAGAAGTCAGTCGTGGTCCGTAACTTACAGGAGCTCGGTGTAGACAGTGTTGAAGCTCTGAAGTTTCTTTTCCCTGAAAAAACTGATTCTGAAAGAGCTGAAATGTTGAAGGGTTTCCCCTTCCGCATGGTGCAACAGACTCAATCTGCAATGCAACAATTTCTGGTATTATTATCCCAGATGTTGCAGTCTCCTCATCCGCTTGCGCCTAACCAACCGCTTGCAGCTGATCCTAGACTGAATATCACTCCGCTCCTTTATAGGACGTTTGATCACCTAGCGGAAGAATTAACCTACTCGGGTAGCTATGAGCCAGCAGATCCAAGCTTCGACCCCGAGCCCGGTCTCCCCGGCGGTAGCAGCCCCGGCGGCAACCTCGGACCAGGGCTCTACCGCCTACCCGCAGTGGGTGGCGCAAACAGCTACCCCGGCGGTAGCTTCGGTTCCTACAGCCCAACCGCCGTCGCAGGTGGCACAGGCTACGGACCCTTCTATCAGCAACCAGTTCAACCAGTTAACGTCCAGCTCCTCCCCGAACAACCCGTGGGAAGCAGCGATGGGTTCCCTGGAGCGGGTGCTGTCCCAGGTCAACTCGCAATCCCTCAGCCAGGGACAACCGTTGCCCTCCCAGGTGGCACCTCAGCTGGCTACTCAACAGAGCAGTCAGAATTTACAGGCCCAGCCCTGGGCTTACCAGGCACCCCAGGCAGCGCCGATCTCGTCTACCAGCGCCTCACCGACCCAGGCTTCCTCTCAGGCTTCTACGGCCCAGATGAGCGCCGCCAACGGTCTCAGCGACGCAACTCAAGCCGTCGTTAGCCACTTCGGTATTGAGGCTCCTGGCATCCTGAATCAGTACGCCTGTGCTCTTGAAGATCTTCTGATCGATCAAGCAGGCAAGCTGGATGAAGTGACTGGTCGTCACAATGCTATGCAGACGATCCTGACATCCCCGGATGTCCTCGCTGATTACACGGATCGTTTCTTCACTGAGGTTGTTCCCGTCGATATCGACGAGGCACCCGTGGCACAACAAGCCCCTCAGGCTTATCAGCCTCAGTACGACATGCCTGCTCCTCCCGCCAACGTCGGCGGTCAGCAGCAAAGCGCAGCTCCCCAACAACAGTGGGAGCAGTTCAGTGATGTCATGAACCGCAACCCTGAGAACGCTTGGCGTTATCTCAGCGGTATGCAACCCGAAGCTCTGCGTAGCAAGCTTCTGTTCATGGACGCCGCTTGATATTTAAAAAACGCTAGGTCGGTCGCCCCTCCCAAAAGGAGGGGTTTTTTCTTGCTAATCTTTTAAAAGAACTACAAAGACATTATGCGTGCTTTAGGCGACGTTCGTCGTAAACCTCCTGTAGAAGCTCCTAAGCCCACGGCTGCTTCTGAACTTCCCGCTCAGGAACCTGTTAAAGAACCTCAGCCCTCGTCCTCGTTCGATGAGTCTGTGGTCATCGAGTGATTTTTAGAACCCATCTTCTTTTTGAGTTCCTCTTCAATAACTTTTTCTAAGTTGTTGAGCATTCTTATACCGGCATAACCAACTATGAAGGAGGCCGCTAAGGCCTCTTTTTGTGTGAAGTTGAATCTTTCAGCTATAGCGGGGCTTACGTAAGTAGCCAGTAAGTACCCCGCTAATACTGTTTTAACTAGATAGGGGATAAATTTTTTGATTCTCTGTGGATGTACAAGTACGTCTGTGACAGATCCCGAAAAGGAAGCTGCAGCTATCTCTGGATCTGCGAGAAAGTAAGACACAGTCTCTTCAGCAGGTAGCTGCATCTACTTTTAAATTCTCTATAAATTTTAGAGCAAGTAAACTGTATTTAAAAAGGGCCGAAGGATGACTTACAACGCTCAGACCAACTGGAAATATGATAAAAATCTGTATCATCGAATCCAATC
>Ga0208161_1000861_pt1 | contig 16868 bp, 10 predicted proteins | sample CB_VirMetaG_3_FD_184538 | JGI IMG/M metagenome (GOLD analysis project Ga0208161, IMG submission 184538) | Freshwater to marine saline gradient viral communities from Chesapeake Bay - CB_1508_1S Viral MetaG (SPAdes) (version 4) | ecosystem: Environmental > Aquatic > Marine > Coastal | place: USA...
TATGGTCAGGTTATCCAACAGGGCTTGGATGCGCGTCTGCCACGCCCGTTGGTTTACAGCGATGGGGTACTTGTTGATCTGCGCCACGCACTCCTTTTGGAATTGCGCTTGGCTGGTCAACCCATTGGTGCTGAGCTCTAGGCGCTCGCCATCGACGTTGAGTATCCAGATAGGTGGGTCACCATCGATCTTGGTAAGGCTGGACATATCACTGCCCACCCCACTAGGGCCGACACCGTACTTGCGTCCTTTGCATATTTCCTTGTCGCAGAACGGCTTGATGGGTTGGTCTTCGCACTTGTAAAAGTAATCCTTCTTCTTTAGCTGGCGTATGACCGTGCCCACTTCGTTATGGCTCAGGGGCGGGTGCAGGTAGTCCATGTTGTAACGCTGGACCAGCACCTCCCAGTTGTCGGGGTCAAACAAGCGTGCGTACACGCCCAGATTAAACAGCGCGTTGTTGCGCGACCCCTCGCCAAAGCCTTTACTACACAAGTGCTGGAGGCAGGGCGGGCCTTCCTCCAAGATGCCATCCTTAGTGCCAAACGATACGTTCAGCTTGCGGAACTTGGCAGGCGTGACGACGAACGGTTTAACGTATTCCACGAACTGCTCGGGCGTCAACCCTTCGCCGTTATCGTCAAAACCGTAGCGGGTAGACTTTGCCCCCGCGTGATACGGCATATTAAGGAAGTTGCCCGTATCGCCACGCTCCAACAAAATAGTGGACTGCTTGGGGAATATCTCACTGCCCGAATACCCCAACGCGGCGGCAAGCTCAGTCATCTTGCGCTGAACCTCCTCGGCCTCGACGGCTTCGGTTAGGAATATCCAAACATGTGCGCCGCCCGATTTGGTGCGGCCTACCACGGCGGGGATCTTGTTCTCCCGCAGTGTGGTTACCAGTTGCTTGTGACTGACATCGTACTGGTCGATATCAATCGCGCCCCACTGGCAGGTGTTGTCGCTACGAATGGGAATAATACCCAGCCCCGTGCCCCCTTTGAGGTGCTCCTCCCACATCGCTACTGTGGTGGCCTCGCGGATTACCTTTGCTGTGCCTTGTTTTTTCCCATCACTCGCGCGACTCGTTTTAACGACGTATGTCCCATGGGCGATATCACTGCCCTTGAACAAGTCGTAGAATCTTTGTGCAAGTGACATCTGCTACCTCCGTTGCATGAAAAAGGTGGCCCCCCTACACCACACGAGTGCAGTGTAGGGGAGCCGCAGTCGTAGGGCGATCAACCCCTACGGACTGTTCGGTTACATGACGCCATCGTCGTCAAGTATTTCACCCGTTTCTGCATCGAAGTTCGTACCAGCAGATTTGTCTTCCTTCACCTGTACCTCGCCAGCCTTAACCGACTTGGCAAAGGCCACGCCCATGTCAAACAGGTAGCCATCTTCCTCGTTTTGGGGGTTAAGGCCCCGCTCGCGGGCAACTTCCCACCCGAACCAAGTACCTTTGTCGTTCTGCTCTTGGGTGGTGGTCAGGCGGTAGACCTGCGACATCAGCGGCAGAATGTACACGCCGTTCTTGCCCTTGGCAGTCAACGACTGTGCCTGCGTCAGCCACTTACGGGCTTTCTTCAGCTGAGTGCTGGTCATGGTAATAAGTGCGCGTTGTGCGCCCAGCTCGGGGTGGAGCATAAGCACGAAGAACTGCGCCGTGTTGGATAGATAGTTGCCATTGGGTAGCACGTCCTGCCCACGGTCGTCGCGGGTGGTGGTGTTTACAATGGGGTCGGTTGGGTCGTACGACTGCACATAGCCGCCACCTTTTTCGCGCGGTGTCCACTCTACAAAGCGGCGGTTGTAGTGGCAGGGGATTACAAGGATGCCTTCCTCGCCATCGTACACTTCGTTCAACACGGTATTAAAGATCTGCCCTGCCTCGGCCCCTGCTACATACGCGCCATCGCGTTTGTTGACCTGCGGGCTGAGTTGCGCCAAGATCCGCAGGAATGGGATAGCAAGGTCCTCGGTGGTAACCTCGCTGAAGCCTGCGCCGCTGAAGTCCTCAAAGCCCTCGTATACTGCAAGGGCGGAGTCCTTTTTCACTGCCACTTCTGTGGCTTTCTCCTTAGTTGCTGTCATGGTTTCTTACCTCTTAGGTGTGGTGATTTTGGCTTTTTCGCCGATGAACAATCCAAACAGGTCTGCGGGGATGTTGGCCCCTTGTTCTGTTTGGTCCTTTACAAAAGCCTTCAGGGTCATGGGCTCTACCCACTTTTTTGTATTTACAGGCATGCCCCTGTCGGCCAGCTCGCTTGCAAACTGTTCGGCTTGTTCCTCCTGCCCGCGAACAAAGTTGGTAGCAACTTGGTTCTTGATCAGGTCTCCGTAGCCGTTGTCAACAAGCCATCTAAAGGCTTCCTCCGCCCTCTCTTTCGGTATTGAAGCACTATAGAACTTTCCTACGCTGATGCTAGAGCCATCTTCCAGCTTCAGTTCGGTGATGTTGTGCTCTGCCATAGCGGCAGGTAACTGGTCCTCGGCAATGGCGCGGTGGTCTTGCTTGGCTTGCTTGAGCTCAGCTTCAAGGTCCTCGATACGCCGCTCGATGAGCAGTTGGGTTTTTGCGAGCTTGCTTACAGTGGACAAGCCGCTCTCGTCTACGGCGCTGAGTTCTTGCGCCGCACTTTCAAAGTCAACCATGGGTGCCTCCTGGACGGTGGTTAAGGTCTACGGACAAGGGGAAGTATTTGGCTTCCTGCCTGTCCCACTTCAACAGTTTGAACTTGCCTGCGTTGTAGCGACTGGCAATAGCCGCCGCTATAGCAATAGCCGCAGGGTCCCCCGCCAGTAACAGGTAGTCGTCATCTGTGAACTTGCTGAGCTTGCGTGCCATCCGCCTAACGGTTGGTTGCGTGCTGTAGCTGGTCTGCTCCTCTGCGGGAAGCAGTATTTCTAGTTCGCCAAAGGCTGTGGCATCGGTGATGTCACGGCCTCGCATTTCTTGGGTTATGTAAACGGTCATGCCTTTCTCCACATGTGTAAGTTCATTTATAGCATATATTGGAACACGGCAAAGTCCAATTTGCTCCGGATACCTCCGATATACCGCTATACGCTACTTTGCTTATTAGGCCACAAAAGCAAATGCACGACTTTTCAAATTTGGTCGTTTTGGGTCGCGCGTACACGAAAGTTACGAGATATTGTATAGTGTATATCGGAAAAAGTTAAAAACAGTTTTTTACTGCATCCGTATTTTGGTCCTATATAGCAAAGTGGCCGACAAATTGACGCTTGTCATAATTTTGCCCCCACATTAGAATAAGGGCCTGCCAGTAGAAAGAGGCCGTTATGCGATACAAATTCAAATACAAGCCCTACGAGCACCAGCTCGAGGCACTCAAAAAATCGTGGGACAAGCCCTACTTCGCTCTGTTCATGGACATGGGTACGGGCAAGTCCAAGGTGCTAATCGACACCCTTGCCATGCTGTATGACAAAGGCGAGGTCGACAGCGCGCTGATCATTGCACCCAAAGGCGTCTACCGTAACTGGGAACGCAAGGAACTGCCCACGCACCTGCCCGACCATATAAAGGCGAACATCGTTACATGGTCACCAGAGCAAACGCAGAAAAAGAAGAAAGAGCTCGACACACTGCAAACCGTGTCCGACGATCTGCAAATCTTCTTAATGAACGTTGAGGCGTTGTCCACCAAACGTGGTTACGAAGTTGCCGACAAGTTCCTGTTCACGCACCGCGCAATGCTTGTAGTGGATGAAAGCACCACCATCAAAAGCAAAGGCGCACAGCGCACCAAGAACCTGATCAAGCTGGGCAAGCAAGCCGCATACAGGCGGATTCTTACTGGGTCACCTGTAACCAAATCGCCGCTTGACCTGTTTACGCAGTGCGAGTTTTTAGACCACCATGTGCTTGGGCACGCTAGCTTTTGGACATTCCAGAACCGCTACGCCAAGATGGTCCGCCGCACGATGGGCGCGCACAGCTTCAACCAGATCGTTGGGTACCAAAACCTTGACGAGCTGAACGACATCATCGAGCCGTTTAGCTTCCGCGTGCGTAAAGAGGACTGCCTCGACCTACCCGACAAGGTGTACACCCGCCGCAACGTAGAGCTCACGCCCGAACAGAAAAAGCTGTACGAGCAGATGCGCCGCAATGCGCTGGCGATTATCGAAGGCGAAGGGTTAATTTCAGCCCCCACTGTATTAACCCAGATCCTGCGGCTCCAACAGGTCTGCTCAGGCTTTGCAAAGCTGGAAGATGGGCGAATGGTACAGGTGCCGAGCAACAAGCTCAGCGAGCTGATGTCTGCGCTGGAGGAGGTCGACGGCAAGGTAATCATCTGGGGCAACTTTACCCACGACCTGCACATTATCCGCGACGCGCTCATTAAAGAGTACGGCGAACAAAGCGTTGAACTGTTTTACGGCGACACTCCGGGCGAGGAACGCCAGCTCATCGTCGAACGCTTCCAAGACCCCGACCACCCACTGCGGTTCTTTGTTGGTCAGCCGCGCACGGGGGGCTACGGTCTTACCCTAACAGAAGCGCATACAGTGATCTACTACAGCAACGGCTACGACCTAGAGGTACGCCTGCAAAGCGAGGACCGCGCTCACCGCATAGGCCAAACCAACAAGGTAACGTATGTCGACATCGTGGCCGAAGGCACTGTAGATGAGAAGGTGCTACGCGCCCTGCGCGATAAAATCGACATCAGCACCCGTGTGCTAGCCGAGGGGCACAAAGAGTGGATCATTTAGTGATCCACCTATAGCGCCCCCTTAGCCTTCAAACCCTTGTAAAAGAGCCAACCGAGGAAAATAAGCAACCCAATTACAGCAACCGTTGCTCCTGATAGCATCAGGTTTTCAAAAAAGTTGTCTTGGGCTTTTTTCTGGTTCGCTTCCGCTTGGGCGCGTTGCTTACGGATATCAATCTCCATTTGCAACAACTCCTGCCAAGCATCCATGCCACGGGTATAGATAATGATTTCCCGTAGCTGGTCGCGCATGTCCTGCGCTTTCTTCTTCGCCATAAAAGCGTTCATGGCCTCTTCCTCTACGGACTTGCCATGCACAATCTTTTTGAACAGCGGGGGGTTTTTCGCAGCTTCTTCTGCGTTGCGGATATGCCCTACGGCAGTCATCCAACGCCCAATGTCGCCAGCCATCGACTCTAAATCGCGGCCAACTTCAAACCCTTTCTTGATAAGGTTAAATGCAGAAGTCGCCGCCGCTAATGCGGTGATGGGGTCCATTGCATACCTGTCCTCATAGCTACTGACCTAAAGACATAATCCCCTGACCTTGGGCCGTGCGCCGTTGTTCAATGGCGGCAAGCGTTGGGTCAAATGGGAATAGTTGTGATGCACTCACTACTGGAGTGGTTGCACCCGTCGTAGCTCCCGAGGCGGGAGGCATTGCAGGTGGGGCGATCTGTGCAGGCGTTACTGGAGCAGGGGTCGGAGCCACTGGCGGATTCGCCTGAGCAGTTTGAGTACCGCTACTACCAATCGGCGGAGCGGGCGGCGTGACACTACCTTGGTCGGGCAGTGCTGGTTGCATTTCAATTTGGATGGGCGGTGCAGGCGGGCCTGCCTCCATACCTTCGCCATAATCAACACCTACGTTGAACATATACGCATTGATTCTGCGCCCAATAGGCTCGCTGACGGCAAGCGGCGCGGGGCCTTCCGTAGTCAACGTGCGGGCAAGATCGGGGTTAAACATCATCTCGCGGAACAAGGCATCTGCTCGCGCACTGCTTTGCTGGCGGATAGCACGGCTGAGCACATAACCGATCGCCGCCTTGGGGCCTAAGCGGCCTTCCTGCACGGCGATAAAGCGGTTGCTGATACCCGCAGGGGTGGTGCCCAAACGGTTGGTGAGCCGCGTAATTATGTCCTCAGGCATGACGCCCTTGCCCACGGGCATGCCTGTTGCCAATACGCGCTCAGCGGCGTCAGCCACGAGGTACATATTGTCAATATGCGAACGGTCAAACGCGGCGTCCAACACGCGCTCGTTACGCACAAGGAACTCTTTGAAAGATGCAGGGTTCGACATGGCGTCAGGCGCGTTGGCAAACAGTCGTTGGGTAACGGCGGCACGGAACGCCTCGGCGGCATCGTCGGCGCTAATACCTAAGTCTGCCCGCACCTGTGTAGGTCCGGGACGGGTAACCGTTTGCCGCAAGTCGCGCATCAGCGCAGGGTTACGCAGGGCCTCGTCCAGCAACCGCTCGGGGTCGTTACGGCCCTCTGCACTGGCAATAGCACGGAACAACTGGTTTTGGTTGATGGCACGGCGGCGCGCAGTCAGTTCGGCTTGGCGCTCTAGCTGTGCAGTAAGCAAGCCTTGCGTATTGCTGAGCTCGTCATACAAACCGAGGCTCTGCAACACTTCGCGGTTGCGGTTCATGTAAGTGTCAACCGCATTGGGGCGGAACGTGCCACGGCCCGAGTCGTATGCGCGGTCGCGGATTTGGTCCAGCACCACTGCCCGAATATCGGCAATGCGCTCTGGGTTGTCGCCAAACAGGGCCATGAACTGCCGTGCGGTGTCGCTGTTTTCCAAGAAGGTTTCTGCCACCCGCTCATCAGGCAGGTAGTACACGGGCTGAGCTTTGGTACCGCCCTGACCGCGAGCCGTAATGGCAATCACGCCACTGCGCTCATACGGTTGAACCACGTTGGCTTGGTACCACTGGCGGTAATCTTCAAACTTCTGGCTGGTGCGCCCGTAGGCCGATGCCATGTCGTCCAGTTGCTCCGCCAGCACCGTTAGGGCACGGGTATCTGAGCCACGCTTGAGCGCAATAGCTCGGCCAATTTCTTGGCTCACTTGGTCACGGAAAGACTTCCAGTCTTGGAAGCTAATGCGGTCCAAGTCACTTTCCACAAACTGCCGCACCAAGCGGGGCAAGCCCTCGTAGCTCAAGGCTTCCTCACCTTGGCGGGTGAGCAACAAATCGCGTACCGACTGCCGTGCCGTTGCGGTTGCATCACGGCTGGCAAGCTGGTCGGCGTTGTTGATGTTGAGCTTGTTAGCCATGGTCCGCGCTTGTTCCATAGCGGCGCGGTGCGCGTTGACCACCGTTTCACGGATGGTTTGTCCAATGGGGCGGCGATCACTCAGGCGTGGATACGCACCCGTATCGGCATCGGCCAAACGGCTGAGCTGGAACGTAACGTCATCTAGGCCCTCATCAATGGGGGCAATGGTCAGGCGGTATTGGCCTGTTGCCTCATCCAAGATGTAGAGCGGGGCATCCACAAGCGGGTTGCCTGTAAGTTCGCCTTCGCGGAAGCGTTCAATCGCAACCAGCGCATTGGTCTTACGGTCGGCGTTTTGCCGCGTAAACTCAGGGCTACCTGTAGCCTCGGCACGGCGTTGCGTTTCCAGCAACGGAACGTCCATGGTCCGCTCAGCGGGGGTAAGGGCTACGGGTTGGTCGGCGTATGGGCTCAGGCGCGCTTCAATTTCAGCGGCACGGGCAATGTTGGCCTGCCCTGACGGAGTGCCCACCGCTTGCTCAATGGCCTCGCCGAGCTGACCACGGGCGGCGGCACCACGAGGGCCTTCCCCTGCGGGCGTGACGCCTGCGGTAACGCGGGCCTCATCCATTACGCCGCCTACGCGGTTGCCCACCCAGTTGACGCCACGGCCTACGGGGCCTTTGGTTAGAACAGTCCGCCCACCGTAGTACAGTGCGGCAGGAGCCAAGGGCAGTAGACCACCAATCCCTGTGGTAGTGCCAAAGAGGTCTTGTTCTGCTTGCACGCCCATGGCCGATACCGCGCCCAAGCCTGATTCCAGCGCGGCGGTTGTGGCAGGAGCCGCACGGTAAGGGGCAAACATTTGCTCTACCACGCGCTCTGTCGTAGTGGCATTGGCGGGCAGTACGCGCTGACCAGCCGCGTTAATCACGTTGCCCGCACCACTAGAAAGTTGCGCGCCTCTTGAAGTCATTCCAATAAACGGTGCGGCAAGCGCCACACCCTGACCACCAGTACGCATATACTGGTCAAAGTTGCCTTCGGCCTCGGTTTGGCCGATGTAGTCGTCTACGCCGTAGTTGAGCACATACGGGATAATGACGCGCTGAGTGCGGTAGTCGCTACTGTTAAACACGCGGTTGAGGAAGTTACGGTCAACTGCACCTTCTTCCACAATGCCTGCGCTCTCCAGCCCGCTTGCAATGGCGTTGATTGCCATGTCTGGCAGGGCTAGAATGATGTCATTAAAGCCACGGGACAACGCCCCCAACCCACTGTCAGCCATAAACTGGTTGATGCCCCCAACCGCACGTTGGGCGAGGTTAGGGTCACTGAACGCACGCTGTTGATCGGGCGTGAGGTCTTCAATACGGCCCGTTACACGGCTAGGCTGAGCTTCGGCCTCCAGCGTAATGGGAGCCATGGGCGGTGGGCCAGCATCAGGGCCACGTTGGTCCTCTCTGCGGGGATCAAACGGCAGGGTGCCTCCTGTGCCCGCGCCAAAGCGTTGCTCGTTAGCGCGTTGATCCAGCATTTGTTGGCTAGGGGGCCGTAGAGTGAAGCCTCCGCTTGGTGCGTTAGGATCTGCCATTAGCGTTGCCCCCCTCTAAACATGCTGTTGGACAACCGTAGGTCTACCAAATCTCCGGGCTCTTTACCACGCCAGAGGTCTTCGGGTAGTCCAGCCTGTTGTGCTTCGCTGGCGGTCATCCGCATATACATGCCGTCTAGGTTACCACCGTTGGCGGCGGCAATGCTCAGGTATTCAAAGTGTCCGGGCGACGTGTACAAGAACGGATCGTTAACCGTGCCTGTTGGAACAACGCGCACGCGCAACACATCGGTTTCGCCCAACAATGCACGGTTTTCTGCTAGTTCGTTTTGCAGTGTGCGGAGCAGTTCTTGGAAGCGGACTGCCGACATCTCAGGGTTACGGAAGAACCCTTCAGGGTTTTCAGCCAACTGCGTAATCAACTGCTGTTCGGCCACGGCGTAGCGGTCGGACAGTGCGGCGGCTCGGGCCAGCGTACGACCAAACAACGACATCTGCTGGCGACCGCGCTCGGTTTGCGCGTATTCCAACATGCCGTCCCACGCATCGGGGGCAAAAGCCGCAATGGAGTTAGACGTGAACGATTTCACGCTGTTCAGCGGGCCTACCGCCTGCGGGATAGCCGCAAGCACATCGTTACCTTGCGCCAGTGCGGCGGTGATGTCAATAGTCTTACGCTGTGCGTTTTCCACCTGCTGTGGGCTGAGCTGACCAAAGGTCACGCCTGTACTGCCCACCGTTTCCACCATGGGGTTACCACGGACAAGCGTGCGCTCGCCTTGGGCATTGGTTTCGTACACGGGTGCCTCAAGCTCAAACGCTACGCCGCCAACGGGCTGATCGTTGATGGCCGTAAGGAACGTGCGGCCTGCTTGCGGCCCTGCGGTGACGGTTGCGTACACACGGCCCACGGGGTCAGCGGGCGATACGCTGAGCACATCGCTCTCCGTACCTTGGATAAACCCTGCGGGAGCAAGGTAGGCGTTGCGCGGGTTGCCATCGGGGCTGACAAAGTATGCGCCATTGGCGTAGATTCCAGGAACTTGGCGGAAGCCCGTTCTGGACTGCGAGTCAGGTATCAGTAGGTCTACGCGGCTTGCATCGGTAAAATCAATACCCCCGCTTGCCGTAGCGGCACGGAGCGTCGTAGCATCGGCAGGGTAGTAGCCTTCTGGAATCGCCACAAGGTTACCGTTTTGGAGCATCCGTGGGCCATCTGCCGTGCGGCGCACTGCAATGATGTCAAACCCGCCGCCCTGTTTTGGCTTCATAAAGGTTTCGGTACCCGTGACGCCGTACTGATTGTTGGCGGTCCACGCCAATTCCAGCGAACGGTTGGCGGCATCGCGCTCATTTTCAGACAGGGTAAGGCCGAGCTTGGCGGCTTCTTTCGCCGCCTCCAACCGCGCTTGAGCAAAGCTGTTGGCCCCGCTTGCCGCTTGGTTGATGGCACCCATAGCAATCTGGAGTTCCGCGTTACGACGCTGTGCTTGCTCGCTTTCCGCCGTGGAGTATGCAAACTCCTTAGCGCGGCGCTCTTGTGCGGCCTTTTGCGCCGCCACTTTGCTGAGGTCAGCGGCAAAGTCACCTGCGGGCTTGACCAACGCTTGCAGTAGACTTCCAGGAGTCTGGCTAATTTGGCTACCGTACTTGGCGAGCGCGAGTAGCGCCTGCACTTGGGCATCGTTCGTGTCGGCATCGCCAAAGAACGCTTGCTGGTCGGCAAGGATTTCTTCACGGGTGCGGGGCTGAACCATATACGGGTCCAGCGCGCCCAAACGGTAATCAATCAAGCTGTTGGCATCACTGCCGCCGCCCACGCCTTGCAGGTAAGGGCTGATTAGGTTCATGTAATCAGTCATCACATTCTGCGCGGTGTTCATGTTAGGAAGACCTTGCAGGGTCGGCACAGTTGTCCCCGTAAACCTAAACCCCGTGTTCGACGGAGTGCTGGCAGGAGCAGTGAGCATCGGGCCACTAAACGGAACCACCTCACCAGTAGACGGGGTGCCATCTTGGCGCATAACGGGCTGTTCGCCCATGGCGATGCGGAGCATGGCCTCTTCTGACCGAGGCGCTTGCACAGAAGAGGCCCCGCTAAAATCCTCGGCGGCCTGCTCGCCACCCCCCATCATCATCGGAGCGCTACCAATGCCACCTTCTGGAACGTTCTGTTGCATGACTTCCATAATCTGGAAGGTGGGTTGCAACAACGCTAGCACCGACTCCGGCGTCTTCTTTGCATCGGCCTCACCAACCATCTCAGCCAGTTCGCTGTAGCGGGCTGACATCGGCTGTTTATCGCCTCGCAGTGAGTTAATAACCTCTTCGATGCTTTCCGCGTTGTCCAGTTCGCCATAGAGCTCCTGCATAGATTCGGCCGCCGCTTGCAAACCTGCGGCAGTTGACATACCTGCTTCGCCTTCTGCACGGTCAAATAATTGCTGTTGCGGGTCTTGTACGGGGGTTGCCATAGGGTCCATCATCGGGGCTTCTAACCCACTGGTGATGCCTACGCCCACCGAACTCGGCGGCGGGGGCGCGTTCCCCCCAAACAAGCTACGCTGATAAATACCATTCGCCATTAAATAATCCCCGATTTGCTAGCCGCGCCTGCCAGACCAATGCCTGTTGCCGCCGCGCCCGTAAGCTGGTTGAGCAACGACGGGTTAGGCGACGAGGTCTGCGTAATAACCGACTGCGAGCTTGGTGCCCCGCGCAGGATATCGCTGTAGAAGCCTGCTCGTTGGTACGGTTCGTAGATGGTTTGCAGGTCGCTTTGGCGGGCGGCGTCCAGTTTGGCCTGCTCGAACTGTTGCTGTTGCGACCCCAGCTTGGACAGGTAGTCCATATCCTTGATCTGCATGGTCTGGCCCAGTTCGCCCAGAGCGGCGGTTTGTGTTCCAAGCGCACCGTATGCCTGACCCAGCGCACCGTAGCCCGAACCAATGTCCCGCAACGTGCCCGCACCGCTGAGGCCCAGTTGTGCCCCCTGCGTGCCGATTTGGTTGGCAAGCCCTGCCATCTGGCCTGTAATGTCGGCTCCTGCAAGGCCCAGACGGGCGGCGGCTTCCTCGCCACCAATACCAATCTGCCCGTACTGCGCGCCCAGTTGGCCGAGCTGACTTGCGGTATCTGCCCGCAACCCTGCGGACTGCATACCCAGTGCTCCGCCCGTTTGCGCGAGCTGACCTGCAAGCTGTTCGGCGGTCATGCCGTACTGTGCCGCCAGTTGCTCGGCGTTCATGCCCATGCTTGCCGCCATATTGGCAAGCTGACCAGCCGCCTGAGCGTTGCTCGCGGCTTGCGCGGTACCCTGTAGACCCAAGCGGCCTGCGAGTTCCTGTGCGGAAATGCCCATGGCCCCCGCTTGCTGAGCCAGTTGCCCTGCGAGCTGTTGGCCTTGCATCGCGGTTTGGCTGGCGAGTTGTTCTGCGCTCAGGCCAATCTGACCTGCCTGCCCCGCGCCACGCTGTGCAAGTTCCTCGGCGCTCAAGCCTAGCTGGCCCCGCGCCTGTGCAAGTTGACCTGCCAGTTGCTCGGCTTGCAAGCCTGCGGCACCGCCCTGTTGCGTCAAACGCCCAAGGAGTTCTGCGCCACTTAGGCCAAGCTGGCCCGACTGTCCTGCAAGGCTCGCGGCCAGTTGCTCGGCCGACATACCCATGCGGCCTGCTTCGCCAGCCAGTTGACCAGCAAGCTGATCTGCGGTAAGCGCCATCTGTCCGCCTTGGGTAACGCCTGCTTGAGCAAGCTGTTCTGCGCTGAGGCCCGCCCGCATGAGGTCGCTGACGCCAGACTGCGCCAGTTGCTCTGCTGTAAGGCCCATCTGCCCACGGGCTTGCGCCAGTTGGCCTGCGAGCTGTTCTGCACTAAGTCCTGTACGGGCCAAGTCGCTGATACCAGCCTGTGCGAGCTGTTCTGCGCTGAGGCCGAGTTGCCCACCTTCCAGTGCGCCACGCTGTGCGAGTTGCTCGGCGCTGAGACCAAGCTGACCTGCTTGGCTTGCCGCCTGTAGAGCCGTACCAGCGCCCTGAGCGCCCAATGCGCCTGTAAGCTGTGCGGCTTGCTGTGCACGCTGTTGTGCGGCCTCGAAGGCGTTCTGTGCCTGCCCCTGTGCGCTCTGGAAACCCGCCTGCCGTAGCTGTGCGGCGGTACGAGCCTGTTGCTCCAGTGCGTTGCGGGCACGCTCGCTAGCAACAATGCCAGACCGCGCTCCGCCAAAGGCCCCAGCGGCGACTGCTTGAGCACGCTCGCCTTGGCCTGCAATATCGCTGGCGCGCTGAACATCGGCCAGTGCTTGCTGGACCACGGCATCTTCGTAGGGGTTGAAGTAACGAGTAGCGGTAGTTGGGTCAAATTGACCAGCCGTACCCGCCAAAGCACCGATACCCTGTTGCGCCGCGCCCATACCAAACTGACCTGCCTGACCAAGCGCCTGCTGTGCGCCTGCCGTGCTGGCCCGAGCGCGCTGTGCGGCAATATCGGCGGCGGTCTGTGCACCACCCACTCCTGCGCGGGCGGCGCTGGCAACATCTTGGAAGCCCTGCCCAGCCTGACCGACAACACCACGAGCACCGCCCGTAATTCCTGCAAAGTCTTGGCCTGTTTGAGCCACCTGCCCACGAGCACCCGTGGCGATATCCTGTAGCTGTTGGCCTGCGCCACCTACTACGCCCCGAGCCGCGCCCGTAACGTCGGCAAGGCCCTGTTGGATTCCAGGAATGCGCCCAAGGGCACCGCCAGAAATCGTACCAAGGTTGGTCTGTGCGGCCTGTGCTTGGCCCCGAGCACCCGTAAGTGCATCGGCCATGAGGCGTTGGCCCGCCCCTACTTGTTGACCAGCTTGCTGAGCGGCACCTGCCAACCCTGCTTGCAGAGCGGCGGCTTGGCCCCGAGCACCGCCTACGGCACCTGCTAGGTCACCTTGCGCGGCGGCTACTTGAGCGCGGGCGGCATCGGTAGCGCCAGCGAGTCCTGCTTGTGCAAGATCCCGCTGGACACCTGCCCCAAACGCTGTTTCTGTCCCAATTTGCTGTGCACCTCGGGCGGCATCGCCCATAGTGCCTGCGGCGGCGCGTGCAATATCTGCCGCCGTTGCTCCTGTGGTTCCGGCAATGTCCATGCCTGTTTGACCCAAGGAGCCTAAGCCCTGTTGCAACCCGCCAAGCTGAGTAGCTAGGTCACCTGCTACGCCACGACCTCCTGCGCCTGCGGCTGTTGCCACGCCACGAGCACCCGTTGTGGCCCCTTGCAGTTGGGCAAGAGTATCCGCGTAGGCTTGCTCGCCTGCGGTTGCGCCCATGCCAAGGCCAAGCGCGGCATCTTGCAGGTACGGTTGCATGCCTGCGAGTTGCTGACCAATACCCAGCACGCCTGCGCCACTTGCGGCTTGGCCGAGTTCTGCGGCACGGCCCACACCTGTTAGAGCGCCTTCCTGTATCGGGGCGTACCCTGCTAGTGCAGTGTTGACCATACCTGCCCCAGCGCCATACTGGTCTGCGGCCTGACCAAATTGATCAATACCACCTGTTACGCGCTGTGCCGCCGTGCTGATATACGGAGCAAACGCCCCTACACCAGTACGAGCAAGGTCATACGCTTGGGTTTGCAACCCCTGTTGCGCAGCTACTTGGAAGGCAGGCAACCCGCCGACAACGGGTTCACTAGTGAGGTTTTTTACAAGGTCAATTAGACCGAGTTTACGCGCCGCAATCTCAGGGGATTCGTTGCTGTAAACATATTGGGTTTCGGTCGCCATGCGTTACGCCCTCCGCTCAAACTGACGCATGAGCTGATACATCCGCTGAGCGCCTGCTCGGCGGTCACCGCCGCCAGCGCCACGGACAGCTCGGGCGTTCATGACAAACTCCCCATCGCTTAACATGGCTGGAATAGAATCACTGGTTGGTGTTCCAGGACCCACGATTTCACCACCCTGAGCGGCGAACAAAGTGCGCGCGAACTGAGTGTTCTGACCATACGCACCCATGGGGCTGGACTGAATGGTGCCCGACTGTACAGGCGTTGTCTGCGTGCCTTGCAGGAGTGCCGCCATGTAGGGGTTAGCGTAAGCGTTAGACGCCGCCGCTTGCGCTCCGCCAGAAGGCTGTGCGTCAGCTTGGCGCTGATAGTAGGGGTTGTTCCCAACGTAGCGTGCAAAGTCAAAGCCGTATTTGGCAGGGTCTTGCGCCAACAAGTCATCGCCCGTGGGCGGCATGTCAATCGGCTGTTCTTCGGGCGGAGTAATCAGGTTAGTTCCAAACACCGCGTCACTCACTGCCGCGCCACCGAGTGCCGTTGCCGCTAGCGGTCCGTACTTGGTGAAGAATCCAGGAGCCGCGTTTGCCGCCGCCGACTCAATGGAACGGTTGATAATGGCGCTACTTGCGGCGTCCGTAAGCGGTGCTTGCCCTGCGGCGGTCAGTGCCGCATTGGTGCGTGCTACGGCCTCGGCACCTGCTGTGGCCCCTTTTGCGCTCAACTCTGCCATGTTGGGCTGGATGCTTGCGCGGCTCGGGCTGATGTAATCGCTATACAGCTCACCAAAGCCGTAGTTATCGCCCGGAACCACTGCGCGCTTGACGTCGCTAAAGAAGCCTTCGGACGGTGCGGCTTGCCCTTGGGAGCTCATGGTTACCGTGCCATCGGCACCCGTGGTGGCGGTTTCACCACCGCCGATGCCCATTTTCTCGAGGATTGTTTCGCCACGGGGTGCGGCGGTATCGGCAATGGCTTGCAGGTTAGAAGGCATCGCCTTGGTAAAGGGGTTATCCAACGTAAAGGCGTCTTTCAGGCCTACGTCACCAAAGCCGCCAGTCGGGTTAATCTTGCTACCCATAAAGCTACCGCCAGCCATCATGTTACCGAGGCCCGCAATACCACCTGTAATCACCGCGCCCTTGAGCGCAGTCTTAAAGTCTTGCCCAGCTATCAAGCCACCCGCCAAACTACCCAAGCCCGAAGCAAACGCCAAAGGCATTGCAGGCAATAGGAACGGCGCGACGATAGGCAGAACAATCGGCGCAACCTTTTTGACGACGTCGACAACCTTCTTAACGACCTTTTTAACAGCCTTGAAAATCTTCTTGAAGAAAAACTCGGGCCTGCCCGTTACAGGGTTGATGCTGTTGAGCTCATTGCCCACCACATACCGCTGTGGGTCTACGCCCATTTCCTCAAGCTGTTGGTAAAGCATCTGCTTAAGGCGGGGGTTTGCCTCAAGCACCTCCATTGGAACAACTGTTTCGCCTTCGGCGGCGTGAACAATGTAGGTATCGCCATGCCGTCCAAACTCAGCCAACATATCCGCCGCTTGCTTGAACTGTTGAACGCCGCCTTCCGGAACCATTGGCTCCTCAACGACTTCATATCCTAATTGCTCGATACCTTGCATATTATCCACCTTTGTTCTGTATGGGAGATATGCAGGCCGCGTGAGTTCCTGAGTTAGACGCTAAAAGCATCATACAATCTAGAACTCATTGTCGCAACCTACATTGTCGCCCCGCCCAGTGCCACGGGCATTGTCACCATAATTTTTGTGCTTTTCGTTTCCGTACCCGTCCATGGGTCGCCACACTGAGGGCAGTTCCCCGCAGGGTAACTAGCGATTTCCTCAGGGGTATCCACTAGGTTTGAACAACTGGCACAGGACACCGTGTCTTGGCTGGTTGCTGGGAGGTACTTTGCCCCGTTGGGCATGGTCAAATAATCTTGGCTCATGTGATCACCACGTCTACTGTTCCTACGGAGCCCGTCGCGCTACTGCCACGGACGTGTGGCACGTTGGCAAGAGCGATTTTTACAAACCCCTCTTGTTGGAACAACGCGCCTGTTTCCAAGCCTACGTCATCCGTTTGCAGTGCGGTCAGCGTTAGTGCCGTATGCCGACCTTCTCCCGGAGATAGGTACTGGTTCAAGAATACGCTGAACACTCGCACTATCTCGTTATGGTACTGCTGGCTGTACTCTTTGGGAGCCAGCGGAAACTGTGGGGGCGATAGCAACCGAGCCATTAGCGCCGCCCATCAGGTCTTATATCTACCCTTGGTGCCCCTAAGCGCCAGTTGACGCCTGTATCAGTAGACTGGATTTTCAACGCAAACGAGCGGCCCCGTAACCGCAAATTGACCTGCTCGGTAAACTGTTCAATGGGTACCGTAGCCGTGCGCGCGACGTTATTGGTCGTGCTAGTACGGTAGTTGGCTCCGGGAAAATTGCGGGCTTCCAGTATAAAGTCCACCACGGGCGTGGGGCTGGCACTGCCAATGAACGTGACGTCTGGTATCAACCGCCGCATGAACACAAAGTTTTCGCCATCGCCGATG
>Ga0208161_1000864_pt1 | contig 16860 bp, 26 predicted proteins | sample CB_VirMetaG_3_FD_184538 | JGI IMG/M metagenome (GOLD analysis project Ga0208161, IMG submission 184538) | Freshwater to marine saline gradient viral communities from Chesapeake Bay - CB_1508_1S Viral MetaG (SPAdes) (version 4) | ecosystem: Environmental > Aquatic > Marine > Coastal | place: USA...
TTTTTTACCTCTCTCATTGCCTTGTTGTATTCAGCTATTGGATCTTTATGCGTTGGGTCTTTTAAGTGGAAGCTCAATGCTGCGTTATCCACCAAATCACCAATCATTACAGTTCTGTTGCAACTCCATCTCTCGTAGATGTCGTGACAAAACTTTGCGTAGTTTTTGAGGTTTGCTGGAGCATGGTAGTCACCTACCACAAGAACATTGTTACGCTTCGGCATCGTATGAGCTTCCTTTCACTGCGTTACATCTTGGGCAAGAAACAACGATATTGTGTCTTTCCTGAAATAGAAATCAGATTCATTCTTTTGTTGATTACATGTTCGGCAGACGATCATTGCTTCCAGACCTCGACTTCAGTGAATGGCCCGATTTCTCGACGATCACCGTCTTGATCGCCGATCACCCACGGGATGTACTTTATATTGTCGTCTTTTGCTAATCCAGCTTCGCACAATCCATCTATCAGTTCCTTGGCATTGCCACGCAGTACAGAATCTGCATCGTAGAATTTTTGCTTTGTGCCAAGAACACGCCTGACAACGAGTCCTTGCTGATAGTCAGGTGGGGCTAGGATGTGGTCGTAAAAGGCAGTAGTGCTGCCGTCACCGAATATGACAATAGCTGAATCGAAAGACTTTCTCCAAGCCTTTCGATCCCTGTGTGCAGAAGTCCAATGTTTTGTTCTTCCGTTATTTCCATTGTTCAGTTCACGATAAATTTGAATCGTAAAAGCCTTCCAAAACCCAAACACCAAAATTCCTTTAAGCTGGAGTTTAAGCTATCCCTTGCTTTTTCGCTTTTGCCGTCTTCGTGCTAAAGGCGAAAACGCCAAGCAAAGCGGGTAGCTTAACAGCTAGGGGGCTTAAAAGTCAAGCAAAAACAGAAATTTTAGAATTTTTTTTCTTGACGTAGGCAAATTCATTTTATATCACTTGATGGCGATTCAGAAAAAGGAGAACACATGAATCAAGATTTCAACGAAGGATACATGCGGGCCGTGAATCATCTCATGGCCGAGATAGAGGTTAGGATCAACGCAAGAAAAAAATGCCCTTGTCCCAGCCAGTCAGATTTGACTACATATAGGAATCTGCTCGACATCTATTCAGTTGTGGCAGAGATGCCAAGTCGATTACTCAAAGGAGGAGAATGTGGAAAGTAAGATATTGATGAGACCACCTGAGTTTTTTAAGCATGTGCAATACATGCGAGATAATGGCCCGAACGACTTTCACTTCGATGTGAGAATGAGAAGGGTCGTCACTGATGCAATCAAGCACTTCGAGTATGACTACACGAACTGCGCCGCTTGTGCAGACGTTGAGAGCCATGTAGTCGATCAGCTTGTTAGTTTGCACTATATAGCTCATAATGCTTGGGTAAAGAAGGGGAAGTCTTCCGTACAGTTGACCTGCCATGTGATTTTCGCGAATGGTGAAAGTCTTTCGTCAGAGGAGGCGATAGGTGGACTTGGCGACGTAGCCCCTCGATATTTGAAGCAACGGATTGAAAAGGTAAGAAATGCAAAACTCTGGGCTTTACGAAATCGGGTGGTCGGAACGCGAAGCTATTTGCATTCTCAGGATTAAAGCAGTTCAGCTTCGAGAGCGTGCTGAGTTTCTTGCCTCGATGGGCGACAGTCCATCTGCCGACAAGCTTGAGAAAACTGCAACTGTATGCACCGAAAAGATACTCGACATCGTCTTAGAGTCGATGTTCAGACATGATGCGAAAAGAACGGAAAAGGCGTTGGATCACTACAGTGAAATGTATGATCACGAAGAGTGCGATACGTTGAGGAAAACGATTCTTACATTCTGTGTTGACTGGGGTCTTGGAAAAGATCCTGACATGCTTGAAAGAGTCGATGATTTAGAAGAGGAAATTGCAATTTGTTACGAGGAAGTAAAAGAGGAAGAAGAAGATGAGTTATCTTGATCATTTGCAGTCTGGCATTAAGCAGACAAAGCGTAGAACGCTAATCTACGGTTTGCATGGTGTCGGTAAGACAACGTGGGCGTCCGAGTGGCCTAAGCCTATTCTGTTACCAACGGAGGATGGCTTCAGTCATGTCGATGTTACCACAGGCCCAATCCTGACATCAGCGACCAACTTAATCACGGCCATTAACCAAGTTTCTGAGTCTGAGTTTCAGACAGTCATCGTCGATTCGATTGACTGGACTGAGCAAATCATTCAGGAAGAGCTTGACAATACCGGGTTCGACCAAAGCTGGGGAAAAGGTCAGATTGAGGTTGCGAAGCGAATGAGAGCTATCCTAAAAGCTCTTGATAGTTGCCGAGCTAATGGAAAGCATGTCATTCTGATTGGTCATGCAGAAGCCAAGACGGTTGACCGACCCGATGGGTTGAGCTACCAAACGTATGCTGTGAAGCTAGGAAAACATTGTTCACGAGTTGTTTCTGAGTGGTGTGACGAGATGCTGTTCTGTCAGCGTGATTATCTGGTTAGGTCTCAAGAGAATGGAAAAGTTGGTGTGGGTGTTGATAAAGGGACGAGGAGTATCTATACAGTAGGTACACCGTCATTTGAAGCGAAAAACCGAATCCCAAATCTTCCAGAACGATTTGACCTGAGTGACGTTGACTCTTATCTTTCGTTTGTATGAAACCACTGAGTCGAGAGTTTTTGTTGTCCCGTGGTAAGTGTTGCAATAATGGTTGTAAAAACTGCCCCTACATTTGTGAGGAAAATCAAATGAGTTTGAATATAGATCCCAATGAAATTGAAATCCAAGAGTCATACGACAACACACCAATCCCAGCCGGTGATTATGTTGTGATCTGTGAAAAGGCTGTCGATGAACCAAACCGTCAAAGTCAGCAAGGTGCGTCCTATAGTCGAGTGAATTTGCAGTTCAGAATCCTCGAAGGCGAACATGCAAACAAGTGTCTATTTCATGCACCAATTTACAACCACTCATCTAGCGAAAAAGCTACGAAGATTGGTTGTGAATTTCTAGTAAGATTACATAAAGCTGCTGGATGCGATGGAAATGTCACGCCGGAAAGCTTACAATCTGGAAAGCCGGTATCGGTTCGTGTGAAAATAAAGGAAGGTGCGATTCGAGATGCTTCTACTGGTGAGCGTTATGCTGCTAGTAATGCAATCTCGTCCGTATCATCGTTGGCAAAAGAGGCTTCGGCTAAAAAGCCTTCTGTCCAACCTTGGTAACTCTTTTCCTCAGTCTGTGTGCTGGTGCATCTCTCGTTCGAGGTTCGATTCCTCGACACAGGCTTATCCTTGCGGGGAAGCAAATGCAATAAGTGTTAACCGATTCCATGTTTGCACTTGCTTTCAAGCGATCCCACCTGTTAATTGAGAAGTGTTAGCAGGTGGGATTTTTTTGCACAAAATGGTATTGATATGAAACAGCCTCAAACGATAGAACTATGGAAAGAAATGACCGGCAGAAATATTTTCTGGTGGGAGCCAGTGGGGGATGCTGGAATGTTCCGAGTCGAGGATACAGACGGAAAACAGTGGTTTGTCATGCACGATAAACACGACATTATTGAATGGGAGATTGTTGATGTTCGATCTGATCAATCGTGCGACTCGTGAGGCACGACTATGTTTTTACTTTGTCAGGCACTGTGGTGATTGCATGATCGTGACCGACAGTGGAGGAAACAAGAGGTATGTCATCGGATACATGGATGACGGAGAGGTTTTCTGGGTTCGTTGTAAAGATTTAGAAGGAGAGGAAGATGAAGGAACTAATGTTATTTCTAGCGACAATCTGGGGGAACGCGACAACCGATCAGCAGCGTTGTCAAGCTGAAGCTGACTTCATGGCCGAGCATAGGTGGTTTGATCACGCTGGCCCTACGATTGGTAAGTACGAAGGTGTCGGCTGGGGACGATGCGATAAGCCGTCTACCTGCACTCCATGCAACAAAAGTTTGAAGCTGACTGGTGACGCTACTGCTGTAACTGAAGATGGAATCACAGTGAGGGTTAGATCATGGCGATAAATAAAGAATACATGTCGAAAGCTTTAAGCCAGAAAGACTATGATTGTCCATGCGTCATCTGCTCTTTCTTGTCCGGAGATCGTAGTGAACGTGTGCTAGTTTCAGTGATCAAGAACCTTGATGCACAGCTATTTAGCAAAGAAGTGGAAAACGAACAGTTGAGGAAAAGATGTATAGCGACCTAGAGAACAAGTTCCTGATAGCTTTTGCAATATCGTTTACAATTGTGTGGTATCTCATAGGTAGCTCAATGGTAGATGATCGGTATGAAGAACCACTCCCAGATTACATTCCAAGGGAAGAAGATCCTGCTGACAAAACCTGAGCTTCGACAACTAATTGAAGACGGAAAGAAATGCTGCTGTGGTGAGAGTGACTGCTTACCATGTGCAGCATTTTTCTTTTGCAAGACACAGGATTGTGGTAAAAGTGTCTGCAAGCACTGTGGAAAAGAACTAGCAAGAATAAGGAGATCATGATGGAAATGAGATGGTATCAAGAAAAAGCAGTCGATACGTTCTGGTCTGAGGCGAAAAAGCATCCGAAAGATGACCTGCTGCTTGTGCTTCCAACTGGTGCAGGAAAAACCATCGTCATGGCTTACATAATCAAAGGAGCTATTGACTACGGGATGCAAGTTATTGTCTTAGCTCGGACGAAGGAGCTAATCGAGCAAAACCTAGACAAGTTCGTTACATGCTTTCCTGAAATGCAGTCGATGGCAGGTGCTTACTGCGCAGGACTAAATTCCCGTGAGTACGACAAACCAATTGTCTTTGCGAGTGTCCAGTCTGTCTTCAGCAAAGGAGAGCTATTTGGTGAGCGTAAATTGGTCATAGTTGATGAGTGTCACCAGATTCCAAAGAATGAAAACAGTCAGTATCAGCAGCTAATCGAAAAGCTAAGAGAAGCCTGCCCATCATCCAAGCTTCTAGGGCTTACAGCATCACCGTACAGGCTCGACGGTGGTGTGATCTTTGGTGACGGTCAGCAATTTGCAAGAGTTGCTTACAACGTGCCTCTGAGGGTTCTGATCAACGAAGGGTACATCACCAAGCCGAGAACTCTTGATGTAACAAAAATCAATCTCGACAACATCAAGAAGACAGCAGGTGACTTTAATCGAGCGGAGGTCGAGTCGAGGTTCCTTAGTAATTCACTTGGCCCGGAGATCGTTGATGCTGCTAATGACAAGGGTTGCAAAAGTGTTCTGGTGTTTGCTTCAGGTGTTGCACACGCAGAACAACTTGCTCGTGAGATCATTTCCTGCGGTGAACATGCAGAAGTGATCACAGGCGAAACGATGCCTTTAATGAGGTCATCAATTATCGAGTCTTTCACCAAAAGGAAGATAAGGTTCTTGATCAATTGTGAATGTCTGACCACTGGATTTGATGCACCATGCATTGACCTCATAGCAGTGTGCAGAGCCACCTACTCACCGGGGTTGTTCCTGCAAATGGTGGGTCGAGGATTCAGGAATTATCCAAACAAAGACATTTGCTGGGTAATGGATTATGGAGAAAACATATCCCGACATGGCCCAATTGACTCCGATGAGTACGGAATGGACACAATCAAGGTCGGTAGCGGGTCTGGTGAAGCTCCTAAGCGTGTTTGTCCACGATGCCTTGAGATCAATCACGCTGCTGCAAGGGAGTGCATACGGTGCTTCAAGGAGTTCCCACGAAAGGAAATAACCTTTGTTGCTGCTCGTGACTTCATCCTATCCGAGCCAGAGTGGTTGGATGTTGTCTCGACGACATACACTCGGCACGCCGGGAAGGGCGGAAAAACAGATTCAGTTCGAGTTACCTACAAATGTAGCGATGATCGACAGGTTATGGGTGTCAGATATGTGTCCGAGTGGATCTGTATTGAGCATGTTGGGTTTGCTCGACAGCAGGCACATCGGTGGTTTGCAAAGGTCAGCAATCAGCAGATCCCTGATTCAGTCGATGAACTTCTGGAAATTGTCCATGAACTGGGTGTTGCTGAACCAAAGCGTATTTCTGTCAAAAAAGAAGGAAAATACGACCGTATCGTTGATCGAGAACTAGGAGAAAAGCCTGAAAAATCGTTTCTGACGCTGGACGACGACTGTCCTTTTTGACGCTGTAAAATGAGGTTTCCACCATTACTCCCCGTAGGGACTCCGAGTAGCTCTCCAACTCGTTGAGAAAACATTCCCTACGGGGAGCAGGATTCTGCTTGGTGGTGGAGCCTCCTGATCGTCGCAAGGCGTCAGGGGGTTTTTTACAGTAACTAGAGGTCAAAATGTTTTTATCCAGTGGTCAAAAACGAACAGCAAAAGAGCTTGCTCGTGAACGCTGGAACCTCGTGAACAAGCAGCACTTAAACAAAAGCATTGAAGAACGCAAGAAACTTGCGTTACAGCAGGTTGAAGAAGACTTGTTTCACATGCGTCGTGGCCCCATTGGTAACAACAAGGGGTTTGGTAGCGTTCTTACATCTATCATCATCAGCTTGATGGTTCGATTAGCACTCAAGTGGATCGAGCGTTGGGCCGAGAAAAAGCTTCTTGAGGTGCTAGATGAAAGATAACAAGGCTGCACAGACCATCGTAGGTACACTCGTACTCTATGTCTTGTTCAAACTATGGATGGCGGGGTACTTCAGTCAACCAGAAGAATCAGAAGGATTCAGCGGCCCTGAACTATGGGCATCGCTGTTTGCGATTGTACTGAGCTTCGTTCAGTTGATTGGGTTAATCACTATTTCGATTGCACTCAAACTACTCCCGGCCTTTGAGGTTATGCTTGGATTTATCTCTAAGTCCCTACAAAAAGGACTGGAGACAGCCAAGTCCTACGTCCTTAACAGCAAAACAGAGTCTGGCTGGGATTGGCGGCCACTCGCTGCAATTGTCTTGACTTGGCTTCTGTGGTCACAAGGTCAAATGTCGGTGCTGTGGGATCGAGTGATTGATCTTGTCCCTGATGCAGTCGATGTCATTGATGCTGACCAGCCTCTAGGGATTCTATTTAGCGTTGACGAAGACTCATCGACTGATGAGCAATTACTTCTTGCATCGAGTATTGGTGTTGAAAAGCTTCTATCTAACAAAAACATTGAGCGTCGAGTTCTTAGCAGTCTCCAAGATGCTGGAACCTCAGAGCCTTGGGTACAACATGCAGTTAAAGTTGCACCCGATGGCCAAAACTCAATGGTCATTGTATGGCCAAACGGTCAATCTGAAGTAAAGCAAATACCAAGCAATCTCGACTCGATGCAGGAGATTGTTAGTGAGTGGTAAAGGATATGAGCTTCGTGATTACCATGAAGCTCCAGAGTTCTCAGGTTTCAACGAGTACAGTGGCGACCGCCTACCAACATCCCAGTGGAAAGAGCGTATCGACTACATGAACTCGATAATGGCCATGCCATATCACTTCCACAAAACATTCTGCAAGATCCAGAACCAGCGTCGAACCTCACTATGCTGGATGTATGGGACTGTTGCTGGTGTAGCAAATCGACTTGCGAGCCAAGGTGCTGGATTCGTTGACCTCAATGCTTATGCAGTCGGATACAAGTACAAAGGCACTGACCGAAAAGGCGGGTTCGGCTTGGAGGCAGCCAAGGCAATCAACGTCTTTGGCATCCCTGAGAAAGACGAAATCCCTGAATTCAAGAAAATTAGAGACTGGTCAGAAAAGGTTCAGAAGTCTGCTAAACGCTATAAAATTGTAGACTTTGAAGAGATAGGGAAAAATGACTTGCATGGGGCAATCAATGCAATCTTACATGGATACCCTGCAACCTTTGCAATTGAGTCTTGGCGTCACTTAGTGCTTGGTGTCGGTGTCGTCTACCGAGGCAATGACTTCGGTGTCGTCTACGCAAATAGCTGGGGTACGAACCATTCATCAGGTGGGCTTGGAGATGGTTACGGAATCCTTTGGGGAAAGAAAGCTACACCATACGAATCCATCGTTATCAAGCACGCAGGAGCAGTCTCAGAATCATGAACATCATCCTCGCCATCTTGTTATTGATCATGTTTATCCCAAGCAGTCAGCACAGGGAAATCAAAAACACAATTGAATTTGATCCTATCCTAGAGAATACCATCCCGGCCATTGAACCACTTCCTGAGATCATCAATGTCGAACCAAAAGAAGAAAAAACCAAAAGGAAAGGCTTGCTCAAAAGAATCATTCGCAAGTCTAAGTAATAAGCTCAAAGACATGCAGTTAAAATCCATCGAGCGGATTTCATGTAACTTAAACTTAATTATTAACCAGCAATACGATGACACAAATCCTAGCTAACCTTGACCCTATGACACTGAGCGGTGCATTAGCTACTGGCATAGCTGGTCTTTCTGGTGCAGTCGTACATCTCTACAGATCACAGTTTGCACTTCAGCGTGAAATCAATGAGCGAGTCACAGAGGAGCTGTCTCAGTGTCAGTCTGATAGAGCCGACCTTTGGCGTGCTATTATCAAAATCGACCCAAATGCCGAAGAATTAAGGACTATTAAATGAGCATCAATTACCCAAGTGAAATCAAACCGCTAGAGGATCAAGGCATATCCTTTGCCAACATAGCGGTACACCTCAACAGTAAGACTGCATATCCGATGCAGCCTGAAGAGTGCAAATACATTCTGCAAGACAACGCTGCTGTATTGCTCGATCCAGTGTTTGTCGACCAACGCTCAGGAAGTCTGATTGAGTATTATCAATCACTTGAAGCCGGTGGTGCAAAGGATCTCATCGCGTTCTTCCTCGGCAGGATCTACGGAGATCAGCCGGTAGCAACAGACCAGTATCCACGCTCGATTCAGTTTGCAAGTGTCGAAGCATCATTGCCCGATTCGCTCAAGGAAGTCTCAGCAAAGCTAGTTGAGTCAGCGGGTGGCAGACCATACATCGGTGTAACCGAACAGGATGTCATCGACGCTAAGGCAGCGTGGGAACAAGCAGAAGCCGACCGTATTGCTGAAGAAGAACGTAAGGCTGCCGAGGAAGCCGCAGCACGCGAAGAGAAGAAAGCTGAAGAAGAACGTCAGCGTCAGATTGACGAGAAGCTACAAGCTAACGATGCACAGTTCTGGAGCTTGTTTAACCAGCATGTAGCAGTCCTTAAAGATGCTCGTGAAGTCGATGGATGGAAGGCGGCTATTCAATCAATGGCTGATGGATGGGTTGAATAATGACAGCACCAAACGGCGCAATTCTATTCAATAGCAGCACCGGCAGCGACACAACTGCCAGTGGACTTGGTGCTGCAAACGTCTATGGATCAGGTGCATCGACGACAGGATCGTCCGCGGTCGTGACTGGCATTGACACAACCGGCGTATCGTCCGGCGATCTCCTTTGGGTTCAGTCATCCAGCGGTAGACAGTTCAGCATTATTTTTACAGTCGATAGTTCGACGCAAGTTACATGTGATGACACTTTTGCGAATACGGAGTCTGGTCGTACTTGGGCGATTGGTGGCAAGCGTGCTACTCTGGACGATGCTTCTTCTGCACTCATTGTTACACAAGACGCTAAAAGCGACTGGGATCTCGCAACAGAAACCGATCAGAGCGTATCGCAACAGTTCAACGTATGTAATGGCTTTGCTGGATTGCGAGGCATTTCGACGGGTGCTTTGCCGGTTATTACTCAAACAAGCAACAATACACTTTTCTATAATGGGGTTGGGCAACTTTTAAGGTTTTCTAGCTTGGAATTTCAGTATAGCCACTCTACGAAAAATACTTACGCAATCCTGCTAGGTGGCGGAGCGGTTGCGTGCAGCAACATAATTGCTAATGACGCTTCCAATAATTGGTACACCTTTGCAGCGCGTACTTGTTGCGATACAGCGAGTATTTATATGGAAGGTTCAATCGTTGGTAATTGCGTACACAACGGAATCGCCGCGAACCAAGGTTTTTTAAATTTGTCGGGATGCGTCATTCACGACTGCGGAGAAAATGGTGCAAATTCTGCAACCGGAATGGTTGTCACAAACAGCATATTCCACGGAAACACAAGAAGCGGTTTGTACTTTTGGGGCAATAATAACGGTTTGGTTTCAGGCAATATCTTTTCATCAAATGGTCGATACGGGATCGAGCATCTGTTGTATGTCTCTTTCAATTATCCATCTGTAATGAGAAACTCTTTTTACAGCAATACTCTCGGATCTGTAAGTCTAGCTGGTCTTGAGTCAGTAACAGACGAATTGCTCTCTAGTGATCCTTTTGTTGACACGGCATCTTACGACTTCAATCTCTCCGATGTCTCTGCCGGATCAGTTCTTCGTGATTTGAGATTATTAGGAGACAATGCGACAAGCATTTATCCGTTTCGGCAATATGTCAGTGATGATTTTGATTCAGGTGCAGGCGGCGGCGGGGCAACCGTACATCCACTCTACGCAAATTAAGGAATAACAAATGGCGAACAAAGTTTATATCGCAGAAGAAACAGCAAAGACATGGACGGATACCGGCGGGGATTATGCACTCGACTTAGGTAGCCTAGCAGCAGACGGCGTGAGAGTTGGCGCACAAGGAGACCTCGGTGCAGCACCTAGAGCAGATCAGTATGCGTACAAGTTCGTTGTCAATGGGTTTGACACAGCACCAGTAGTTGGCGAAACAGTTGATCTGTATATTGCCACATCCGACGGCAACTATGTTGACGGTGATGTAGGAACGGTAGATGCAGCAGGCTTTACAGCGGATCTCCCTAACCTCATGTACCTTGGTAGTGCATCGGTTCAGACAACAACTGCTAGTGATAACCTCATCATAAGCGGACTTGTAAATATCCCGTTCCGCTATGTATCGCCGGTTGTGCATAACAATACTGCTGATGCTTTACTTGGGACATCGGATGCTCATAAGTTCATTCTGACACCAGTTCCACCAGAGGTGCAGTAAGTTGGATTTGCTCAAGCCTAGTTACGCAACAGGGTATGCTAAGAACGCCAGTCAGTCGGCTCATCCTAATCTTTGGGATGGGCTTGTTGGTGCGTGGATGCCCAGCTTAGGTGTTACGGGTGAGACTCTTAGGGATGTATCAGGGAATGGCAATCATGGCACTCTTACAAATATGGATGCTGCTACGGATTGGGTGGCTACGTCTAGGGGGCTGGCGTTGGATTATGATGGTGGGAATGATTATGTAACGTGTGGAGCAAAAAAGAAATTTGAGTTTTTTCTTGGAGATAGCATTTCGACCTCATGTTGGGTGAAACCGACTAACACCAGCATTCAGGCCTTCCAAGCCATGTTCACAATAGGTGGTTCTGCCGGTGTCCCCAGAGATAGGACGTATCAGCTAAGAATATTGAGTGATCGTCGAGTAAATGCTCTCTACAGGAACCTCTCGAACAACGCATGGCATGAAAAAAGAACGAACGCTTCTCATGTCAATAACAATGAATGGATAAATATTGCAACAACCTTTACTTATGGTGCGGGGGCTAGTTGGAAAATATACATAAATGGCAAAGTAGTTGATTCTTTTTATTATGCTGGAAACGGAAATGCACCTCCAATAAATACATCAAACGATGAGGTTTTTATTGGTGTCGGGGAAGATGGTTCTAGCCAACATTGGCTCGGTAACATCGGTAATTTTCTTCTTTACAGGCGATACCTCTCCCCATCAGAAATCAATCACCTCTACGTCGATTCCTTAGCACCGTTCAGAACAAAGAAACGAACGGTCGTCAGAGTACCGGCAGCCATACCAGCGGCAACCGTAGTAGGCTCGATCAAGAAGCCTGCCACGATCATCAAGCCGAGCTATCAGGCTGGTTATGCACGCAATGCTAGTGAGAGTGAAAACCCTAAGTTGTGGGATGGTTTGGTTGGGGCTTGGATGCCTAGCCTTGGTGTGACTGGTGATAAGCTCAGGGATGTTAGTGGGAATGGCAATCATGGCACGCTGACTAACATGGATGCTGCTAGTGATTGGGTGGCTACGTCTAAGGGGCTGGCGTTAGATTTTGATGGGGTGAATGATTACGTTAATACAAACGGTTCTGTTGTTAGTCTCGACGATGATTTTACTTTCTTGGTAGTCGTGCGAACTCCATCATCATTAAGCTCTAACAGCACTTTCAGGGGGCTTATATCGAAAGGCGACCTTAGCTCGAAATGGGCTTCGATCTCATACAACGCAAATGGGAATCGTTTTGTTGTAGGTATAGATGATGGCGCTATAAAGTCTGAGTTTTTCGGATCTATTCCTTTGAGTCCACGCAAGTTCTATTCTGTAGCGGGAGTTTTTAGGCGAGGAAAAACACTTGAGCTTTATGTCAACGCTGAGCTTGACGGTTCAACCTCCGACAATAGCGGCTCCTGTGATATAAGCGAAAATGTTTTTATTGGATCTCGGAAATTCGGGTCAGCACAATATTTCATGAGAGATTTATTTCTTTCAGCATCCGTTTACAACCGCGCCCTATCCCCAACAGAGATAAAACAACTCTACGTTGATTCCCTAGCACCGTTCCGCAAGAAGCAGCGTGTTTCGGTCGCTGTTCCGGCAGCAGTTCCTACACCATCAGCAACTTACCATCCACTTCGATCATTAGCTCATCCTTTGGAGCAATAAAAAGTCATGGCATCAAGTCAAATTGCATACGCTGGATCAGACGTAGTGGTAACGCTGAACGTCATTGATTCAACAGGCACTCACCAAGCAGCAACAGGTCTTAACGCAAGTCGTTTAAGTTCACATCCGTCTGCTGTACCAGTGGTAACGAACCCTAACTCCGAGCCGGGAGTGTATGTGCTTACATGGTCGAGTTTGTCTCCGGCTACTTCCGAAGGTGACAGCATCGTTGCACTCATCGAAGGTAGCGTTGGTGGGACTGCCTTCAGCACCTATGCAATACCCCTGAAAGTCGTTGCTAACGAGCGTGGAACCGATAACGCATCGACGTTCGATAATACCGTTGATACTGTCATCACAGATGCAGCATCACGAACAGCATCGCAAGCGGATGTAAGTCTGCTGGCTACCACAGCGGATCTTGCAGTAGTTGATGGAAACGTCGATGCAATCAAAGCTAAGACAGACCAACTTGCGTTCACTGTTGCTAATCAGGTCGATGCTAACAGCCTGACAGGCGGGACATCTCCTGCTGATATTTATACATACTTTACAAGTGGTACGAACGAGGATGCGTTCAAAGCTGATGTATCGAGTTTGTCTACTTTCGATCCTGCAACTCAGTCTGTCACTGTAGGAACAAACAACGATAAGACCGGCTACGCACTATCATCTGCGGCCAATGATGCCATTGGTGCAGCGTTCTTGGCTTATACATTAACGAAGGGATCTCCCGGTACAATCGAGCGTGCTTTCTGGCAGAGCCTCAAAGCTACTCAGCTAACCGATGGTGAAGTATCAGGTACACCAACTGCATCGGCTTTTGATACTAACCTGACGGCTGTGACGGGTGCTTACAATCATCTTCTGTTGTTGTTCACATCAGGAAGTCTTGCTGGTGAAGCTCGACCGATTGAAACTTACAATTCGACTAATGGACGTATTACTTTGCAGGAATCTTTGACTGCTGCTCCATCGAGTTCTGATGAGTTCATCGTTGTGCCAGATCATTCTCATCCTGTATCGGAGATCGTTGAGGGTATCTTCAATGAACCACAGGCAGGCTACACAACCGCTGGTACGTTTGGTTATTACTTAGATAGTCAAGTAAGTGCTGCGGGCGGTGCTGTTGATACAGGTGCGATTGCGGACGCTGTTTGGTCTGAAAGTCGATCAGGTCATACGACACCCGGCACATTTGGGTATTACCTCGATGCTCAGGTATCAACCGCTGGATCAGGTGGTAGTGGACTGTATCAAGTGAGTGTCTTGGTTCAGGATGCAAGTAATGCTGCACTACAAGGAGCTAGGATCAATGTGGACGGTACTGTATTGACATTGACAACCGACAGTTCAGGTATCGTGACATTCAACTTGGATAGTGGAGTGTATCTACTTACTTGTTCGCCACCGGCAGGTTACAACACGCCCACTAGCTTGGTAGCTACCGTCACAAATGCAGACATAAGTAAAGAATTTACATTAACACCAACATCATCGGCTCCATGCGATGTTCCTTGGGTCGGTTGACAAAAAAGGGGTAGGGGGTACAATTCCTACGTGAATACTCCTGTAGAACCCTCGGCTAGTAATATTGCTGGTCGAGGGTTTTTAATTTGATTATGTTAAATATTCGTTTGGTTGTTTGTCATGCAAAGGCTCTGTCCAAAAGGCCATGCTTTTAGTGGCGACCGTTGCAACATCTGCTACAACACATCTTCTCGCGGCTATGACCACAGATGGCGGAAGCTCAGTGAACACTATCGAGTTAGAAACCCACTCTGCGAAGACTGTGACGCAAAAGGCATGACAACACCAGCCACTGAAGTGCATCACATCATTTCGATCCAAGAAGATCCTTCTAAACGGTTAGACATCAATAATCTAGTTGCACTCTGCACAAGATGTCATGAAATTCGCCACGGCATGGAAGATGATTCGGCTGGGAAGGTTTAGTCGATTCCAAAAAAGTGTTTTCAAAAAATTTTCCGAACACTGACCCCTTACTAGGTTTTTGAAAAGTTCTGGCTGTCCCTCCCGGCCAATAAAAAAAATCGGTCGGCCAAAAACACCTGCAAATATCGTCATATCGCGATATTACGATATATCATACCTCGCGACATCACGATATGTCGATCTCAATTTGAGACGGCGGTTTTTCTGCCATTAGCTAGAATCGGCCGGGATTAGGTGCTATTGATTGCGGTTGTAATTGCCGATTAATCTACTGATCGGCGTTTTCTATCAATCACCGCGACACGAGGAAAAACCAGTGTATTTGATTAGATCTAATAACCCGTTTTTCAATGGCCAAAAGTTCGATTCGCTCGCAGACGCGAAGCATCGGGCCGATGAAATATCAGCGAAGTTCCCACACGAAACTGTCGACGTTTACGCGACGGTTGACCGCGAAACCTTCCGTGCAGTTTATACACCTTCTGGCTGCCTATCGGGTTCGATTGTTCGCGGAACTTACGACAAATAACACCTCAAACAACCATAGGGAGATAAACACGATGAATCGTTTTGCTAACTACCTTTTGATCTACTCGATCCTTCAACTTTTCTTGTGGGGGGTTGTGTTATGGAATCTGTATCTAGCCTTCGCTTGGGTGTGATTGTGTTTGTGATTTGCTATTTCTTTACTGCGATGATTATGGAGATCTTGCGATGAAAGTTAAGATTCAGAGATGCTGGGCAGGAAGTGACAAATTTTACTTCCGCGCTCTGATCTGCGGTGGGCTTCTAGTACGACATGATGGTTCAGCATGGAATCGCAAGGTCGCTGCTGAAATGCTCGATCTATTGGAGGTTCACGGTTTTGATCGTTCTGTTGTTCGCTTTGTTCACGTTTAACTTTGGAGACTTTTGAGATGATTGATAATGACTACAAACTAGACCAATATTGTTCCGAGATCGGAACTGAGATCGCCCACGAGATCGCAAGCGATGGGGGCGACGAAAACGACCTTCAGGAACGGGTCTGGGAATACGTTGACGGTTGCGAACACGTTATTTACTACCACCGAGCAAAGACTATTTGCTGCTCGTGCAACGTCGATCAAGGGCAGGAATATTGCGACGATTTCGGTGATTTCGCGCTGGGATTATCATTTAACGATATCTGTGTTCGCATCGCTTTCGGCGAAATCTACCAGCGAACAATGGATGTCGCGCAAGAGAAGTTTGAGGAACTGCAAGAGGTGCAAGCGTGAAATACCTGAATGTCAAAACCGTTTACGGTGTCGAGACTATCGACGAAATAGACCGCAAAGATTTTTCAACATACCGGGCGTTCCGGTGTGAACTGTTACGACTGATCGGTGAATATAGGCTTGCTGGTATGGACGTTTACGTATCGCAGCGTCCCTGCAAGGATTGGAACAATTAGACTTAACCTTCGGAGCATAACACGATGGAAACGAAACAACTCAAAGAGGCCCTACGTGCGGGCCGCTACGCATGGCCCGGCGGATATCCAACTTTCTTCGTTATGTCAGACGGGTGCGCACTATGTCATGACTGCGCCCGCGACAACTTCCGGGATATCGTCGATGCGATCAAGAGCCATTCGCGTAACGGGTGGCGGGTGGAAGGCCACGCGATCAACTACGAGGACCCGTGGCTAACGTGTGATGATTGCGGGGCGTTTATTGAATCAGCGTATGCGGAACGGGATGAAGAAGGGGGTGAGGCATGAAAACAAAAATTCCACCACCGCCCCCAATGTGCTACCCTAGTTGTCGCAAAGAATTCGACACCATACGACAAATTAAGAAGGGCCTAGCAATAGCGGGTATCTTGTTCGGAATAGTAGCGGGTACGCTTGTGGCACTTGCAATAGTGGCGGCCACCAATTAGCCACAATAGCAGAACAATCTAAACAACAATGAACCTCGATAGACTTAATCTATCGAGGTTTTCTTTTTGCCTATATCTAATTGCCTACAATCGGCGGCAATATGCTAGGGCCTTCTGTGCGGCCTTCTAAGGGCCTTCGATCATAGTGTGCTTGTTCTAGTACCTATTTCCAATCAAAGCGTGTCACACGGCGTTCTGGATGCCTTTACGTTGATATTCTGACACTGTGTCGATTGTGTTTTGCTATTGTGTCGCGACGCAATGACATTCGAGAATGCTCAAAAAAAATTCTCAAAAATATTTTAATGGTGCCCACAATTTTATTAAAATTTTCTCAAAAGTTTGGCACGATAGTTGCAATCATAGTGTCATTTTGTACAGTGTACAAATGTCAGGCGAC
>Ga0208161_1000865_pt1 | contig 16833 bp, 33 predicted proteins | sample CB_VirMetaG_3_FD_184538 | JGI IMG/M metagenome (GOLD analysis project Ga0208161, IMG submission 184538) | Freshwater to marine saline gradient viral communities from Chesapeake Bay - CB_1508_1S Viral MetaG (SPAdes) (version 4) | ecosystem: Environmental > Aquatic > Marine > Coastal | place: USA...
ATTAACTTATGGAAACTTACATCGTGTTTCATCTTAATATTTTTTTAATATACTATTATTGTCATTTTTTATTTTTCTTAACTCTTCTTTTTGTTTTTCGTTTTGGTCTTTGATTAAAGCCGCCACTGATAAACATAAATATAAGTTTTCTTTTTCAACTTCTCTCATCTTTGTAATGTCCTCTTTTGCGAGCATATAAGTTAATTGAAAATAGAACCTCGCAGTAGCCTCTTTTGGAGCCATTTGGGTAGTGTCTTCAGTCCCTTCATCATCAACTTCTGTATCTTTGTCTTCTGTTCCAAAGAAACTTTTATATTGGAAATAGATGCGTTTACGATGGACAAAAAAAAATCCGCTACTTGAAACCAGTAACTAATTGGTACAGTTAAAAACTCTTCAGCACGACTACTGATTGTCTCACTATCATAAGGTTCAATTGTGTATTTATTACCCTTTCTTTTTACAATAGGACGATACATTACAGCCATAATCTTATGTATGTTATCCATTATGTTTTGACTTGAATATACCTCCAAATCAACCCAAGCACCCCATGCCATACTACCAAAGTCAGTTTCCAAACCATATTCAACACCATTATGTGTAAAAGTTGTTACAAGTTCTTTTAAGTTTGGTATTTGTATTTTTTGTTCCACAAAATTGTTAATAAGTTGTATCGTCTTTGGTGATAAGTTTTTTAACTTTGATACTGGAATATTGGTAAATAAACTAATCATCTCAATAGGTTCATTTACATATTTTTGTTCGTCTTTTATGAACTTTTGGTAAAGTTCAATTGTCATTTCTTCGGGTAGTTTAACTACTTCACTTCCGTTTACTAATTCTATCATACTATGGTTATTTTACCACTTCGTTTATTTAATTCACTTTCTAATACATATCTCGCTGCGTCTATAGAGTGGTTATATTCGTCAGCTGGCATATCCAATAATATTCCGTTTTTATCTGTTTTCCATTTATAAGAACCAAACTCATATAAGATATTTTTACTTTTCTCTGTTATAAATATATGGTGTCTTCTCATTAAATCTATTCCGTGTAATATGGAACGCTTATTAACGGGTTTGGCATTATATTTATTCCTTCTCAATTCTTCTATGTTCTGTGGGTTCGCAGAATCACACCAAATTGTATCCGTTCTTTCTATACCACATTGTTCCAACTTGTGGATAATGTCTGGCATTGTTAATCCTTTGGAATATAATAATTCATTTAAGTATAAAGTATCCTCATCTTTATATACTTCTATTAAAGTGGTGGGGTCATTGTACCCCCAGTCCATACCTCTACCTAATAACTTTGCTTGTGGGGGTATTTGTTGTATTGTGTTGAACTTATTAAAGACAAGTGTGGTAGCAATACCCTTCTCACCTAATGAATAAATCCTATAAAGGTTTTCGTCCTTATCTTTTAGGCTTTCCAACTCCTTGATAATATTGTCATCAACAAATGGGTTGTCCCTCCAAGTTGTCTTAAAGTAATAACAATCATCTCGCTCCTCCAACTCATATACCCAACACGATAATTCACTCGGGTTTAAGTCACAAATAACCTTATCTGTTGTTCTAAATATTAACTGGTTCCAGTCCTCAATCCTTAACTCATTTGCTTCATTACAATAAAGATAATCTCTTTTACTACCTCTTAACTTCTGCGGTTCATCAACGGAGAACCAGTTGATTATATTTGTACCCAATTCATAATAACCCTCTTGTTTGTGAAACTTTGCTGGGTCATACATACCAAACAACTCTAATATCTCAATTAAATCTTTTAATACAGAGTTTTTAAGTGATGGTAATGTTTTACGGACTATTGATAATGTTTTCTTATCCTCCCTTAATAATTTATAAATCCAATAAATTAGGATATTAAATGTTTTACCACTTCTACTACCACCTTGTGCCACAACAATCCTTTTACCAAGTTCATCACTTGTTAATAACTCCTCAAATACTTTGGTTGTCTGTATCTTCATAACTTCTCTATCATCTTATCAAACCATAGGTCAAGGTCATAGTATCTACTATTTGTTCCTTTATCACCCGTATAATAATGTTCTCCTTTACCATAAAACATCTGTGTTGTTTTATTATGTCTTTTACCATTATTAGTTTTACTTACACTACCATCATTTAATGCGTCATCACATACAAGTAGGTTGGGGGTAAAGCGTCCTTGTTTAGCACTATCATCAAAAGAACCAACAAACTTTATATTGGGTCTTTCAGCCATAATACCAACTTGAACTTTGTTTTCATATTTCCCCCTTGTAGTGTCTTCAGTATCATCAACAAAAGGTATTCTACAATCATCCAACCACATTATGCCCTTACTATATTTCATAACTTCTCTATCATCTTATCAAACCATAAGTCAAGGTTGTAGTATCTACTATTTGTTCCTTTATCTCCATAGTTGTCTGGACTATTTGCTTCATTATCCATAGTGTCTCTACCCTCAAAATATCTTATTCTTGTTCTTTTTTTTATACCAGAATATTTACCACCACCATTTACACTACCATCATTTAACATATCATCACATACTAATAAGTTAGGGGTGAAGCGTCCCCTAACATCTATTTCATTTAGTGATGAACGGAATTGCGTAATTGACCCTTCACTTATTTTACCCTTTTCTGGCATCTTATAGTTTCCCTCCAATCTATACTTTGGGTTAGTCGCAGGGTTAGGTGTATCCTCAAAAGGTATTCTACAATCATCCAACCACATTATCCCCTTACTGTATCTCATAACCCCTCTAATAATTTATCAAACCATAAGTCCAAATTGTAATATCTACTATTTGTTCCTTTATCACCTTGTGTCATAATTGGTTTTTTATCATTATGATTATTATACCAACCATCAGTTTTTACACCAGTGTTTTTTCTTAAACCACTGGACTGACTACTTATATTACCATCATTTAACATATCATCACATACTAATAAGTTGGGGGTAAAACGACCTTTATTAGATGGTATTATCTTTTCTCCTTTACCAACCTCTTTATTACCGAATAAAGAACCCATACCACCTATACTATTTTGTATATCTATTTCATCAACAAAAGGTATTCTACAATCATCTAACCACATTATGCCCTTACTGTATCTCATAACTTATCTATCATCTTATCAAACCATAAGTCAAGGTCATAAAACTTTGAGTTAGAACCTCCATCACCAACAGACCTTAACATTTCCATACCATCTTTTGCTTTGGTAAGTTTTTTTCTCCCATCGTGATTTCCTATAACACCTCTTCCTATTCCTACTTGGGTTATTTTTTGTTTTGTTTTTTTACCAATATTACCATCATTTAACATATCATCACATACAAGTAGGTTGGGGGTGAAGCGTCCTAAACCCGCTTCTCTGTCTATTCTTCTAAATCCCCAACCTTGATTATTACTATCCATATTACCACCATCTCTACCACTTATTCCATTTTGTAATGGGTCAGTTTCTACAAAAGGTATTCTACAGTCATCCAACCACATTATGCCCTTACTATATCTCATAAGTCCAACTTTGTCTGTGTGTCCTTTATTTCCGTCTTAAAGAACTTGATTAGTTCCTCCCTACTAACATCTAACCTCTGTTGGATAATCTCAAAGTATTCTTCCTCCCTTTCAACACCAATAAAGTTTCTGTTTAATAACTTGGAAGCAATACCAGTTGTTCCACTACCCAAGAACGGGTCAATAACCCAGTCCCCTTCCCTTGTGAATAAGGTGATGATGTAGGACATAAGTTTAACTGGTTTTGTGGTGGGGTGAGTGTTCTTTGATGTTGTGGGTCTGTTCTTTTGTGGAACATTAAACTTTTCTTGTCCCTCGTCTCTTTGTGATTTCTTTTTTTCCTCACCAGTCATACCAAAATCCTTTTCCTTCTTTGCTGGTTTTGGAACTTGAAGGAAGGGGTAAGTCATTTTGATATTGTCGGGTAATGCCTCAAAGTTTAAGACATTATCTATGTAGGACTTTGACCCGTGTGGTTTCATACCAATAATGATATGTTCTATCGCTGGTTTGGGTTGGAATCCTAATTTAGACCCCTCATACTTTTTAATCAATTCATCGTCAGCACCTAACCTTTTATCAATCATCTTACTTGTATCACTTGCTTTGGGGAAGCCCGTATGATAAGTCCATAAGATAGGACTGAAGGACATATCAAACCCCGCATCTTCCAAGTCCTTTATCATACGATACAATACATCACTACGGGGACTACTCATCACCGCAATAAATGAACCAGGTTTTAATACCCTATAACACTCCTTCCAAATGTCAGTTGAAGGTAATACTTTATCCCAACCCTTACCCATAAACTCAATTCCATACGGGGGGTCAGTCGCCAGTAAATCTACTGAATTGTCTTTTAGTTCTTTTAGCACCTCAGCGCTGTCTCCATTAAATAAATGTTGTTCCATAATTTTTTATATCTTTTCTTTTATTGGTTCATCTTCATCAGTGTCAGTGATGATTATTTCTGTTGGTTTAATCACCAACCAATCAGTTTCATTATCCATCATATCAAGTCCGTACCTTGTTCCTATAATGTTCTCACTCATTTGTTCTTAATGTTTGATTTAATCTTTTTATACTAAACTCAACATACTTGGGGTTTAGTTCATACCCTATGTAGTTTCTGTTTAAGTCCTTACAAGGTAATCCAGTAGTCCCTATTCCACTAAAAACATCAAGGACTACATCACCCTCATCTGTTAGTAAATTGATGAAGTATTCTGGTAGTTGTCTGTGATATGGTGCGGGGTGTCTAATGGTATTGTCCCTTGCCAGTGCTGCGGTGTGAAACCTAAACACATTATCGGGTCTAACTTTCTCGGGTAATCTCTCTGCGTTATATTCAGTTTTATTACCCCTTTCCCCATCAGTAATAACCCCGTGATTTTTTAATTGCCAAGGATATTTCCTTCTATCACTTGTTGCTTTTGACTGCTCTTGTAATACCCTATCCATATAAAACTTTAACTGCTTTTGGTTCTTAACAAAATGGAATATAAACTCTGTGGTATTTCTAAACCTTTTATGAGAACCATTTGGTATGCCGTTCATCTTATGCCAGATATAAGTGTCATAAAACTTTAATTTGGTTTCCTTTTGTGAGCGATGTATCAACTCATAAATAAAAGGGTTTCTCAATCCATTAGAACAATTATCGTTGATGTTTAGAATAAAACTACCACTTGGTTTTAATACTCTGTGTATCTCGTTGAAAAGGGGTAATAACCAATCACAATATTCATTTGGTTTTTTAATGGATATATTCTTACCATAATTCACAATATCTGCGTAAGGTGGACTTGTAACAACCAAATCAACAGAGTTGTCTGGTTGTCCTTTAATCAAGTCAAAACAATCACCTTCCAAGATAATACTACTCATCCTCTTTTTTATTTCTAATAATCTCAATTTGGATTTGTTTATTATCAATCTTATCACCTTGAGTTGTAACATCAACTTTGGTTTGTTCGCTCCAATTATCACCAAACTTATTCCTCATAACCAAACTCCATAATCTTGAATTAAACTTATTTCCACCATCATCTATCATCGCACTATGTGCCAAGTTATACCAAAACTGCTCGCACAATTTTTTATACTCTTGGACGGCTTCATAATACTTTTTATTTCTCTTGAGAAGGTGGTAGTGTCCCTCCCAACTTATACCTAGTATAATTAAAAACTCTGTTATGTGTTTTCCTTCCCTACCAGCCTCAATGATAATCTCATACCATCCTTCGGGCATTGTGGTTTCCAATCTAGGTCTACCCCCTTTGTTTTTACCTTCTGTACTCATATATCTTTTATCTTTTGTAACGAACAGTATATACTTCTATTCCTACTTTAATTTGTTTTATAGCCTCCTCCAATGATGGAATTGCTGAACTTGCTGGATATAACTTGCTGTAAGTATCCATAATCAATACCTTATCCAAATCACTATACTCTTCAATGGTTTTACCAGCAATTATTTCATTATAAGTTTTCTTTGCTTCATTGATATAATCTACATTATGTAAATTATTCATTACCTTTTTGTTTTTACAACGACTACAACTCATATATTTGATAATCTTTATTCTTGAATATATCGTTTATTAACTCAACCATTTCATAATGTTCTTTTTTAATTGCTCTGTCTTTTATATTATTCAACACCATAATTATGGATAGTCCCAAATTAACCTTACTTGAACTAACCCTAATCATTGTACTTGCCACTAAATATATTAGTTGTCTACGCAAGTTGTATTTATCTTCAACAGAATAATTAAAATAACACATATAATATAAATATATTAAAACTTTATTAAAACTTAAATTAAATAAAAAAAAACTCCACCTTTTACAGTGGAGTTTTATGGAAGACATTAAAGAACCAAGTTATAAATAAATCTTATGATTTGAGTAATATGAAAAAGAATCACTTGGCGTCTTGTAATATAAATATACTGAATTATTTTTTGTCGGTAAAGTAGTTTTTGTATTTTTCCATAAATTGCTGGTGGATATTCTCTTCGGTATTATATCCTAATATCTTGAATAATAGTTTTAATTGTTCCCTTATATCTTCCGTATCCTCAATATTCCAATGTCCGTAGGGGTATTGCTCCAATCTCTGTTTTTTCTTATATTGAATATGTCTACACTCCTTACAATTAGCACTATAAAAAGAATTGCTCTTAATAAATAATCCTACTGGTAAATATTTTTCACAGTCATAACACCATACATCTCCATTACAATTTATCCTTTCTGCTATAAATCTATTCTTACGCATATATTCCTAAATATATGTAATATATTTTTTTTTACAACCAACTTGATACTTTTGCTTTTATGTTGTATATTTATCTTAATAAAGATAATAATATTATGAAAAAATTAAAAAAACAAAGACCAGAAGAACTAGTAACATTAAAAATTGACAGATTAACTCATCAAAGAATTAAAGAACATTGTATAACTAATGATTTTTATATTCATTTATTTGTTGAAGAAGTAATAAACACTTATCTAAATAATCAAAAAAATGGAACAGAGAAGAAAAGCGTTTAACTTCCTACGCAGTTATTATGATGTTATTGATGAAATACACGATGACAAAGACAAATTAGATTATCTTATGGCAATACTTGATAAACAATTCAAGGGTGTTGAACCACAATTAACTGGTATTCCTAAATTATCATATGTAGGTCAAAAACATAGTATAGATACATCAAGAAAAGGTTGGGAGGATAAAGTAGGTTATGAACCCCCTACCCTTACCCTAGACCCTACCCTTACCATAGGGGGTAGTCAAGGGGGTATAGAACCCCCTACCTTAACCTACCCACAGAACGCTCCTATGACTACCGAACCCCCTACCGAAGGGGGTACTGAACCCCCTTACCTACAAGAGCAAGAGCAAGAGAAAGAAGAAGTAAAAGAATATACTAGTTCTAGAGAAAGTGTCAATATGACACTAACTTATAATGAATTGGATGAACAACAAAAAAGAACTTTTTACAATAAATCTAAAGCGGACATTGAATATCTAATAACCAACTACAATTATACTTTAGATAAAGCAATGGAGATACAATATTCAACGGAACAAGAATTAAATATATTTGAGTTATGATAAAGATTGATATTGATGATTTGATTGTTGAACTATCATATTTCAATTCTAATGTAGTTTTAACCCGCAAGGGGTATGATGTATTCAAGGACAACCTATTCGTTGAATACAACGGAAAAAAACAACAAATAGAACCTAATGAATTAACAATACTGGACTTTAATTTGATTTGGTATAAACATAGACCTAATTATTCTAATCCTTCTCAACGAAAGTTAGATGTGGAACATCTGTTAAGTGTATGTAATTGGACTAGTGAAAAAATATACGGATAGTGAAAAAAAGTATATTTCAACTATTTATATAATATGAGTAAAAGATTTGAGGCTCAACTCAATTTAAGAATAATGGGTAAAGATGGTTGGTTGTACTTCTGTCGTCAATGTGGAGATTATCTACCAGAAACTCAATTCCATAAAAGGAAAGGTTCTACTTGGGGTTATAACAGCAGTTGTAAGAATCACGGACAACAAGTTAAAACTGAATATGACCCAGATATGGAATATCTTAAACTTAATCCTATTACTGAAGAAGATTTCATTGAATTAAAGAAGTTCTTAACCAAACTAGGTTATTGTTATGATTGTGGTAAATCAGTACACGAACAATTTATGGAACGACACAAAAAATACTTCAACAAATAAATAAAAAAGTTTTTATCTTTTCTTGATTGTTGTGATATTTATTATTATAATTGAAGTATAATAAATGAGTAATATGAGCTACACAAAAAGACATTATGAAAAAATGATTGACGAGCAAGTTGATTATTGGGTTGATGCTGAAATACAGTATCAACAATGGAAAGAAAAACAAATCACTCAATACGAGCAGATGCTCGCTGAACGAGATGAAGATTATTACAGAGAACTTGAAGATGAAAAGTTCCAAAGTGAATTAAACGATTATTGGGAAAACAGACACGAACTATGGCTAGAGAATTAAACAAAGAAGGAAATGACGCTAAACGAAGATTATTAAATGATTGGAGTGATGTGTATGGTGTAAACTATAACTTTGGATTTTTCTTACCAGAAGATGATGAAGAGTTAAATAACATATCAATAGGATTCAATTGTTTAAGTTTACAACAAGATGGTGAGGTTGATATACTTTTGACTTTTACAGCCGAAGATGCTTGTTTTATGGTTGAAGAGTTTTTAACGCAGTATTCTCAATTGTACCTAAACCATATAGCAAAAAGAGTAGGAAATGAACCACAAGAAACCGACTATTGAGGAGTATTTGGAATTATCACCACAACTTCAACATTATTACAGAACTAACTATCCAGAATTGAATTATCCATTACCAAGTCAATTAAAAAATGAGAACAAACCACCCTTTGAGGTATGGAGAGAACTACCATATTATTTGAGGAAGAAATGGAGAGATTTATACCCCGATGAATACCCTAAACTAAAATCTTATAAAAACAAACAAAATGTCAAAAATTAAAGTAACCCCCGAGATTGTAAGAAACATCTATAAGAGAATTATTGTAGGTGAGACACAAGAAGATATTGCTAAACGATATAAAGTATCCAGAGCACATATCAGCAAGATTAAACTTGGTATGAGTGAAAACCCACCATCACACGCAAGATGGGCTCATATCTGGCAAGAATTAAATAAAAGTGAAGATAAATTAAAAAAAGTTGTAAATATTATTGACTGATAATATATTTATAACTATATTTGATATATAAACAATTAAAAAAATGAGTAATATGAAAAACACAGCAACAGACAAGGATAAACAAATTATCCGTCAATCACAACTTAAATTATCTTTGGATTATTTTAACAGTTGTAACATCTGTCCTTCAATGACAGATTTAATCAAAACAACCACGATGTTGGAAGATTTCATAATAAATGGTTATTCCAAAGAACTTGTAACAAAGTTTGAGAAGTTGGATAATTACATTAACGAGATTAAAACTAAACAAAATGCCTAGACCACAGATTAAACAAACAGTTAGGATTTTGTTGGAGAACCACCCTTTGTTAAGGGAGGACGCAAACTACCTAATCTCACACATTTGGAGACACCAAGCAGCTGAATTGGGTATTACAGCAAGTGAAGATATTTTTACTGCGATGTGTAATAAAACTATTTGGAACGCTGAAAGTATCCGTAGAAGTAGAAGGAAGGTTATACAAGAAAACCCACACCTCGCACCTACTGCTGATATAGAAGAACGAAATAGGATGATTGAGGCGATAATGAGAAGGAACAGAGGTGAATTAGAATAAATCAGTATTTTTTCTGTTCATAAAGAAAACCAGTAAGTTAATCTTTCTGGTTTTTCTTTTTATTAAAACTTTGATAAATCCTTATTAGATTCAACAATAGTCCCGTTAATAGTACCAATATGGTTATTTCCGCTTGAAACTTCATTAGGTATGAGAACACACCCGCAATCGTAAAGCCGTTCGCAATAGTATCCTTTTCCATATTTTTAGTTGTTTGAGTGTCCATACCAAGTTGGAAACGATGAACCACAACATAATGGCCCCATAAGATTATAGTTATTTGACTTAAACTTATCACCTCTACCCCAAGCACCATTTGGTAAAGTTATTGCTGACTTAAAAGGTTGATTAACCTCTGGTGGTAATTGTCCATCATTTAAGTTTCCGTTATTGTATTCGGGGTATAATCCACTCTTAAATATCAAATGTCTTCTTAATAAATTATCATTAAACTCCGCTTGGTTCTTTGAGTTGTTCTTCATATACTGGAACATCTTAAAGTCAGTTGGAGCACCTTGTTCACTTCTATTCTGTACCAATCCAACACTCATCCATTTCATCGCAAAATTATCAAGTCCCAAGTAGTAAGAATAACTTATAAGTGCTGGTTGAATATAAACATCTAATAAATCTTTATAGTTGGAATTAGATGGGTTATATATTGTTCCATCACCAACAATATCCAACATCTTGTTAAAAAGGTTTGTACCTAATGATTCTTGAATAAAAATATTCTGTGCTTGAAGAATACAAAAACGCAATTCATCACTTTGGACATTCTCGTTAATGGCGGTGTATGTCTTTAACACCTCTTCACTTATTAACAATACATTTTTCATTATAATATTTGGTTTGGTTCTATTACTAATGTTATCTCCTCGTTTGGATATATCAAACTAATAAGGGGTTCTATTTCTCTGTTTATGAACTTTTGGACTGGTTTAATAGTTGTATTCATAAATAGTTTGTATGATGTTTCCAACTGGTCTGCTGAACTTGTAAACCCACCTGGATTAGGTAGTCCAATCAAAGAACCATCAATAATTTTGTGTCCGCTCATTATCTGTTTTTGGACTAACTCAAAGATGGAACTGAAATATCCTTGTTCCACATTTGATTGTATTTGTGTAATCTCTGGCTTCTCACTTTCATCACCATAAGATACAACAACTCTACCCGTGTTGGATGCTCCCATATATCTGTCCTCAATACCTCTTAAGATTTGTTCTTGTTCGTTTTGACTATCGGGTGCTTGAACCTTAAAGTGAACCCATAATGAAGGGTTTAATCCGTTTTGGATATTAGCAAGGTTATGAACTGTAATCTCGTGATTCAATTTAACATCATTGATAACACTTAACCAATCGGGGGCTCCATAGTAGTCATATCCACTTTGATATTGCTTGATATGAACTATCTGTCTGTCTGTGTAGTTCTTTGGGTCAAACTCACTAAACTCAACCATACCACTCTTTCTCCAATTAGCCCAATCTCTACAATACAAATACTTTGTTACATCACCACCTAATTCAGTTGGTTTGTGTAATCTCATATACCTTGAAGGAATAACATAAAAACCACTTAACCCCTCACTTCTATCTTCTCTCCATATTGCCTCCAAAAATACATTACCCGTAGTTAAAAACTCAAAGTAGATTTGTCTTGCTACATCATTAAGAGTTTGTTTGTGGTTAATTTGATAATCATTTGTGTACCCTTGTCCTACCGCATTATCAACCTTGCTTCTAATACATGCGTTCTGTATAGGTGATGCGTCGTTTAACAAATATAGTTCATTTACGAACATATTATCTTCACCCCATCTAATGAATATCTCATTACGGGTTATTACCTCCTTAAAACTTGTTAAGGTGGACATATTGAAATTAAGTTTTTCTATGTTAATCATTATCCTTTATATACTGTAAATACATCGGTGTTTGCTGTATATGAAACTAACTCGTTTTGAGTATTACCAGTTCCTATTAAACGGGCTGTTGTCTCATATACCACATCGTATGCCGACATTGGGTTTAAGTTTGTGGTTGATACTTGTTCGTATACCTTAACAAAGTAATCACCAGGTATTAAATGTAAATTAACTGTGTTGTCCGCAGTTATTGCCGTAAACACTTCGGGTACTGAATTATCAACTCTTATACTAAACAAATCATACGGAGGGTTATACGACACAGTTGTTGGATACTGATAGGGTATAAATCTCCATCTTTGGTTCGTTAATTTATGTTGAACACTCCACAAATATGTAGGACTACTTAACGACTTATTTAAGGAACAAGTCGCTGTAGCTACATTTAATTGACTTTGGTTTAGTATTATCATCTTTTAATAAATATTTCTTCCTAATGTGGTGTGGAAAGTGTTTATTAGTCCATCAATCGTATTTACTTCACTTGGGGTTAAATAATCACCACAGAATACCGACTGAACCCTACCATTATAGTATTGACCCGAATACGGACTACCATTTACATTTAATACCATTACATAATAAGGTTGATTTGGTAATCCAGCACTACCCGTAGTTGAACCACTAACAATTTGACTATCACCACCACTTGCGTCTTTATATGTTGATTTTGTTGGTGTATTATCAAATGTTCCAATATAAGAACCATCCCAACTAGCAAATGTTCTTAAGGCTTCAACTCTTGAAGTATTATATCCGTATATTCCTATAGTTTGTGCTCCGCTGTTTTGATATTGTGTGTTTAAGTAAGTTCCATCATAAGAACCAACTGGGAATACTTCACCATTTCCTCCACCGATGTTTCCACCAACAAGATAATAACCCGTTGAACTATTTGTTGGGCTACTTTCTATACTTGGGTTATAGTTTGTATTTCCATATCCACTTCCAGTATTAGTAATACCCGAATAATCAAATGTTAAATCACCAACATTATTCCAAGTAATATCAAAACTACTATTTGTTCTAATGGCGTTTAATGCCATTGAACTACTTGTTTCACCTAACATTAGGTAAAGAATATCTAATTTACTATAAAGTCCATTTGATTTTAAGTCCTTGAATAATGTATTAGTTGCCCCCGAAATTGTAGCATCTAAACTACCTCCCGCAGTCAATACATCACTTAAATATGCTGCTGCGTCTGGGTCAAATAAAGTTGCCTCACAAGTAGGACAATCAACAAACTCAGCAATAACATCATAATCCCAAAGTGGTTGTGTTCCAACTGGACTACCAACATTATAGCAATTTGTATCATCACCAACAACCGATACAGTATTACCCGTAATAACAAATGAACTTCTTAAGATAAATGTTGGACTAAATAAATCATCACACCTTGTTCCTTCATAAAAATATGATACAACACCACTAGGTGTTGGAGTTAAAGTAGGTGTTGGTGTATTTGTTGGAGTTAAAGTAGGAGTAATTGACGGAGTTGGTGTTATTGTTTGCGTTGGAGTAATTGAAGGAGTGGGTGTTGGACTTGGTGGGTTCGTATCCACAAATTGTGTATCAATACCAAGTATCGGTCTCTGTTCCCCTAAATAATAAGAGTATCTTTTCGGTCTAAATATTCGTCCCATAATGTTTTTCTATTACTTCATCAATCAATTTATTAACATCAACATCAGTTTTTTCATTAAAGATAAAATCGTTCTTAAACAAGAGATTTTTGTTAAAGTAGTATAATACCTCAATTATTACATTTGAGCTTCTTAAATCCCATCTAAACTCGTTTATTATGAACTTATCAATCAATACTGACTGATTAGTTTTATTATCTTTAATTTTTATTCTAACATTATGTTCTAACATATTATGTTCCACCATCAATTATTACCCAGTTATTGGGAGCATTAGTTAAAACATCTTTTCCACTTTGTCCCGCAGCTGTATATTTGATAGTTCCAAAATCAATAGTTAATCCACTAACTACTGATAATAAACTCCATTTGTTATAAATATTATCCAAGTAAGTAGCACTATAATTTGCAGCACCTTTATTACCCATAAAACCAGTAAAGTTTGACACATTTGATATATTCCAATCACTTATGTCTTGATTAAATGGTATTACTTGGTAGAACATACCTAACATATTCGTTACGCTTGAAACATCCCAAGAACCTATAGGTTGATTAAATGCGTTGTTTGTTCTAAACATACGGAACATACTTAAAACACTTGAAGTATTCCAATTTTTAATACTATCACTACCACCATTATTAAAGTTAGTAGCCGAACTAAACATCTCACTAAAAGTTGTGGCATTTGATGTATTCCAAGTTCCTATATTTTGATTAAACACTAATGCTGAGTTAAACATACTTGTAAAGTTGGATACATTGGAAACATCCCAATTACCAATTGCCCCGTTAAATAAAGAACAACTTTGGAAATATCTTTCTAATGATGTAGTTGATATTGTTGGAGCATCTGTAGCAGAACAAGTCATATTACTACAACCTCTAAATCCAGCACTAACACTAATATTTAATGCTTCCCATTTTTTAATATCTTTCATTTTTAATCTATCACCAGCATTATTAAATTGCCAACCACTTATATCACCAGTAATGGTTATTGTATATTCACCAGCAGATGAATAAGTGTGTAATGTTTCGGCTTGATTATATGTGGTAATCGTATCTGTATTACCATCACCCCAATCAACAACAGCATTTAATGGTAATGAGGATACTAATGGTAATTGAAACTTACCAACACCACTAGTTCCCGCTATTGTTGTATCAACGCTAAATTGAAACTCTGGAACTGATGGTGGTGTTGGAGGTGTTGTCCCTTTTTCCACATTCATAATAACTGAACCCCACACATTACCTTTATTCACCTTTTCACTCAAAGGTTTCATCAATTCGTTAATATCTGGTTTTCTTGGTTGTGGTTTTTGAGGATACCACTTTTTTCCACCCCATCTAATATATCCCATAGTTACTTACTTATTTTTTTATTAAAACACTCCAAATACCACCGACAACGGTTAAAAGTGCTCCACTTATTTCTGTAAATGTTGCCTCATCAACAACACCCTTCATAACGAGAATACCACCTACAAATGTTAGTAAGTGTCTCATAATTCCTAAACCTTGTTCTTTTTTCATAACAATAAATATCTTTATATTTGTAAGAAGGGGGAGTTTTTTGCTCCCCCCTCCATACAAAAGTTTTTATGAGTAAATATTACTCAACTGGTACAGTCATACCCGACATTACTGCCGCTAATGTGCTAGTTACATCAATTTGTACTGATGGGTTTGGTTCACCACCAATAACTGTTAAATTGATACCATTAGCATCATTGTATGCCAATCCACTTAACATCTGTCCCGCAGATGCGTATAATCCGTTCTCAATACCTAACAACCAGTATCTATCGTTATTATCCAAAAGTATCATATAAAACGCATTTTGTTTGATTAAATCAAACCACAAATTACGCAATTCTTGATTTAGCTTTGGTAGAGCGATAGCAACAGTTGGTTGGAATACTACGGACTGGTTGGTAGTGTTAACTTGTAATTCCTCTGTAAAAGAAGAACTTTGTCTTACCAACTCAAACTTATACCAAGTTCCAGTTCCCGACATTGAACTTACTTCACCATCAACAGTGTATGTTACACCACTAATAGTGTTTCCGCTATCACCAAGAACCCACAAACTTTTAATTCCACCCGTTGACGCATTACGACAATCAAGGGTGTATCCGTCACTTATAAAACAACTTGCCATTTCTTACTATTTTTAATTTTTAGTTTATTTATTATTTACAAACACAGAATGAAGCCACATCAAAAATACCCAATCCGTATGTAACATGAGCATTTATTCGCACCTGGTCTTCAAATGGGTCATAAATAGATTTAACAGTCATAATCTCACTGTTCATACCAACCATATAGTAAGATGCTGGACCAGCGTAGTATGCTGAAATACCATCCAAACCTACTGTAGGAATAACTCTTACATTAGTTCCAGGTAATAACAAACTCCACTCCTCACCTTGAGCAGCACCAGCACTATCCATCGTGAACAGATTGACATAACTTGAGTTTCTCATTGAACTTACCAGACCTCTGTAGTTTGCGTATGATGTGAAGATAACCAAGTCATCTCTGTGTAAAACATTTGCTGGGATACTTTCGTAAATAGCAGTAAATACATCAAGTCCGTTAGATGCTGTAGCCGCAGTATATGCGATTTGTGTAGCACCATTACCACTTGTGATTAACGCACCAACTCCATCAAAACAAGCTGAACCATAAGTTCCACCACTTGCTACAGTGTTGTTCCACAATTGCTTCTCAACTTGATTAGCAATTCTGTTAGAAATATCTGTCAAAATAACTTCCTCAAATGGTACACTCTCTTGGAAGTTCTCATTTGATAAAGATTGAGACAAATATGTATCATACAAATCGTAAGGACACAATTGTTGATTTACTTTTTTATTACATAAGTCCACAGTAACCAAGTTCTGTACTGTTGAACCAGTTGGGTCAAAACCACAACTTAAATCTTGTAAGATAACATCGTTAGTTACAAAACCTACCTTCTCGGTTGTACCTTTCAAGTTAGGACGGATAGTCGCATACTTTGGAAGGGTTAAACCAAGAATAGATTTAATCAACATATCACTACCATACGAGTTGTATGTAGGAAGAGCTGATAAATCATAATTGAACGAAAATTTCTTTTTATTTTCCATTTTATTTAATTTAATTTTTAGTTTTTATTTTTTTAGTTTTTATTTTTTATTTTTGGAACGCTCTAATAACATCTAACTTATAGTCAGCTGCGCTTTCCTTGAAGTTCTTTTTTACTTCAGTTACAGAGAACTTTTGTGGTTGTCTCTTAAATGAGGTAAACTCCTCTT
>Ga0208161_1000867_pt1 | contig 16826 bp, 20 predicted proteins | sample CB_VirMetaG_3_FD_184538 | JGI IMG/M metagenome (GOLD analysis project Ga0208161, IMG submission 184538) | Freshwater to marine saline gradient viral communities from Chesapeake Bay - CB_1508_1S Viral MetaG (SPAdes) (version 4) | ecosystem: Environmental > Aquatic > Marine > Coastal | place: USA...
TATCTATATACATAGAAATAAGTAACCGGATATCGCCTAACTTGGTCATGGCACCTGCTTTGGGAGCAGGAATAATTTCAGTTCAAATCTGAATATCCGGACTCATAAAATCACTTTATAAAAATGCAAGAACTAGAAGACCTTGAATCGTTTACAGTCGAAGAGTTTCAATCTGATTTTGATAATCTAATGCAAAGAGTAGAAAACGGTGAATCATTTATCATACGAGATGGAGACAATAGCGCAGTGATAGTTCCTTACAACGAAACCATAAAGTATGCAATAGAACCACTTGTGGATTCGGAACTCATACGGATACACAAAGACCACGAAGAAGGTTCTTGACGCGGGGTTCTGAGTCCCCTATAATAGATTCAGATTCAAGGGGGCATAGTTCAACGGTAGAACAGCGGTCTTATAATCCGTATTAGCGCCAGATTAGCGCGAGGTCTGGGTTCGAATCCCAGTGTCCCTATCACTCTAACTACATTAGAGTATAAATAAAAATGTAGAGTGGTCTAACTTTTATGGTAGGAACTTGCAAAAATTGCGAAAAAAACTTTAAGTATTCTCCTTCACAAGGAAAGGGTATTTACTGCTCTAACAAATGCCAACAAGAAGATTATTACAAACAAAATATATCTGATTGGTTATCTAAAAAAATAACTGGTAAAGTTAGAGACGGAAGACCTAGTGATTTTGTTAGAAGATTTATGCTTGAAGAAGCAGGATACAAGTGTTCTGAATGTGGATGGGGAAAACCAAATCCAACAAACGGAATTATCTATCTTGAAATAGACCATATAGATGGATCAAGAGAAAATGGATACAAAGAAAATTTAAGAGTTTTGTGTCCAAATTGCCATACTTTAACAGATACCTATAAAACTTTAAATAAAAAAGTTGGTTATCATAAACAAAGGAAGCAATTAAACGAGCTGGTTTAGCTCTCTGGCGAAAGCACTGCCCTCATAAGGCAAGACAGGTCGGTTCGATCCCGACAACCAGCATAGGACACCACTCCAAGTGTCCACCTTGACTTCTCCAAGTCAAACCCTTATAATACTAAGGTCAACATTCAAAACAATGACTCTCATTTCTAAATTCAAGAAAGACGTTCAAACCCTTCGTGGTGCAGCAAATGGCGATTTCTACCTTGATGTAAAGAATCCGAAACTTTATAAGAAGGTTCGCCGCTACTATGAAAACGAAGGTGTAGTATTCTCTGGTGATCCTTTGGATGATTATGAAATGCTTATGGAATATGTTCTTGCTGATCTGGAATCTGTTGAGGTTGCATGAAAGTAGTCAGGAAACCAACTGTTCTTATGGAACGTTTTCCTTACCGTTATGTCCAAGTTGGCACCTTGGAAATCAATGGTAAACCTGATTGTCGCATTCAAAAAGCAGACTCTTATACTGGACGATATCGAGATATGTATCTCTGCGATAATGAAATGCAGTTGATGACTGCTATGGAAGATTTTGAGTATACTAAATGGTTAGATCCAGATAGAGTTCCTTGTTATGTAAAAGATGATGAAGACACGGATGGTCTATAAAAGCACTGGTGGAGTCAATATGACCCTATTTTGAGTTTACGGCATCTCTCAAATGACGTTGGTGCGGATGGGGAATTCTTTCTCCGCCTGGTTTCTTGCCTCCAGTTAAAGGGCAAGTGGCGAGCCTGAATTGTATAAGAGGAGTTGCATAAACTCCTCTTTTTTAGTATAATAGATACTATAATTGAGTATATTAAATGAAGAGTGCGTTAATTACAGGAATCACCGGACAAGATGGATCTTATCTTGCAGAGTTTCTTCTTGAAAAAGGTTATACTGTTCATGGAATTATTCGTAGGAATTCAACATCAGATCCTACGGACAGAATTAAACAACTTTTAGATAATCCAAATATTCATCTTCACTATGGAGATTTATCTGATTTTTCTAATCTGACCTCACTTATTCAACAAACACAACCAGATGAGATTTACAATCTGGCTGCACAGAGTCATGTAAAGGTTTCTTTTTCAAATTCTTTATACACTACAGATATCAATGCTCTTGGAGTTACAAGACTTCTTGAAGCAATTCGTGTTCTTGGATTAGAAAAAAAAACTAGATTTTATCAAGCATCCACTTCAGAAATGTTTGGTAAAGTTCAAGAAACTCCTCAAAAAGAAACGACACCTTTTTATCCCAGATCACCATATGGAGTTTCTAAACTTTATGGATACTGGTTGGTTAGGAACTATAGAGAATCTTATAATATTTTTGGATGTAATGGAATTCTTTTTAATCATGAATCTCCAAGAAGAGGTGAACTTTTCGTAACTAGAAAGGTTACAAAAACTCTTGCCGAAATTAAAGTTGGCATCAAAAAAGGTCCACTTGAACTTGGTAATATGGATGCGAAACGTGATTGGGGACATGCCAAAGATTATGTTAGAGGTATGTGGATGATGTTGGAAGCAAATACTCCAGATGATTATGTCTTGAGTATGGAAGAGCAACATTCTGTTCGTGATTTTGTGAATATATCTTGTAAAAAACTTGGATTTGATATAGAATGGTCTGGAAGTGGAATTGATGAAGTTGGTATAGATAGGAATACAGGAAAAATAATCGTTCAAATTAATCCTGAGTATTATCGTCCAGCAGAAGTAGAAACACTGATTGGAGATTGTAGTAAAGTTAAAGAGCAACTTGGTTGGAAACCTGAATACACATTTGAACAGCTGGTTGATGAGATGTGTGAGTCTGATTTAAAATTATCGATGGAGAAAAAAAATGAGTTTGTATACTGAAATTAAAACTTGCCGAGTTAGTAAAGAAAATGATCTTGTCTCTTTTCTTAATCTTGGAAATCAAAAACTGACTGGAGTATTTCCAAGACCAAACGAAGAACTTGATCGTGGTCCTTTAGAATTGGTTTGGAGTCCATCTAGTAATCTTGTTCAGTTAAAGCATACATTTGAACCTACTGAAATGTATGGTGATAACTATGGTTATCGTTCCGGACTAAACAATTCAATGGTTCAGCATCTTGTCAACAAGGCAAATTATCTTATTGAACTTTCAGATCTTCAACCAGGAGATATTGTTGTTGATATTGGATCTAATGATTGTACGACTTTAAAAGCATTTCCGGATTATGTAAAAAGAATTGGTATTGACCCAACCATTAAAAAGTTTTCAGAATACTATCCAGAAGAAATCCTTTATGTTGCAGATTTCTTCTCGGAAGAATCTTATCGTTTAGTCGAAAAAGATAAGAACGCAAAATTGATATTATCAATTGCATGTTTCTATGATCTTGATGATCCTGTTTCATTTGTAAAAGATATTAGATCTGTCCTTGCCGATGATGGTATGTGGCACTTTGAGCAGGCATATCTTCCGCTGACTTTGAAATCTCTGTCATATGATACTGCTTGTCATGAGCATATTGAATACTATTCAATGCTTTCTGTTCAAAATATTCTTGAACGTGCTGGAATGAAGATTGTTGACGTTACTCTTAATGATATTAATGGCGGTAGTTTTGCCGTAACCGCTTGTAAGGATACTAACACATCGATCAAAGTTAATCATTCTGTCATTAACTGGATGATTGATGAAGAATATAAAATGGGACTTCATACAACAAAACCATACTTTGAGTTTGCTCAACGAACATATGAGCACCGCGACTCACTTGTAAATCTTGTAAGATCTCTTCGTGCTGACGGCAAAACCATTTATGGATATGGTGCTTCTACTAAAGGAAATGTTCTTCTTCAGTGGTGCGGATTTACATCTGATGATATTGCTGCAATCGGAGAAGTCAATCCTGATAAGTTTGGATGTATGACTCCGGGAACTAATATTCCAATTATTTCTGAACAGGATGTAAAAGATTCTAAACCTGATTACATGATTGTATTGCCATGGCACTTTAAGAATGGTATAATTAAAAGAGAGAAAGAATACATGAAATCTGGTGGTAAGTTTATTTTTCCATTGCCCTATATTCAAATTATTTGATACACTATGGAATATTCTAAAATCATTATATGGGGACATCCTTTGTACTCTCATACGCATTCATATGTACATTCATCTTACTATAAAGCATTTAAACATCTTGGATACGATGTTTATTGGTTTCATGATGATGATTATCCAAAAGATTTTGACTATGAAAATTGCCTGTTTATTGGTGAGGGATTTGCTGATAAAAATCTTCCAATCAACAGTACTAGTGCATACTTTATCATGTATTGCCCATCTCCAAAAAAATATGATGGAGCAAAAAAATACGTTGATGTCAGAACTGTTGGTGTTGGAATCAAAGACCACATCTATGATTACTCTTTAGATAAATCTAAAACGATTAAAATTGGTCCTACTTGTTACTACGAACCCAAGACTTCTAAAAAGGTCAGAATTAAAAATGATTATCATGATTATGAAATGGATGATTATGATAAACTCTATATTGGTTGGGCATCAAATTTTTTACCTGAAGAAATAAATTATGATGATATGTACATACCTAGAGAGCCAAACATTTATTTTTGTGGAACTATAGGTCATAGTGGGCAATGTGAGAATTATTCTAATTGGAAACCATTTTTAAATGAGGTTAGTAAATCTGGATATGGATTTATTCCAAATGACCCATGGAGAAATCCTTTGTCTGATGAAGAAGTTATTAGAAGAATGAGAGAATCTATCATTGCTCCAGACATTAGAGGTCCTTTTCATGTAAAGACTCGTGTTATACCCTGTAGGGTATTTAAAAATGTTAGTTATGGTCATCTAGGTGTAACTAATTCTGAGGAGATTTACAATGAGATGGAAGGAAAATGTGTTTATAATTCAGACACTGCCCAACTATTTCATGATGCAATGTCGCAAAGAGAAAATGCTAAATTAATTAAAGAAGGAATGAAGTTGGTTAAAGAAAATCATACATACATTAATAGAATTAATAGTATTATGGAGACCTTAAAATGACTGAAAAGAAAAATTTAGTAGCAATCTTTGGTGGACATGATGCTAATGTTTCTTTTTATAATGCCAAAACAAATACTTATCATGTGATTGAAATCGAAAGACTTGTGAAGAGTAGATATTTCAGACTGCATGTTGAAAATGATTATGATACCATCCGCAATATACTGATTCAATGTAGAGATATTGCTGAGAAGTATTTTGGAATTGAGAATGATTATGAAACACTCTTGATGGGATCTGATGATCGTGTGTGGAAAATTTACGGATCTGGTTGGATTCAACCACAACAACTTCTGTCAGAGGTATTCAATACTCAAAAAATTGAAACCCTGATTATGCATCACCATTGTCATGCCTCCTGTGCATTTTATCAATCTCCTTTTGATGAGGCTCTAATAGTTTCCTACGATGGTGGAGGTGATGATGGGTTCTTTAAAATATATCATGGAACTAGAGACAATATTAAATTGATTGATAGTATTAGATCTGATTTTGGTGGTGGATACTTGCTATGTGGTTCTCTTATTCGTGAGGTTGCAGAGAAAAGTAAGCATCAACTATCTATCTCAGGTAAGTTGATGGGTATTTGTGGGTATGGGACACCGATTGAAAAATATGTACCGCATTTTTCAGAATTTTTCTTTGACAGGGATTATAAAAAGTTAGCAGAAAAGACTGGATTACCTCTAAAGAACTTAGATAATCCATGGGAAAATCCTATGGACAATTGGGTATTTGAAGGTCAGGAGGGATTTGATATTGCTGCAACTGCTCAGAAAGCTTTTGAGAGAGCGTTCTTTAGTGTACTTGATAAGTATACTCAAAATATTCCACTCTGCCTTACTGGTGGTGCAGCGTTAAATGTGCTTGTCAATCAAAAGGTAATTCGTGAATCAAATAGAGAAGTTTTTGTTCCACCTAATCCCAACGACTGTGGACTATCCTTAGGTCATATGTTCCAATATACTAAACCAAAGGAACAAGTGAATGTAGCATACTCTGGTATTCCTTTGCTTGATAGAGATTCTTTGAATGATTATATTCAAGAATATGGTGCAACCAAAGTCACCAAGAAAGAAATTGCACAGATCTTGAAGGATGGTAACATTATTGGGCTTGTTTATGGAGATTCTGAAGTTGGACCACGAGCATTGGGAAACAGGTCTATTGTATGTGACCCAAATATCAAGAAGATGAAAGATATTCTTAATGCGAAGGTTAAGTTTAGAGAGTGGTATCGTCCTTTTGCACCTTTCTGCAAAAAAGAAGATGCTTCTATATATTTTCAATCTAGGACTTTTGATAGCTTTGAATTTATGAGTTTTGCTCCAAAAGTTAGAGATGAATATGTTGAAAAACTACCCTCTATTACTCATATTGATAGCACTGCGAGATTGCAAGTAGTTACTGAAAAATCCCATAAGAATTTTTATGAACTACTTACTGAGTTTGGAAAGATTTCTGAGACTAACGTTCTTTTGAATACTTCTTTTAATATTAGAGGATATCCGATCTTGACCACTATTGAAGATGCATTATATGCTTTAAATAATACTGAGATGGATTATGTTGTGATTGATGATTACCTCTTCAGTAAACAATCGGACTGATAAAATAAATAATTTCAACGGTTAATTGGTTAGAGTTATAGTATGAAAGTTATAATACCAATGTCTGGAATGAGCAGTAGGTTTTCTCAATCTGGATATCAGTTGCCAAAATATATGTTGAATGTTGATGGTAAGACAATCATTCAACATATTATAGAATTGTATCCCAAAGATTCTAATTTTATTTTTATTGTAAATGATAAGAATGCTAGCAATACAAATATCATTGAAATTTTAGAAAACTTTGATATTCCCAACAAGAAAATAAAAGTTATTTCTTCTCATAAATTAGGACCAGTTTATACTGTTTCTCATGTATTTGACTGGATTGATGATGATGAGCAAGTTATAGTAAATTATTGCGATTTCTCAATTTATTGGGATTATAAAGATTTTGAAAAATTTGTAAATAATACCAAATGTGAGGGATGTGTCATCTGCTATACAGGTTTTCATCCTCATATGTTGGGTGACGATAATTATGCTTTTTGCAAAACTAATGAATCTAATAAAATTTTAGAGGTCAGGGAGAAGCAACCATTCACTGACAATAAGATGAGTGAGTTTGCTTCCGCTGGAAACTATTATTTTAGAAAAGGAAAGTACATCAAAAAGTATTTTCGTCGGATGATGGATGCTGATGTAAATTTGAATGGCGAATATTATGTCAGTTTGATATATAATTTTTTAATTAAAGATAATTTGGATTCTTTTGTCTATGAAGTTCCTAACATGCTTCAGTGGGGAACACCACTAGATCTTGATATGTATCTTAAATGGTCTGAGTACTATAAAAAATCCTTGATAGGACAAAAAACTTCTACATTATCAAATTGTGTTACTGCTTTACCAATGGCAGGAGCTGGCAGTAGATTTACAAAGGAAGGATATGTTGAACCTAAACCATTCATTCAAGTAAATGGTAAGTATATGGTGCATCAAGCAGTTAGATGTTTACCAAAAACTGATAGAACAGTTTATGCTTGTTTGAGAGGACACACTGCACCATATCCTGGAGAAGTAATATGGATTGATGAAGTCTTGGAAGGACAAGCTTGTACGACTGAAAAGATTTTAAACTATATTCCTTCCGATAAATCCATTCTAATATCTGCATGTGATAATGGTATGTTTTATGATTCTGATAAGTTTTTAGAATTAGTTGAAGATGAAGATAATGACGTAATTGTTTGGACATATACTAATAATTACACAAGTTATCGAAATCCTGAAATGTATTCTTGGGTTTTATCGGATGATAAAAATAATATTGGGGAGATTAGTGTTAAAAAATTCTTTGGTGGAAACCCAATAGAACAATCTGCAGTTGTAGGTACATTCTTTTTTAGAAACAAAGAAGTGTATTTGAACTCCTTGCAAAAAATGTATAAGGATAATGGACGTGTAAATAATGAGTATTACATTGATAGTTTAATTAATTACTCTATCGACCTTGGATATAAGGTCAAAAACTTTGAAATAGATGAATACATTTGTTGGGGAACCCCCAACGATTTGAAAATATATCAGTATTGGCAAAATTTCTTTAATAAAGTAAACTGGCATGATTATTCATATGACAAAGACTACTTCACAAATTGATGATGTTTTAGATCTTGCGCATACAATTGCAGAATACACCATATGTGGTGAAGGTAATGTCTCAGTAAGACTAGATGAAAAATATGTATCTAAGTTTGTAGATAAAGAAGGATATTTTCCTAAGTTGATTCTTCTGCAAAATCATGGTATAATCTCAGCATCTGCATCTAAAAAAGATTGTGCAGCTTCTACTTTAATGTGCGAAAAGTCTGCTGATATTTTTATTGGAGCAAGACTTTTAGGTGGTGTTAAATTTTTAACTGAACAAGAAGTTGCTGATGTTGATCTGTGCCCAAATGAAAATTATCGGAGAAATATGTATCGATGAAAGTAATTTATGTTGATATTGATGAAACGATATGTCATCGTGAAACATCAATAGATTTTGGAACTATACACGATTATACAAAAGCAAAACCAATTAAAGAGAATATTGATAAAATTAATAAACTCTATGATGAAGGTAATACTATTGTGTATTGGACTGCTCGTGGGAGTAGAAAGCAAATTGACTGGACTGAGTTAACAAAAAAACAATTGAATGACTGGGGAGCAAAGTTTCATGAATTGAAAGTTGATAAACCATTTTATGATTTGTTTATTGAAGATAAATCACTTAGGATTGAAGAGATATGATTATTATTTCTCATAGAGGAAACATTCGCGGAGAAAAATTAGATCAAGAGAACCGTCCAAGTTACATTGATTGTGCAATTGGGAATGGATATCATGTAGAAATTGATGTAAGGTCGGTTGATGGTGAACTTTGGTTAGGACATGATAGACCTCAGTATAAAGTAACGCATCATTGGATTGATGTACGTAAAGAATACTTGTGGTTGCATTGTAAAAACGTTGAAGCAGCAAAAGAGTGTTGGAAATACAAATCATTCTGTCATACTTCGGATCCATTTTCTTACGTTTCAAATGGTAAAATATGGCTCCATGATTTAAAAATGAAAATAGATGACAAAATTATTATTCCACTATTAAGTTCGATTGATATAAAACAATTGACCGATACGTGCTTTTATGATAATGCTTATGGTGTTTGTACTGATTATCCCTCAATGGTATGATTGATATAGTTATTCAAGGACCATATACTGATTTTACTGATGAAGTTATTGATTCATATCTTTGTATTGACTCGATTGATACTATTATTGTTTCATGTTGGGATAACGATAAGCAAGAAGAATATAAGTCTGACAGAGTGAAGTTTATTAGAAATAATTTTTATCTTCCTTACTCTGGTGTATTGAATGTTAATATGCAACTAATCACTTCTTTAAGCGGTGTGAAAGCATCAGATGCAGATTATATTATGAAGGTGAGGAGTGATCAAAAGTTCAATCATCGGGGAATGATTAACATGATTAATTATTTTCTTGAAAATAGAGAAAGAAAAAAGATATACATCTGTGGAAACATTTTTACATATCTTTTTCACCCAAGAGATCACATATTCATGGGAAGTAAAGAAGATATGATCAATTTGTTTGATATTCCTTTTCAGGAGAATGATACCTGCCAAAAACTTGGAGTCAATCGATACAATTGTTTTGCATATATGCATTTATTTACTAGACCAGAGACTTACATTGGTGCTTATTATTGCAGTAGGTTTGATGAAAGAGTTTCTGAAATGGTAAAAGACCAAGCAAAATATTTGTATGATAATGCTCCCGAATGGAAGTATGCCAAAGAGGTTAGTGATGAAATAATGCGAAAATATTTTAAATCTTTCCCTAGAGATGGGGTAGATTGTATTTGGCCAAAGAATAATATATATAAACTACCATTTGACCATACCAATGAAGAGTGGCACGAGGAAGGATTCTGATGAAAATTGCACTTTGTTTTTCTGGACAACCAAGAGATATTGATATTATCTATCCTTTCATAAAGCAATCAATGCTTGATGGGAATGATGTTGATATCTTTGCACATACTTGGTGGGATCCTGATAATTTGAGCCACAACTCTGTTATTCCCGATAGAACACATAAAACTTTTTCAGCAGATGCTATTGATAGGATTAAAACTCTTTACCAACCAAAACGAATGATGGTTGAGAAACCAAAGGTCTGGAAAAGGAAGTATGAAGTAACTGAAAAGCAACTTGATGAGGGTCCTGGATGGGCTCGTGATGTTGAAGGTGGTCTTGAAGTTGGAAAGGAATACTTATGTAACATGACAAATAGTATGTTCTATAGTATAATGATGTCTAATCTATTGAAAGAGCAGTATTCTGTTGATAATAATATTGAATATGATCTTGTCGTTAGGTGTAGATTTGATTTCTCTCCTCATGCGACCATCAACTTCAATGCAATAACATTAAAGGAGGATGAGATTCTTTGCCATTCGACCGGACTTCCATACGGTATGCCGCATGATTGGTTTGCCATTGGCACTACAGAATCTATGAATGCTTATAGTGGAGTATATCACCATATCAACGAAATTATTAAACAATCTATTAGAGAAGATGGCTGGTGGTGTAACGAACTTCATCTCAAACATCACTTGAGAAACAACAACATCAAAATAATTCATGCAAATCTTCTTGTATTTGGTCACAAAGGTTAACTGATGAAAACTGTAGGATTTTTTTATAGTGTTTTTAATGAACAGAGAGCTGTAGAATACTCTGTCGAGCAACTAAAACTTCATTATCCAGATTCTTATGTCTATCTAGTTTCTGATGGTGGATTGAATTATTCTTATTTGGAAGAAAAGTATGTAAATTTAAAAACTTCTTTAGAAGAAGATACGATGTCTGAAATTTTTAAAATTACTGGAGATTATGTCACTGGTAATTTTAGAGAAGATCATTATCAAAAGATAATTAAAAATTGTGCTTATGCAGTTTTGGATAGAATTGTTAGGGCAATTGAGTATTGTCAAAATCCAGATTGGATAGTGATGTGTGATCCAGATTGTTTGGTTAGAGGTCAATTAACTTTTCCAAATGAGGGAAAAATTCTTGGAACAAGAATTAATTCTGGTGTACCAGATGGATATGCAAACATTATCAAGAGCATTGATGGTGCAGTTCCTATCACTAGATGGGGTGCTTCTCCATGCGTATTTGAAGTTGATACATTTTTAATCGCTCTTGAAAAATTTAGATATCTTGACACAACTGAAAATCTCCTCAGTAAATTATCTATGGAATGGTACGCTCTTTGTGCCCACGATGTTTTATTCCCAACTATATTTTCATTGATCGGGGAAAAAGAAACATTTAATCTAGATATTGTTGAGTGTACCAGAAATTCAAATTGGAGAAATACAAATCATCCATTAGTACATCAATTTAGGGAGTATTATTAAAATGATTGGATTCAATCATCTTGGTCAAATTGGAAGACTTGGAAATCAAATGTTTCAATGTGCTGGTTTAGTCGGTATTGCTGAGTATAATGGATATGACTATTGCATTCCAGACCATTCAATGTACAATGATTATGGTGGTTATATTCACCATGAACTTCAAGCGTGTTTTAAAATGAAGCATTTTGAAGGTAAATATGGATTTATTGATGGAGATCTAGTACAATTAGATCAATATCATTTCTGTCAAGAACTTTTAGATGAGTGTCCAGATAACATTACTTTAGTTGGATACTTTGAATCTGAAAAGTATTTTAAACATGTTGAAAATAAGATTAGAGAAAATTACGAGTTTCGTGATTTTATTCAAGAAAAGTGCTATACTTATGGTAAGGACTATCTAAGTGATTCTCCTGTTGGAGTTGTTGTTCGTAGAGGAGATTTTCTTGCCGAGCACAATAAAAATAGACATTGCCTTTGCGGCCTTGATTATTATAAAGAAGCACTAAAAAAATTTGAGGGAAGAACTATATTAATATTTTCTGACGATATTCCTTGGTGCAGAGAACAAGAAATATTCAAAAATAAAAATACATTTTTCGTTGATAGTAATATTGAAATTTTTAAAGGACATTTCGATCTATGCCTGTTATCAATGTGTTCAGATTTTGTAATTGCAAATAGCACTTTTGCCTGGTGGGGTGCTTGGTTATCTTCTAATAAAGATAAAAAAGTTATTGCTCCTAAAAAATGGTATGGGCCAGAACTCCAGCATTTAATTCTTAAAGATCAGTTACCAGAAAGTTGGGAAAGAATTTAATTATGAAAGACATAACGATTGTCACAGCACTTTTCAATATTCATAGAGAAAATATGGATGGTAGAACTTGGGATGAGTATCTTCAATGGTTTTCTCAAACTTTGAGATTGAAATGTCCTATGGTTGTTTTTGTTGAGGAAGATCTTATAGATTTTGTAAAAGAACATCGTGGAGATTTGAAAACGAAAATTATTTCACAAAAACTTGAAGAAATTCCATATTATTATCTGAAGGATGATATGGACAAAGTTTTAAATTCTGATGATTATAAATCTAAAACTAAGTGCATTGATAGAATAGAATGTAATCACTCTTTATATTCTATCATTCAATATTCTAAGTTTAAATGGATAAGAAAATCAATTGAGATGAATTGTTTTGATAGTGATTATTATTTTTGGATTGATGCTGGAGCTTCTAGATTTTTTGATGAATTTAATTTGGGTAATTTATTTCCTGGCGAATATGGAATGGAAGCACTGTATGGAATTGGTGAAAAAGTTTTAATTCAATTAAACACCGAAACATATCATGATTTAGTATACTCGGAAACTCTTGGAAAAGAATACTTCTATGATCCAAGATCTTTTGTATGTGGAACATTTTTTGGTATGCATAAAAATATTCATTCATTTATCGAAGAAAAAATTGAAAATATTCTTATTAATGATATGATTGGTAATAATAATCTGAATAATGAGCAAATTGCTTTAGCATACCTTGTTAAAAATGAACCAAATTTATTTGAAGTATATTATAGAAATACTTGGAGACAAATTCAATTATTTTTGGAGTTGACACAATGAGAATATGTTTAGTTGGTCCTGGTATTATGCCAATTCCCCCAATGGGTTGGGGTGCTGTTGAATCCATCATTTGGGAATGTGCTAGTGAACTTGATGAACTGGGATATGAAGGTGAAATTTTAAACATTCCCGATAGAGAAGAAATTATTTCATCTATTGAAGAGGGCCAATTTGATTTTATTCATATTCATTATGATGTATTTTGTGATATAATTCCAGAAATTAAAAGAGTATCACCAAATTCAAAAATTGCTTTGTCTTCTCATTATCCATATATTGATCAGTTTGATTACCATAGGAGAGATGGATATACTAGAATTTTTAATTGGATGATAGACAACGGAGATACCTTTCATAATTTCTGCGTCTCTCAGAAAGATTATGATATTTTTAAAAAACATAACGTTGGAGAAAATAGATTACATCTTTTTAAAACAGGTGCTCAGCATCGAGACATTAAATTTATTTCTGAACCAAAATATAATGATAGGACTATTTGCATTGGAAAAATTGATAGAAGAAAAATGCAATTCTTTTATCAAGATATAGAATCTATTGACTTTGTTGGGCCTATTGGAGATCCTTATAATTTTGATATTGAAAGAAACTATCTGGGAGAGTGGACAAGAAAAGATATATGTGATAATATTGGAGAATATGCTAATACAATGTTACTTTCTGTAGGTGAAAATGGAACACCGCTGGTGATTAAAGAGTGTTTAATTGCTGGCCTTGGTGTTGTCACATCTAAGTATTGTGCATACGAATTGGATGATAATTTGCCATTCATCACAATTATTTCTGATGATAAATTAGAAGACCTGGACTATGTTAGTAAGTGTCTTATTGAAAATAGAGAAATATCTCTCTCAATGAAAGAAGAAATTTCTCAATATGGTATTGAAAACTTTTCTTGGAACGAATTAATTAAAACTTACTCTAAAAATATTTCTTCTCTTTCACTTACATGAAAATTACTTTGGTTGGTCCTGGTCTTATGCCTATTCCACCTACGGGATGGGGTGCTGTTGAAATTCTTATATGGGACTATAAACTAACATTAGAAAAATTAGGACACGAAGTTCAAATTGTAAATACACAAGATTTGAATGATGCTCTTCGCCAAATAAATTCTTTTGATCCGGATTTCGTACATATTCAATACGACGATTATGTTTATTTGTGTCCACATTTAAAATATCCTTGTGCAGTAACAACACACTTTGCTTATCTTGAAAGGACTGAAATGATGGGGCCATATAAGCAAAGAGTATTTGATGCCTATTCAAAAATATGTCCAAATATATTTGGTCTTTCTGAAGGTATTAACAAAGTTTATGAAGATGAGGGTGTTCCATCTAATAAGTTATTTTTAAATCCTAATGGTGTAAATCTTGATAATTTTAGAACTACCTTAAAACCTAAGTATTCTGATAGATCAATCTATCTCGCAACGATAGATCATAGAAAGAGGCAATTTTTATTTCAAGATATAAATTCTCTTTGGTTTGCTGGTAATGTTAGAGATAATAGATTTGATCAAGATAAAAATTATCTTGGAGAATGGGATAAACCTCATCTATATGAAAATCTAACTGACTATGGTAATTTAGTGCTACTCTCTGATGGTGAGGCGCATCCTCTTGTTTGTATGGAAGCACTTGCTGCTGGACTTGGTGTGGTTGTTTGTGAGTGGGGTAAAGCAAATCTTGATTTAGAAAAAGAATTTATTACAGTAATTCCTGAAGATAAAATAAATGATATAAATTATATTGAAGATCAAATTGTAAAAAATAGAGAGTATTCTATTTCTCATAGAGAAGAAATATTAGAATATGCAAAACAGTTTGATTGGGAACAAGTGATCCAGAATTATTATTTGCCAAACATTGAAAAGATGATGTCAAAGAAAAAAATAGCAATCAATTTTATCGGCACAGGAAATTACTTAAAATTTTTTCCAAGATATTATGAGACATTCATGGAATACTTTGTACCCGAATGTGATAAAGATTTCTTTGTGTTTACTGATGGTGAACTTGGAGATGATATTCCAAGTAATATTAAAATAATTCCTGTAAAAGAGGAATCGGAAATTAGGAAAGAAGATTATAATAATTGGGGAGCACTCACTATTAAAAGTATGGGAGGGCTAAAAAGGTTTGATCAAATTGGTAAAATAAGAGAACATCTGTCAGAATATGATTGGTATGTTTATTTTGATGGTGATATGCATTGTTGTTCAAATGTAATATCCTATGAAGATTTTTTTGATGATGAAAAAGATTTTTTTGCTGTTCAGCACCCATGCCAAAATGTTGGACTGTGCAAATTTACTTCTTTAACAAAAGAAGACTTTCCTTTTGAGAGAAATGAAAAATCCTTAGCATATGTCAGTTATGATGATCAAATAGATGATGTATATGTTCAGGGATGTGTTTGGGGTGGAAAAGTACCTAAAGTCTTGGATATGATTGATGAACTTAGTAGTAGAATTAATATAGACTTGCAAAATGGTATTATTGCTGTAGTACGAGATGAGAGTCATTTGAACAAATATAGAATAGAAAATATTAACAATTTCAATATTATTTCACCATCATATGCAAAACCTGGAGATTATTCTCCCGATCAGTTTTCATTTGAATCAAAAATAATTCATTCTCCTTCAGATAAAAAAGAAATTTTAAATTCATAGTTATGGATAAAAATAAATCAGCATATAAACTTAATGGAATCGGTCCAATATATTACTTAAATCTTGACAAGCAAGAAGAAAGAAAAGAATATATGGAAGACCAGTTTAAGTATTGGGAAATAGAAAATTATACTCGTATTTCTGCATATGATGGTCGTGATGATGATCTAAGTGATATACTTGTAGGAAGATATCCTGAAATGATGAGTTCTGGTGAGATTGGGTGTATTACTTCGCATCTTAAAGCAATCAAACATTGGTATGAAACATCAGATACTCCTTATGCAATTATTATGGAAGATGATTGTGATTTGGATCTTGTAAAGTATTGGAATTTTACCTGGCAGGATTTTTACTCACATATTCCTTATGATTGGGATGTTGTTCAAATTGCTATTATTTGCACAGGCGATATTCATGTTAAACTCCACAAGAGATTTGTAAATGACTTTTCAACGGCATGTTATTTGATTAATCGCCATCATGCAGAAAAACTTTTGAAGTTTCATGTTCGTGGGGAAAAATATAAATTAGACAATGGTGTGAAACCAAGACCTGTTGCGGATGATTTAATTTACAATTCTGGAAATACCTATTCAATACCACTCCTTCTTTATAGAATTGAATTGGGTTCTTCAATTCATCCAGAACATATTGATGCTTTTCATAGGGGAAATTATAATGCCTTATTGAATTATTGGCAGCAGTCAGGAGCTCAAATTGATATTAAAGATTATATGAACTATGACCCATATCTTAGTAGAATAACAGGAAATACTGCTGTGCAGCAAAGTTCTTGACATATATTCAATTTTCTTCTATACTAAATAAGTACTTAAGAATTCTGTTGTAATTCTTAATAATCTAAATGTCGTTTAGTACTAAAACACTTTTATGAAACTCAAACAACTGATGCTTGCACCTGTTGCTCTGGGAATGGTTGCT
>Ga0208161_1000869_pt1 | contig 16796 bp, 16 predicted proteins | sample CB_VirMetaG_3_FD_184538 | JGI IMG/M metagenome (GOLD analysis project Ga0208161, IMG submission 184538) | Freshwater to marine saline gradient viral communities from Chesapeake Bay - CB_1508_1S Viral MetaG (SPAdes) (version 4) | ecosystem: Environmental > Aquatic > Marine > Coastal | place: USA...
TATTGAACTGCAGCATGATAAAATTCACCTCTATAAATTATTGCCCTATTATATACATTACCTACAAAATCAGTAACTTCCCATGCTGTAAAATCTAAACTATCCTTATCAATTTCTTCAGCTAATTTATCATCTTTAGGACGAACTCTACACCCTGTTTTTTTGTGTTTGTATAAGGCAGTACCTGAAGCTAAAGGGGCATCTGGGGTTAGATAGACTACACAAGCCCAGCTAGTTCCCCAATCTGAGTGGATCCAACATTTATCCCATGATTTACAAAGATTGTAAGAACCATTATATTCATTCCAATCTACATCCCAATTAGTAATTTTTGCACCAACTGCTTTTTCTAGTGCAGACTTAACTGAAGGATGTCTATCAAATTTAGTTCTTTTTCCTGGGTGGTTTCCCATTTTATCAAACCATTCCATCTCGAATGCTTTTTGTCTAATATAATCAGGATCACTATAAAAATTATCTATAACTATAATTGAAGCCATAACTAATACTCTTTTGTTAAATCATCTTTTTTTATAAATTTCTTAACATATTCTTTTAAATCTATCTTTTTACCATCTTTTGTTGTTAAAGATAAATTAGGATTAATTTCTATATCATCATCAAAATCTTCAGCAGGTTCAGAAATTATTTCTTCTTCATCCTTAACTTCAATATCGTTTATAGTATAGTCCCATTTTGGTTCATTTTTTAATCCATCTTGTATAGTTGTATCCCAAACACTAACATTATTGTCTTCTACTTTTTCACCATATAAATTTTCTTTATATTTCTTTTTAGGATAAGCTTTATCAAAGGCAAAGTTGGCTGCAACAACTAATGAAATTGCTAAAGGATCAAATACAAAAATAATAATTAATAATAAAATGTTAATAATTTTATCCATAGGTGCTCCTGTAAGGCCCGATAAATACTGTAGTGGTCCTAATTCACCCGCAACTTCGGTGTTATTATCTAATTCTAATACTTGTAATTGGAATTTACGTAAACTATCCGCAGCTACTTCACGTTGAGCTTGAATATTTTTTCTATTTTCTTCTTCAGTTGCGATACGAGATTGTGCCAACCTAAGTTCGGAAGTTGATACTGTGGTTCTAACGCCCCCAACCACCGAGGTGTCTCGTATCTGGATTTGTTGAGACCTAGCATTGGAAAGAGTAGAAATGTTATTAGAAATTCTTTCAAGTTCCTGGTCATATCTTGTAACATCCGCATCATAAAAGTCAACTTTTTGTTGTATAAAGGCTTTTTCATTCTCAACTATAGATAATTTACTATAAGTTTCTTGGTATGCTGCTGATAGAAACCCATAAATCCCCATACTAGTAATAAGTACAAGTATTACAGAGGCAATAGTTAAATAAGTTCTAAGGATTTTATTTAAAGTATCCCAATATTGGTATAAAAGAGATGCTATAACTAACTTAGCTACCTCCAAAGAACCTGCCATAATTATTACTTCAAATGAAGCACCCGCAAAAAGTTTGCTAAGGCCACTTACAGAATAGAAAGCAGCCGAAGCAGATACTGACAGGGCAGAAGCAGCTATTATAAAAGGAAATATACCTTGTTTTAGATTTTTAAGCATAATTATAAATATAATAAAGTAATAGGACTAAAACAACCTATTTTCTATCACCTTTATGCTTATCTATGCGGTCTAAAATTTGATTTACAACATCCATTTTAATAAAACCAGCCATTGATGCATTTTTTAAGGCACTTATTAATTGTAAAACTACAAGGGGCATTACAACGGTTTCACTTAACCATCCTGCCCCTGGTATGCTTTTTTCTATTACTAAAATTACTGTTAACGTAATAACCCAAAAAAATAAAGTTCTTAAAATCTTAATTGCTTTGTAAGTTTTAAATCCTTCTCTTTTAATTCCGGCTATTACTCCAAAAAAACCATCTGCAAAAATTAATGTAGCAATCGCTAAATATTGTTCTGCGTTTTGCATTGTAAGTTCCATAAAATAAGAACATATAAATGCTAGTGACATTGTGCTTCCTGCTATCATTAATTTAATATTACTCATGATTATACTAGATCTTTTGATTCAATTAATGTGTAAGTAAATGAATTACCCCATATTTCTCTAGCTGTTTGACATATATCTAAAAATTGATGCCAATCATCATTATCAGCTATTACTTGGCAACCAGCAGACCATTTGTCTACTCTTATAGATTTTCCACCTTTATGTCCTGTGGCTCTATGAATATTGATTCCGAAGATTCCTTCATCAACATTTTCTTCTAATAAATCATATTTACCATCTCTATTATTATCTCTATAAACTTTTACTGGTGATTTTTGTCCTAAAGCTAAGTATTTACCTTGGTGAAGTCTTAGTTTATGTGAACCTCTATATTGTCCGGGTTTTAAAATGGCTAAACCTTTTTTGTTTAGTAGATTTTGTTCCCAATGAGATCCTGGGTCAGTTGTTGCATCAAATTCATGATATTTCATTTCACCATTAACTGAATATGATATGGTTAATTTATCATCAAATTTATTTGTTACAACTCCATGGGTATCTGAATTTCGTACTCCAACAATGTTTAAGTTGTAGTCACCACCTTCGAACCATTTATACCCTTTAGATTCTACGACATTTTTAATTTGTTCTCTTGTATACATTTATTATTCCTTTTTTCCAAATATTTTACCCGCTTCAGCTATCCCAAACGATCCTAAAGTAATAATTACAAATGAATTGTAAATAAATTCTTGTACTATTAAATCCTTGCCAATAAATCCGGTTACAATATCTGCAAGAGCAAATAATACCATTATAGCAAATGAAGCGAAACCAACTACTGATTTTTCGTTGATATCGTTTGAATCTTTAAAAATGTCTTTAAAAGCCATCCAATTTCGTTTTATATAGTTAAACATAGAATAACAAATTAGTAAAACATTATTTTATGATACATATTAAAATTGGAATTTAGAACCAATAGGGATTTAATTATAACTATAAAAAAAGAGGTGCTAATGCACCTCTCTTAATAATATAGTTAATTTTCTTTTTTAGTTTATTTTACTATTTCTACTACTGGGGGTGTGTATGCTTCAGTTGTAATAGTTACTGTATTTGTTGTATTAGTTTGTACTGATGGATCTTTTAACCATTTAGTTGCGTATATCCAATTTGTACCTTCATAATTAAATTGTTCTGTTGGGTACCCTTTATTACATACATTATCACAATAAACACGCGCTATATGTCCATCCCAACCATATTGCATATTAAACGTCCCATTTCCTGGGTTTGGTTGATCTACGCTTTTAGGAGGCATTGGATAAACATTAATATGGTCTGAATCAACTTCATTAGAAGATAATTCAACTGTTTCTCCTGCTTTTACTACACCCTTAGTTGATCCTGTCATAGCCCAACTTTGTTCCCATCTCATATCCTGATCTGTATTGTTGATTACTGTTAAAGTAAATTTAGCAGGAGATGTTTTTACTTCTGCTTTTTTATTAGTATTATTACATGCTACTAATAAAGTAGATGTAATTAAAAGTGTCAATAGTTTTTTCATTTTGTTTTTTAATTAATTTTAATTGGTTGGGATGGGTGTACCTACTGGATATGGCTTACCATCCATGGCGGCTGTAATAGATTTCATACCTGTTTTTACAGGGATAGCTTTACGTAGAGGTAAAGCAGCTTCATTAAGAGGACCATAACATTTAGCTAAAATAATGCCAGTATCAGTAGTATCAACAATTTGACAAGGCATGCAAAACATATTACTTTCACTTGTTGTTGGATAGTCTGTATTTACAATAAATGAGCGGTTATTTGGTGGCAACATTTCCCATTTTTGGGTTTTTGGGTTATATTGGGGAACACTGTCAGTTGATGAAAAATACCAGTATAAAGACCATACTGATTTCCCATTCCACGTTGTACTCCCATCATTACCTGGAAATTGGAAGTCTTTATTAACATTAAATTCACCTCCATTATTCATAATTGAACCCCAACTTGGGCTTATACCTTCCATTGCCAAATTAGAAATAGAAGGACCACTTAATACTGGACAAGTAGCACAACCTTCATCAAATTCAACTCCTTGTACTATAATTTTTTTACCAGTTGGCTCAGCACCTGATGCTCCACAAAATGCGTATAAACCCTCATGAATTCTTAATATATTTGCTTCTTCAAAGTCAGGATTTGTTTCATTTACTTGTTTTACTTCTTTAATCACACTTTCAGCTGTTACTCTAATATTTGATATTTTAAAACTACCATCACATACATTAGACCAATCTTTACAAGCGGGGTCATTGTAGTTATACCATTCATTCCCATTAATTTGATATTGGTCTGGTGAATATCCTTGCCAGTATGAGGCTACTATAGACCATCCACTTTCCATAGCATCACTTAAACCTGTAAGGTCTGTAATGCTACTATCGTTAGCTTTAGAATGGGATAAAAAGTCATAAACTACAACACTATTACTACCTTGAGAATAGGTAACAGTCATATTAGTATAATCGGAATTAAATTCAATTGCCATATCAAATGGTTTTGAAGAATCAATTAATGTCGCATTATTAACTCCATTTCCTGGGTTAGATAAATAATCTTGTTTCCAGCAGTTGTTTGTATTTATTGAGTTTAAATAAGAAAATTCTAAACTTTCTTTATTAGATGAATTACTTGAACCTAAATGAACTGTGGTTTGGGAAAGCACATTTCCATTAGTTTCCATAAAATCAATCTCGTTACAATATGTAGATGATCCACCAGCATCACAGTATCCAGGACCACCATTTATCATATAAAATGAGGCATTTACAAAGTTTAAATCTTTTAAACCAGATAAATCTACAGTAGCAGTAATTTTAGTTATATTTTTATATTTTTCAACAGATTGAACTCTACCTTCTTTAAAATCAACAGACCCATCAGAGTTAATTGTAGGAACTACACCACAATATTGACCTTGAACTCCATTAAATGTTGGAGTGAATGTAGTTGTAGTTAGTGTTGGTTTGTTGTTGCAACTAAATAACATTGTAGCAGCAACGATTGATAATAATAATTTTTTCATGTTATTCTTTTTTAATAAAATTTTATTTATTATAAATATTAAAAAAAAAAGAGGGCTTTCGCCCTCTCTTCTATACTTAATTTGATTAACCATTTTTCTTAAGAATGTGATACAATACAAATGCACCTACAAGTCCTAATAGGCCCTCAGCACTCAATGATCCTAAAATCCCCATAATGTTACCCACTACTGAGATGTTAGGCCAGAATGGAATGTTCATTCCTCCGAATAGTACTTCAAATACTACTCCAAGAGCGATTAAACTAATTCCAATTTGTGTAAGAGCGTCTGCCCAAGAACCTATTTTCTTCAATAAATCCATAATTAAATGTTTAAGTTAGACATATATAACTTCCGGATTTTTGGCAATTGCATATAATACATATGTGTTATCCATCACAAGATACGCAATCCGCCATTCTTGAACCAAGATCACCCTTGATCACACTATCAGTTCTTAAGTAATATAATGTTTTTACTCCAAGTTTCCACGCTTCTAAATGCACTTGATTTATCCATTTTGGTGAATCATTAGGATCAAATGACAGATTCAGAGATTGAGTTTGGTCAATATATTTTTGTCTTATCGCAGCTTGTCGTATAAGTTCTAATTGATTTATTTCAGAAAACGTTAAAAATAATTCTTTTTCATCAGGAGATAGAATATTATCTGGGAGATTTTGTACAGATCCTCCATCTTGTAGCATTTGATCCCACCATTTATCTTTATCTTCTCCTTTTTCAGTTAACAGTGCTTGTAATACTTTATTTTTTCTAATAAATGTACCTTTTGCACCATTAAAAGTATAAATGTTTGCGGGTAAAGGTTCAATACCAGCACTAATACCCCCACAAATAACAGAATTAGAAACTGTAGGAGCAATTGCTAATAAATGTGTATTTCTCATACCTGTACCTCTACACCATATAGGTTCTCCATATTCAACAGCTAAATCACGAGATGCTCTTTCTGCTTTATTTCTTATGTCTGAAAATATATTATGGGTATGAGCTGTTGAAGCAATAGAATTAAATGGTAATCCTTTTTGTTGTAAGAATGTATGCCACCCCATTACTCCTAAACCTAATGCTCTACCTTTTCTGGCATGATTATTGGTTCTTCTTAGTGAATCTCTACCATTAGATTTATCAATAAATTCTTGCATTACGCCATCTAAAAACCAAGTTGCCATTTCAACGGTATCTGTATCTTTCCACTCTTCATATTTAGCTAAATTTAAAGATGATAAACAACAAATAAAACTATGTTCTTCATCTGTAAATAAAGTAATCTCAGAACAAATGTTTGTCATTGTTACATTTAAGTTATTTAAACGATAAGCAATAGGATTATCTTTATTAACATTATCCTTATACATGATATAAGGTTCACCTGTCTCCATTCTTGCTTTTAAAATAGTAGCCCAAGTATTCATTGCGTCAGCATCTCTAGCTTCTAATTTACGCATAAAAGAATCATCTACAACTACACATTGATGTAGATTTAAACACTGTCTATTTGGGTCTCCTTTAGGTCTTCTAATTTGTAAAAACTCACCAATATCTGGGTGATTAATATCTAGGTTTACAGATGCAGCACCTCTTCTTACATTTCCCTGATTTGTAGCAATAATTGCAGAATCATAAATTTTACACCATGGAACAACGCCTTCACTTTTTCCATTACCAGAAATAGAAGTTCCACGTGGTCTAATGCGGGATACACTAATACCTACACCCCCGCCGGATGCAGTTAATTTCATTAGTTCTGCGTTAGTTAAACCGATTCCACGTATAGAATCAGGTGTATCTACACCAAAACAAGAAATAGGTAAACCTCGGTCTGTTCCCATATTTGATAAAACAGGTGATGCTAAACCTACCCATCCTTTCCAAAATAACTTAAAAAATTTAGGAGAAAGTTCTGGTTTTTTTAATCTATTAGCTGCGGCGTCCGCAACTCGTTTATAGGCTTTTCTAACATCTTCTCCGGGAAGTAAATATCCTTTAGATACTGTAGCTAAAGAAATTTCATCCATCCATTCAGGATATTGTTTACCAAGTTCCCAATTTGTATAATCTACTTGTAATGCGTTGTTTTCCATTTATTTCTTTTTAAGAATTACCCATAGGATTAAGTAAATAAAACAAAACCCCCCAAATATTGATAACATCCTCCATAAAACAGGATCAGTATTGGTATGTTCCCCTAATCCTTGACAAACTCCTCCTATGTATCCTCTTTTAGGATCCCTAAATAATTTTTTCATCTTTTCCATATTTTTAAAATAATGCTGCTGCGTCCCAGTTTTGAACACCTTTTGAATAATTTGTAACTCTATTTGCAAAGAAATCTGTGTGTTGTTTTCCAGCTGATAATGAATCAAACCATTTCATTCTTTGTACTGCTTCTTTATCTATAGCATTTACAATAGGTCCATATCCTAAATCACCCATTTTAGTATTAACTCTATGTTTGATAAATGATACTAAATCATATTTTGAACATCCTTCTAAATCACCCATTTCATAAACTTTATCAATAAAATCTAATTCAAGTTTTAACGAAAGCAAAGCTGCTTCTTCAACTTGTTGTTTTAATTCGGGAGTATTCAATTCTGGGTGTTCTTTTAGAAGTGTTCTAAATAACCAACAACCTGCATCTGAGTGGAGTGATTCATCTCTGATAGACCATTCTACTATTTGGCCTACTCCTTTAAGTAAATTTCTAAGTTTAAAAGATAATAAAATTGCAAATGAAGAAAATAAATTTACACCTTCTGTAAATGCGGAAAAAATAGCTAAGGATTTAGCTCTTTCATGCCAATCAGCAGTTCCATCATGATTATCTCTTACATTCATTAAGGTTTCGATTTTAGCCATTGTAGTTTCATCTTCTAAAAATTCACTAAAATCATCTAACCCTAATTCTTCATTAAGTAAAGAATAAGCTTCGGCATGAATAGTTTCGAAAGCACCAAATGTAACAGCCATTTTGATTACTTCGGGTTTTCTAAACCATTTTGTAACTAAAGATGACCAATAATCATTTACTACAGTTTCAGTTTGAGCAAAACCTTTTAAAATAGAACCAATTATATTTTTTTCAGTAGCATTTAAATTTTGTTTCCAATCATTAACATCTGACATCATAGGCACTTCAGTATGTAACCAATGAGCTTGTTGTTGTTTCATCCAATAATCGTGTGCCTCTGGATATTCGAAAGGTTTATAAACTACACGTTCCTGCAATAATGATTTTTTTGCCATTTTTTAAATTAATAAGTTAAAATTATTTTTTAGTAAAACTAAAAACATCGTCATAAACCTCCTTGTACTTATTCTGCATGCTTCTTTTGGTGTAGGAATCTACATCATCATATTCATTAGATTTAGTTTTAGGGGCATAAGTTTGATCTTCACTTTCTATATTGGGATTATAAGGATAAACTTCAAAATGACCTGTTGAAGTATCAGCATACGCTGAAAAAGTAAGTCCATCTATACCATATCGATTTTTCATAATGTGAAGTCTTCCGGTTTTGTTGACTTTATCTTCTTTTTTTCTTGATAAAGACATAGCAAAATCTGATATCATTAGCTTATCATATGAACCAGCTGCTTTGTCTCCCTCTATTATTTCATCATTTGCACCAGCACGGTTAACCTGTGATACAGACCAAATAGGAATATCTAGTTGTTTAGCTAACCCTTTAGTGCTAGTATAAATATCATCAATTTCGTCCTTACGTTCACGATTTTTTCTTTTTGATGAAAGTAAATCAACATAATCAATAATTACCAAATCCGCTTTAATCCCCATACCTTCAACTTTTTTAATATGAGATTCAATTGTTGACATAGTTGCGCGTCCAGTTGGGAACTCTTTAATAATAAGTTGACCAGGAAGTTGAGGAATTAATTCTTCAACTTTTTCTTTATAATGAGAAAGTTCTCTAACATCGATTTGAGTAAAGAAAGCGTCATATCTCTTACCAACATAATCTTCACCTAATTCTAAAGTATAATGTAAAACATTATATCCTAATCTAACAGCATATCCCCCTAATGCTACAAGAGTCCATGATTTACCCCCTCCAGGACTACCAAAGATAAGACCAAAATCTCCGTTTCCAAGTCCACCTTGTAATAAGTTATTAATAGGTTCCCAAGGGGTTGATATAGTTGTTCTTGAATTTTCTCTATAACGTTGTTCAATATCTTTGTTATATTCATGACCTATGTTTTTATCTTGACCTGCTTTTAAAGAATTATCTATAATACTTCTAATTCCATCATAATCCCCGGCTTTAAGTAAATCAACAGAAGTCATTAAAGCTTTTTTTAATTGTTGGTTTTTACAAAAATTAGTAAATTCTTCCTGGACATATTCTAAATCTTCATCTGAGGAAACATAAGCTAATTTTAACTGTTCTTTAATAGCAATTTGTAATACTTCATTATCTACTTTTTGTAATTCAACTTTTAATACTTCTAATGAAGGGGTAGTATGGTATTTGTCATAATATTTTAAAATCTCTTTAATAGCCCATTTATGAGCACTTTGATCAAAGTATTCTTCACTAATAATATCATGGATATTAACTAAAAATTCTTTATGAGTTAATAATGACGATAATACCTTAATCTGAAAATCGTGTCCGTATTGATTTAATGTTTGTAATGTCATTAATTTTTATAACCTTTAAAATGTTCAAAAACGTCTTTTAACCAATATTCTAAGTTTCTAATCATTCCCCCTAATTGATCTTCATTATAAAACTGAATAAACATTTCAGAATTTAATTTTGGAATATCTTGATCAATTAGATTATTTAAATACTCAATTTGTTTTGAATCAATAAAAGGAGTATTTAAGTCCATAATTTTATAACTAGTTCTAAGTTTATTTTCATCTTGTAATATTCTAGAATATATAACATGGTCTTTAAATTTCCTAATAGATATATCAAAAATATCATCTAAAGTTAATTCTTGATCTTGTAATTCAGGAAACTTTTTATATATACCTTTTGCACCTAATCCTTTAACCCCTGAAATTTTATCTGAATTGTCTCCTAATAATGTTTTGTATAGGATAAAATTTTTAGATAAACAACCAAATTTTTTTCTTATAGTATCTGGGGTGTAATATTCTTTTTCCATTGGTCTATATAATATAATTTTGTCAGTTACTAATTGAACAAAATCTTTATCACTAGAGACTATAAAAACAGTTGAATTGAATTTTTCTACTAATTTGTTAGATAACACTGCTATAATATCATCAGCTTCTACCTTATCAATTACAGTGGTTTTAACAGGTAATAACTTTAAATATTGGATTACACGTACTATTTGATCAACTTTTGAATTATGTTCTTCATCTAAATTATCAAATACTTCCCAGTTAGTAACTCGTTGTAAATTTCTCTCTGATTTGTATTCGGGGAGCAAGTTTTTACGGTTGGTTGAAGAACCTGCTCCGTCGAATACTACATAAACAGAGGTTGGTTGGGTTTGTCTAATCATTGCACCTAAAGAACGAAAGAATCCACCTAACCCACCAACGTGAATTCCTTCAGGATTAACCATATTCATCATGGCAAAGTTTCTAAAAAATAGATTTAAACCATCTATTAAAAGGACTTTATCATGCCTTTTTGCTTGAGGTTCCTCCCCTTGCTCTTGGATATCATCCAACAACTTAAATAGTTCTTTATGTTTCATTATTTATTCTGGTTCTTTCTCAAAATGAGAAATGTCTTGAACTTCCTCGTTTTCTTCTACTACATCGAAATCCATTCCCCCTAATACTTTAGACCAATCTGCGGCATGTGCATTTTTATAATCTTTAAGTTCATTTGGATCATCATTAATAAAACCATGAGGTGTCATAACAATTTTACCTCGGGTTGTAATACCATTAATATGGTTTTTATCAATCTGTAAATTTGTACGTTTAGCAAATTCTACTTGTTTACTATCCTTAATTGCTTTAATTTTAGAAGTACCCGCAGACATAATATTACCAAATGTAATAACAAAAGTTGAATCAAACCACATAGCGTATCCTCCTTTATTCATCAACTTAGGTTGACCCATAGGTACTTCTGGTTTTAGAGTCCAAACTTTATTTACACATACTAAAGTATTAGTATAGGGTGAAGATTCTTTTCGAGATAATGTAATTTTTTGATTTACGTTATTTCCAAATTGAGTTGACATTGCACCTGCATTCCACTCATTATTATTTTTATTAGATTTAAGGGACATCTCACAAGGTACTGAACCGATTGAGTCCCATAAGAACAATAGATCATAAGGTAGATTACCTTTCTTTTGCTCATCTAATAAATCTAAAATAAATGCAGCTACATCTTCAATAGAATTAATAGTTTCTCTATCAACATAGATAAAATTACCTTCATAATCTATAATTTCACCTTCATCATTTCGAGTAATATTAATATCAAGTCCCATTTGGATAGCATGTTCCCAATTCCACTTCATCTCAGTGATAATGAAGACAGGCAGTATCCCATTATTTTGGGCGGATACTGCCGCTTCAATCATTGCCGTTGTCTTACCTGTATCAGAGTGGCCTCTAAGTAAAACAATATGCCCCATAGGAATTCCTGGAACGGAAGTAACTTCCCTAAAGGCAGGCGAAAGGGGGATCCATTCTTGATCTTTAAACTTAATATTTTTATCTAAACCTTTTTTAGATTTAAATTTATTAAGATCAAAATTAGCCTTAATCTCAGCAGACACTGCTGCAGACAATGATTTACTTTTTCTTGCCATAACTAAAATGGTAAATCATCTACTTTTTCCTCAGTCTCATCAAACAAATTATCAAATTGATCTTGTTTTGTTTGTTTAACTTTAGAAGTATCTAAGCTAAAATGGTTTGTAGGTTGAGTTGTATCTTCGAAGTCATCATTATCTTCATCAATGATATCACCCTCATTAGCATCTTCAGGAGATAACCATTTTTCAAGGGCAGATTTCATTTCATCAAATGTAAATCTTTTGAATTCATCAGTAGGGTTTGGTTGTTCTTTAGTCCAAGTTTCTACTAATGAAGAATCTTCACTTAAAAGTGAATCTTTTAATCTTACTCTTACAGATGATTTATTATAAGGAGTACCAGTAGATTCAGGTCCTACAGTTTCTACTGTAATATCTCTACCATTAACAATATCAGTGTAGTCTCCAATTTCATCATCTACAGCTAATGAAAGTAATTCTTCATATACTTGTTTCCCAAACTGCCATAGTCTAACTCCTTTATCTTCTTCACCTCTAACAATTACAGGAGCAAATACTCTAACTTTTGGATCTAACTTTTTAGCTAGAACATAGTTTTCTTTAGTATACTCTTCTCTAAGTTTAGAAGCAAATAAAGCAATAGGATCTTTTTCACCAAAATTAAGAGGTGAAATCATAACTTTATTTGTAATCCCATAATAAAACTTAAGTTCAGTAAATGGGTTTTTTGGGTTATAAGCACTAGGTACAATTCTAATTTGCTGTTTACCCACTGTAGGTCTCCAAAAGATTAAACTATAATCTTTCTTAGGTCCGGTCTGTTGTTTTTGTTGTAGACCATCCAACTTCTGTTTGATTGCATTTAAATCCATAGAATAACTATTTTTTATGTAACATTAATATAATAACCTTTTATCTAATATCCAAACTATACTTCAACTATTTTATAAATCTTTGTATTTAATTGGTTTAGTTCATTATGCTGGGTAAGTAAGATACAGTTATTGTAGTGTTGCCAATTTACTTGGTATTTAGTATCTACTACACCCCCATTTAATTTTTTAATTAACTCATTAAGGGCGTTAATTGTATATAAAGTATTGGATTCTTTTTTTCTATGTACAAGAATTGTATTTTCAGGAATAGAATGAACGTTGCCTTGATCAACATTGTAAGTAACAACATATTCATCTTTTCCAATAATTTCTAAAACAAATAATTTATTGTAAATTATAGTATACTTATCTTGTATTTCAGCAAGAAGGGCATCCAAGCCCCTTAAATCCGTAAATGTACAGAATAACTTATTATTCAAATCTCCTAGGTTTTGTATTGATGTTAAAACATCATAATTCGTATCATACATATTTGGAGCTCTATCTAAAGTCGTAATCATAACCTTGTTTTATTTTTATATTAAATTCGTATTTTTTGAAAATATTTTTAATATCTTCTAATATTTTTTCTTCTTTTTCATCTACATCAAACAAAAATGAATCATAAGTATATAATATCAATTTTGTCTTATATCCCCTCAATATACAAAGGATATCCCACAATATCAACACATTTTGTGAAGTTTCTAAATTTTGAAGTATATAATTAAACAGTTTTTGCGGGTTCATATTCTCCAATCCCTCCTTTGTATATACAAAGTTTGAAATCGGACATTTTATAAAACCATCCCTATTGAATTTTTCCCAAGTTTTTTCTATATATTGTTTTACCTTACTAAAAAATTCCAGGTGCTCATATTGTTTAAAAACTCCTCCGTATAACTGTTTAAATGTTAATTCTTTTGACTTATCATAATCTACATTGTAGAGTTTCGCCATGTGTTCGTGAATATCAACAGTGGGGAAACTATAATTAACGAGACGACAAGACAAGCTAGGATGATAAGCGCTAATATCAATTTCATACAAAAAATCATTGCTTGGTATAAAACTTTTCCTACATCCATTTTCTTTATTAAGTGCCGCATAATTTACTCCATTAAATTTATTTGATGGTCTTGTTGTTGTTGTTTTTAAGTTGAACTGAGGGTAAACGTGTTCACCATTAAGGGTATGGAAGTATCCTTCGAAGGTAGGAACGTGTACTCGTAATCCACTTCGCTCGATGGAGTTGAATACCACTGAACATTTGTTGTTAAAAAATTCATCATATTCTGTTTTATTTTTATTTATATTATCTTTTAAATCATTGTAAATTCCCTCACAATATTCATAATGTTTTACTACCGGAATAATACAATTTACACATTCTATATCTTTATGTTTACTATAATATATGTTATGTGCTGTTGTTTTAGTAGGTATATACGTAGTAGGTGGTGTGTTTATGTCAAATAGAGCTTTTAGCGGAAAATAATGTAATAATAACTTTTTATCTCTACAATATAATTTATTAAACTTTTTTAATAATCGGTTAATCTCGGTTATATTAATGCTTAAAGTTTCACTATGATTAAGGCATAACATAAACCCTTTACTCGCTTGTATAGGTCGAATATACACCAAAGATACGCGATTGATAGTAGGGTGGATAGTATCATTATAAGGAATTACTTCAATGAATGCTTCTTTATAACTACTATTTAATAAAAACCCTAATTGTTCATTGTCCTCTACCAGCCAATACATAAAACCATTTTTCAATAATATAAATAACTACTTAGTAACCTCCACGAGGTATATTTCTTCTTCTTGAAGTACCTATTTCTTCAGTAGCCCCAACTTTTCTACTTTTTAATGCTTCCCCTTCTTTAATTAATATTAAAACTTTGTGGGCTTGGGGTTGGTGAAATCTTCCTTCCATTAAAACCCCACTATTAGGATGAAGGTGGAAATAACCAACATATTCTTCATTAGTATCAAGAACCTTTAATTCCCCTCCTTCAGTATAATTAATATCTTCTTTATTTCCTTTATAGTACTTAGCAAACCTATATTTAAAATATTCTTCAAATTTTACCCATTCATTTATTTTAGCAACATATTTTACTGTGTTATAATTTTGTTTATAAACATCAAGTAATTTTCCTTTTAATTTCCAAGTTAATTGTAAGGGGGAATATAAATTGTATTGTACTGAACTGTCTTGGTTTTCGAATAACTCAAATTCATTTTGAGTAGTTTCATTATATTGGAAATTTGTACTTTTCTTTAAAAAATATCTTTGAAATGTTTGATTTTCATAATCAGAAGATGTTGGTTGAGGGATGCTATTAATTATAGGTCTTTGTGCAGTTATAGGAACACCTGAAGCATTAATGTATGCTTGAGGGGCTAAGCTATAAGATAAATCACTATCAGCCGGTTCTCCTTTTACTTCTACTTCATTATATATATTATCTACTTTAATTAAAGGACGTACATTCTCATCTTGGGGATTTTGTCCAGTGAAATATTCTCCCTTTGAAGTTTTAAAATAAGCACCAATATAAGGAGATTTATCTGTAAAAAGAATAAATTCTCCTCCTGCGGTATATAAATTAGATTCTATTTGGGATAAAGGTATGTACATTTTATTTTAATTTATAAAATTCTTCATATAGTGTACTTAGTGGGGAGTATATTTCAACAAATTGTAAGTTTCCTAGAAACTGGCCGTTTTCACCAGGATATTGGTCAAAATTATCAACAGTTATAGTCCCTGCTTTAAAATAAAGAAATTTACCATTGTCCTCAATGTAAGGTTGGCTACTACTTTTGTAAGTAACAGCATATCCTAATTGTCCCTTATATTTAATTACTACAAAGTTTCTAACACCAGAAAATTCCTCTCTAGCTGCTGGGTCAAAACTTTTTTCTTTTATTTCAAATACCGTACCTTCTTTAGCAAAAGCTACCCCAAATTGACTACTTGGATTTTCTAATGCCTTTAAGTTTACTGCAGAGGGGTTTATATAATTAGAACTAGCAGGGCCCCAATATTCAAAATGCCATGCTTCATCTCTTTTTTTATTGTCTGCTAATCTCCAGGGGTTGTACCAACCATATCTTGCTGCTATAGTAGCTACTATTTTCCAGTTTTCTTTTAATCTATCATTTAAATTGGCCTCAGCACTTACACCTCCAGTATAACGTAATCCAGATATTCTTAAATCAATAGCACCCCCCCAACCATGTGGAGAATCACCTGCTGGAGCAGCAGCTTCTCCAGCTGATTTTTGTAATGCTTCTTGGTAGGCTAGGTTTCTATATGCGGTTGTGATGCCGATATCAATTCCTGCGGCTTTAGCATCTGTTCTCCATTTTTTATAGGCTTCCCAAGCATATATATTTAATCTCCAGTAATCTTCTCCATGGTATTTTTTTAAGTTGTCACCACCTTTTTCATCTGTTAAAACTAATAATTGTAGGGCAGTTTCTTGCATTCTACCATTTACCCCTCCTTTAGCTATACTATCTTGAGTTATAGGGGCAAATCTATAAGAATCTTTTCCGTATTTATTAGGATTTATTATGGGTTCAGGATCTCCTACAATACCACTAGTAAGAGCATTACCATCCGCCCCAAGAGTATATGATAATGCTGAATCTGATAAATCATATTCTACTGTAGTAAATAAATCAGCTGTTAATACAGTATTTTGTGTATTTGCTGTTGAAATTGTATGTAATTCAGTTGTCCAATCGTTTTGGTCAATTTTGTGGTTTACTTGGGTAATAACAAATTTTAAAGCTTTTGGATAAGCTCTAGGTAAAAATTCTTGTCTTATAGCTAATTGATTATAAATTTTAATACCCGAAAGACCATCACATTTTAAGTTTAAATCTACAGGAATAAAACCTATTGTGTTTGAAGGTTCACCTGTTTTTCTATATATTTCATTACTAATACCATTAACAAATCCTTTAAAACTATTTTTACCCATTGATATAAAATCAGGATCAAATTTAAAGTAATAAGGA
>Ga0208161_1000870_pt1 | contig 16757 bp, 20 predicted proteins | sample CB_VirMetaG_3_FD_184538 | JGI IMG/M metagenome (GOLD analysis project Ga0208161, IMG submission 184538) | Freshwater to marine saline gradient viral communities from Chesapeake Bay - CB_1508_1S Viral MetaG (SPAdes) (version 4) | ecosystem: Environmental > Aquatic > Marine > Coastal | place: USA...
CCGAATGGAATAAAAGAGTAAAGGATTGGTACTGGGCAGCTGTTAAAGCAGTACCTGTAGCTGAAGAAGAAAAGGAAAAATACCCAGATCCTAATAACCCTGGTGAATTTTATAAATTTAGAATGGATATCCAAAATATTAAACGTTATGATAAAATGTGTTTTATGGATGCCGCTGAATATATAGGAATGTTTGAATCATGAAAATTAGTTACGCAATTCCTGTTCACAATGAATATGAAGAAATCGATAGATTACTTCAACATCTTCTAAAATATAAAAATGAAGTTGATGAAATTGTAGTCCAATGTGATGAAGGTAATACCACAGGTAATGTCTATAAAGTATTAGATAAATATAAAGATAAAATCCGCGTTATTGAGTTTCCTTTAAATCGTGACTTTGCATCTTTTAAAAACAATCTAAAAAATCATTGTAGTGGGGAATGGATTTTTCAAGTTGATGCAGATGAAGTTCCTGATGAGTATTTAATTCGAACTTTACCAGCTATATTAAAACAAAACCCAAACACTGAAGTATTTTGGGTTCCTAGAATTAATACAGTACATGGTATAACAAAAGAACATATACAAAAATGGGGATGGAATATAGATTATGAAGGAAGAATTAATTTTCCTGATTATCAATGCCGTATACTCCAAAATACCCCTACAATACAATGGGTAAGTAAAGTACACGAAGTATTATATGGACATAAAAGTCAAACTCAATTACCTTCAAACGATGAATTTTGTCTTATTCATCCTAAATCAATAGAGAGACAAGAGCATCAAAATAAATTATATAGCACATTATGAAAAATATTTTTAAAAACTTAAATAATATAACACAAGAATGAAAATAGCTTTTTGTTTACATGGTTTAATAGGGAGTATCAAAGGTAAAAATAGTGATATGTTGGGGGGTTCAGATGTAGTTCTAGCAAAATCTTTTGAACACAATAAAGCCAATATCTTAAATGATAGTGTAGATGTTTTTATACATTCCTGGAGTACAGAACTAAAAGATCAAATAATTGATTTATATAAACCTAAAAAATATATAATTGAGGAACAAATCCAATTTGAGGTACCTAAATATATAAAATCTAGTGAAAACAGAGCATTTGCACATCTAAGTAGATGGTATTCCTATAAAAAATGTGTAGAGTTAGCCTTAAGTTATGGGGCTAATTATGATTTAATTTTAGTTCAAAGATTTGACCTTTTATGGAATTTACCTGTAGATTTTAAAAATTTAAATCCTGATAAAATATATGTGGGTAAATGTTCATTAAACCCCAATACAGAATGGTCAGATAGGTGGTTTATAGCAAATCCACAAAATATGGGTAAATTTGCCACTTTGTATGATAAAATATATGAGTATATGGGCCCCGGTGGTGAATTCCCTAGTAGTAAACAATATGCGGGTATATCAAGCCATTTTTTAACTAGATTTCATTCTAAAAAATTAGGATTACAAGAAGAATTCAAGTATAATTTTGGGGGGTTTGGATCCAAACCCAATGACTATAACGAAGTAAGAAGACAATATTATGGGGACAGATAATTATAAAGAAACACGCCCGTGGGGCACATTTGAAAATTTACTTGATACAGATTATTGTAAAGTAAAAGAAATAGTTATTAAACCTGGTCAAGCACCTAGTTACCAATACCATTTTAAACGTAGTGAAGTGTGGGTAGTAGTTAGGGGTACAGGAGAATTAAAATTAGATGATGATATAACACCTGTTAACACAGGACAGATCATTCATATTCCCTTAAAGGCAAAACATCAAATCAAAAATACGGGTGATATTGATTTAGTTTTCATTGAAGTACAAATAGGAGACTATTTTGGTGAAGATGATATTGTAAGGTTGGAGGATAATTATGGAAGAGTATAAAGTCTTAATAACTACTAGTGGTATAGGAAGTAGATTAGGTAATCTTACTGACTTTACCAATAAATGTTTAGTTAGGGTAGGAAATAAACCTGCTATATCTTATATAATAGAATCGTACCCAGATACTACTCAGTTTGTAATTACCCTAGGCCATTTTGGGCAATATGTCAGAGAATTTCTAACTTTAGCTTATCCTAATAAAAACTTTACATTTGTTGATATAGATAAATTCAAAGGAAAAGGAAGTAGCCTGGGGTATTCTATTCTTCAAGCTGAATCCTATCTACAATGCCCTTTTATTTTTCACGCTAGTGATACTATATTAACAGATGAAGATAAAATCCCTACCCCTAATACTAACTGGTGTGCTGGTGCTTATAAAGAAGAAACATCACAATACAGAACCTTAAGAGTAAGTAATAATAAAGTTACTTTTATAAACGAAAAAGGTGAACTTAAATATGATTACCCCTATATTGGTTTATGTGGTATTAAAGATTATAAATTATTTTGGGAGTGTTTAAAAGAATTACCTAACGAACATTCGTTATCAGATGTTCATGTAATTAACCAAATGATCAAAACTACAAATTTTGAGTTTAAACAAATAAATAAATGGTTAGATATTGGTAACACTACTGAATTAAATAAAACTAGAAAATATTTTGGTAGTAATATAGAAGTATTAGACAAACAAAATGAGTCTATTTACTTTTTTAATGATTTTGTTATTAAATTTTTCTCAGATCCTATTATTAATAAAAATCGAGTAAGTAGAGCTTTAACATTATACCCTCTTGTTCCCAAAATATTAGGATCGACTGATAATTTTTATAAATACCAAAAAGTAGAAGGAAAACTATTCTCTAAATCTGTAACAGAAAAATCATTTCTTAAGTTTTTAGAATGGGCTAAAACTAATTTATGGATTAAAACAACTAAAAATTCTTTTAAAGAAGACTGTAATAATTTTTATATCCATAAATCATTAAATAGAATATCCCAATATTTGAAAGAATATAATGATCCTAATTATATAAATGGAGAATCTATCCCCCCTATACAATCCTTATTTAACCAAATAAAAACCGAAAAACTATGTGATGGTATTCCTAGTCAATTTCATGGTGATTTTATATTAGACAATATAATAGAAACTGACAAAGATTTTAAATTAATTGATTGGAGACAAGACTTTGCAGGCGATTTAAATATAGGAGATATATATTATGACTTAGCTAAACTTAATCATAACTTAACTGTTAATCATGGAATTATAGAACAAGGATTATATAATCATTCTCCTGAAAATTGTTACATATTATGTAATAGCACTTTAGTCAGATGTAAAAAGATCTTACATCAATTTATTTTAGATAATGGTTATGATTTAAATAAAGTTGAATTACTTACCTCTATTATTTGGTTAAATATGGCTCCCTTACATGAATATCCTTTTAATAAATTTCTGTTTAATTTTGGGAAATATAGTTTATACAAAAATTTAAATAATGAATAAAACATTAAAACACGCTATAAAATTAATCAACACTGATTATAAACACGTACTTGAATTTGGGGTGTATAAAGGTAGTACTCTTACTCAATTAAGAAATGATTTAAATGATTCTTATCAGTTATTCGGATTTGATAGTTTTGAAGGTCTCCCTGAAAATTGGACTGGTACAACTCATAAAGCAGGTGCTTTAAGTACTAAGGGATTTATACCTAATATCCCTGGGGTAAAAATGTACCCAGGTTGGTTTAAAGATACTATCCCTGAATATAAAAAAATAGCTGAACCATTTGCTTTATTACATTGTGATGCTGATTTATATAGCAGTACTATTGATATTTTATATGGTTTGAATGATTACATAAAGAAAGGTACTATAATAGTTTTTGATGAATGGTATTATAACCATAAAGATATAGAACCTAATAGACAACATGAGCAGAAAGCTTTTTATGAATGGGTAAATGATTTTAATAGATCCTATAAAATTCATAATGAAATAGAAAATGAAAGAAGAATAATAGAAATAATATGATAAAGTACTTTATAGGACCTATGTCAAAAAACATAGTAGATTCTATTATTGAATTTACTGCTGAAACTGGTCATCAAATTGGGCTTATTCCTTCTCGAAGACAAGTAGAATGGGATGGTGGTTATGTTAATAATTGGACTACTAAAGAATTTAGCCAATACGCTAGCTCTCTTACCCTCAAAAGAGACCACTCAGGACCTAGCCAAGGTTATACAGACGATGATGGGTATGTTTCTTTAAAAGAAGATTGCAAATATTTTGATTTAATCCACATCGACCCTTGGAAAAAACACCCAGAATACAATGATGGACTTCAATGGACTATTGATATGATTAATTTTTGTTATGAACAAAACCCCAATATTCAATTTGAAATAGGAACTGAAGAAGCCATAAGAAGGTTCACTCCTGAGGAATTAAATAGTCTAGTAACCGATTTATCTAATCAATTAGATCAAGAAGTTTTTAACCAAATTAAATACTTAGTAATTCAATCTGGTACTTCTCTAAAAGAAAATACTAATACAGGGGAATATGATAAAGATAGGTTGTTAGATATGGTTAAAGTAGCTCAACGCTGGAATTTAATATCTAAAGAACATAATGGTGATTATATCCCAACAGATTTAATTAAAGAAAAAATGAATTTAGGGTTAGATTCAATAAATATAGCACCTGAATTTGGCCTTATAGAAACTCAAACGTACATTAATAATGGAATTAATATAGATAAATTTTGGAAAATTTGTTATGATTCTAAAAGATGGGAAAAATGGGTAGGAGATGATTTTAACCCATTTATTCAAAAAGAAGAATTAATTAGAATCTGTGGTCATTATGTTTTATCTAACCCTAAATTTCTTAAAATTAAACCTAATATTGATTCCAAAATTAAATCTAATATAAAAGAAAAACTATATGAGTTATACAGATAAACGACCTATAACTATATTTTGTGATATTGATGGTACCTTAGTAACTCATTCTAAACCTACTGATGCTCAATTACCTTCACATAAATTAAATTTATTAGATGGCACTATTGAGAAAATCCTTGAATGGGATAAATTAGGTTATAGAATTATCCTTACAACAGGTAGAAAAGAAAGTCTTAGAAAAGTAACTGAACAACAATTAGCGGAAGCCGGAATAATATACGATCAACTAGTTATGGGGATTGGAGGTGGAAAACGTTACATAATCAATGATAGAAAACCTAATGGTACTGAAGATTATGCTATCGCTATAAATCTTAAAAGAAACCAAGGTATTAAAAATATCAATATATGAAACAAGATGTAGTCTTCTGGATAGGAGTAAAAAGCACCGACCCTTTATTACAAGAAAAACATGGTAATTTTGAATACCTTGAAATTTCAAAAAAGTGTTGGGAATGGTGGTGTAAGAAAAATAACATTATATTCTATGAGTATGATACTCCTAGCGATATTAATACAGGTAAAAATAAAGTTACCTGGCAGAGATGGTTTGATGTTTTTGATCAATTAGATTCTAATAATATTAATTATAATAAAATCGCTTTAGTTGATGGGAGTAGTTTAATTAAATGGAATACACCTAATTTTTTTAAATTAGTAAAACATAAACCTATAGCTTTTAGGTCTTTAGAAAATTTAAATTGGATACATCAAGGGATGGATGGTTATCAAGATTTATTTGATGGATATGATTTTGATATTAAACAATATGTTAGTTGTGGGTTTCAAATTTTTGATAAATCTCATAAACCTTTTTTGGATCGTTTAAAAGAATTTTATTTTTCTAACCAAGAAAAAATCTTAAACCTACAGCAAAGTGTAGGTAGAGGGACAGATCAACCAGTGTACAATTATTTAAAACAAATAGATAATATAGAATTTGATATTCTTCCTCCTTCTTATATGTTAACCCATTTAAATAGATTTGATTGGTTACATTATAATTGGCAACTTAAAGAAGATCAAACACCATTTTTTATTAAATATGGGTATATATGGTTTTTTAGTGGATTTGATAGAAGGCAAAGACAGCCTTTAATGCAACAAACTTGGGATTTAATAAAACACAATTATGAGTAAGAATATAGTTTTTATAGTTAACATAAAAGAAGAAGGTGATAGAAAAAATCGTTCTATCCCTTACCAATATTCTATTAATAGTTGGAATAAATGGTGTAAAAAAAATAACTGTGAATTATTTGTTTTAGAGGATAGAATATACCCTAAAGAAGTTATGAATGCCAATTGGCATAAAATATTTGCTTTTGAATTATTAGAGGCCAACAATATTGATTACGATCAAATATTAGTAGTTGATGCTGATACTATAATTCATCCAGATTCTCCTAATATTTTTAACTTTACTGATTATAAGTTTTGTGCTATACGAAATTATGGTAGTATGGATTGGGTATGTAGAAGTTATGAAAATTACAAAAAACATTTATTTCCTGATGTAGAATTTTCTCCTTTAGAATATTTTAATTCAGGCGTTTTAATTATGAATAAAACTCATAAAGAAATCTATTCTAAATTAATCGAATTTTATTCTGAGTGCTACCAAAATCACGATATAATACAGAATATTCAAAAAACATATGGAGTAGGAACTGATCAACCTATACTTAATTTCTTTTTAAGAAAAGAAAAAGTTGATATAAAATTACTTCCCTATGAATGGAATATGCAAGACTTAAATAGGTTTGAAATCCTTAATAAAGAATTATCCTTTATAAATCATGGATGGTTATATCATTTTAATGCTATACCTAATAACCATAATGGACAATTTACTCAATATTTTATGGAACAGACTTATAATACTCTTTATAATGATAATATCCCACAAACATAAATTCATTTTCTTTAAAAGCCGTAAAACAGCAGGATCTAGTATACAAGTATCCTTAGCTGAACATTGTGGTCCTGATGATATAATAACTGGTCAATATAGATTAGGGATAGATGACCATTCACATTCAGCTGGTTTAAATATGGATAAGTTTTATACTAAACATCCTCACCCAGAATTAATTCCTACTAAAAAATACCTAGGACAAGAAATATGGGATACTTATTTTAAATTTACTTTCGTAAGGAATCCTTATGATATTGCTGTTTCTAGATACCATTGGAATATGAAAGGAAAAGATAAAACCTTAAATACTTCAGTGAATGGATTTAAAGATTGGGTAAAATCCGGAGGGTTACTTAAAGAAGATAGTGTATCTTTATATGCCTGTGAAGGAAATAATATAGATTTAGATTTTATAGGGTATTATGAAACTTTAGAAGATGATTTAAATTATATTTGTCAAAAAATAGGAATCCCTAATATTGAATTACCAAAATTAAAATCTGGGTTTAGAGATAGTACTAAATATACTCAATTTTATGATGATGAAACTCAAAATATAGTATATGATTTTTATCAAAAAGATATTGATATATTCAACTATACATTTAAACCTGATTTTTATATAAAATCACCCCAATCTATTATTAATAATGAAATAGCTCAAGATAATAATATAAACGGTCCTTCTTTAATCAAAGTACCAGATTCAATACCTAATAAATTAGGCGATTATTATTTATACTTTGCTAATCATGACGGAAAACACATAAAATTAGCATATTCTAATAACCCAAAAGGCCCCTGGACATTATATAAACCAGGAACACTTCAACTAACAGATACTACATGTAAAACTCATATAGCTAGTCCTGATATTCATATTAAAAATGGTCAAATAATAATGTATTATCATGGTGATATAGAAAATGGACAATATAGTTTTAAGGCCACTTCACCCGATGGAATTAATTTTTCGGTTGATAATAAAATATTGGGATCGTTTTATTTTAGAGTATTTAATTATTTAGGTGAAACTTATGCTATCGCTAAAAATAAAAATATAGATGGAGTAATTTATAAAAAAATAAACAATAAATTTGAACCCCAATTTCATCTAATAAATAATATAAGACATACCGCTGTTTATGTTGATAAAAATATATTATACATCTTCTACAGCTTAGTTGGAGAAGCACCTGAAAGTTTATATATTTGTAAAATCAAAGATTGGGAAGTGATAGATAATTATAAATTTAAAACCCCTAAATATGATTGGGAAGGAGCCAACCAACCTTTAGTAAATTCAAAATTTGGTATGGCTTTTGGGTTTGTAAATGAATTAAGAGATCCTTGTATTTTTGAAGATAATAATAAGCTATATTTACTTTACTCATTCGGAGGAGAACAAGGAATAGCATTAACTGAATTAATAAAATAATGAACACTACTTTTGCAATAGGATGTCTCATACAGTGGTATGAATGTGAAATTATAGAAGAATATATTTCTTCGTTAAAAGATGCTTTAAATGAATATAATGGAAAGGTTTTAGTTGATTTCACTATTTGTACTAACCAAGATTTAGAAAAATGTATAAATGAAGAACAACTCAAAAAATGTGAGGATAAAATTATTCAACAAATTATCCAAGCAGGTTTTAAAGCGCGTAGTACTCCTAAATTAATTACAATAGCTGATTATAGAAGAGAATTTAATGAAAAATATTGTGATCAGGTAGATGTATTAATGTGGGGTGAATCTGATTCACTTATTCCTAAACAAACATTTGTTGTACTAGATTCATTACACCAACAAGTAAAAAATCAAACCCCCAAATACTTAGGATTTTTCGGGGGATGTAAAATGTGGGATGATAGTTGGAAACCCTTAGAACACCCCGACTTTACAGATAAACCTTTTATTGAAGGTGATACTAAAAATTGGTGGAGTTTAAGATATACTATGAATAAAGAGGAGATGAATCAGATTAATGATAAAACAGAAGAACTTGAAGTCAATGTATTACCTAACCATAAATTTAATGGTTGTGGTTTAGTTATTTCTTCTGAAGTTATTAAATCTGGAGTTAATATACCTAGGTCTGTATTTTTTGTCCATGAAGACACAGCATTTATGCATATGACTAATAAAGTATTAGGTGCTATCCCACAATATATTATTCGAAATATTTTATTAGTTCATAATAGAAAACATCCTAAAAAACGTTCTTACATTAAAGGAGAAGAAGGTATAGATAAAACCAATACAGGTGCTTTAAGAAAAGCTCATTCTTGGTATGAAAAAGCTAATAAAATGAGTGAACAAAACTGTTATAATTTATTTAACCCTAACTATAAATCATTTACTTGGAAAGATGTCTTTAATTAATATTCACCCCACAGCTAAAATAGGTAAAAATGTTGTTATAGAATGTGATGACTTTACTTTAGGAGCTAATTCAATAATAAAAGATGATTGTATAATTAAATGTACTAAATTTGTTGCTGGTAAAGGATTATATATGTGTGAAGGAGTAGAAATAGGTCGAGGTGGTTGTTTTGGTCCTAACTCAAAAGTCTATATAGGAGATAATGTTGGTATATTTGAAAGAACTATAATTAACCCCTCAGATGAAGTTCATATAGGAGATAATGTAGGAATAGGTGGAGAGGTAATGATTTGGACTCATGGAGCATGGCTTGATGTAATGCAAGGATTCCCAGCAGATTTTGGACCAGTTAAAATAGGAAAAAACGTTTGGTTACCCGCAAGAAGTATAGTCCTACCCAATGTAGAAATAGGAGACAACACAGTTATTGGAATTGGTTCTATAGTCAATAAAAATATCCCTAGCGGTAGCTTAGCTGCTGGTAGTCCCTGTAAGGTAATTAAAGAAAATTATTATCCAAAACAATTATCCTCTGATGAAAAATTAGCTATTATCGACGATATAATAAACGATTATAGATATTTAGCTGAATATAAATCTATAGTTTTAGGTCTAGAATTTACTGAAAATACAATTATATTAACTCATAACGAAGGAAACACTGTGTATGATTTAGTAAATCGTACAATGACGGGTGATATAAATAGATTATCGGAAGATTTTAGAGATTATTTACGCCGTCGTGGTATTAAAATATACACTGAAAACCCTTTTAAATCATTATGAAATTTTTAGGATTCAATAAAGTATTATGTTTATCTCCTCATCCTGATGATGTAGAGTATAGTATGAGTGGTACTATTATTAAACACACTGATACACAATTTGATGTATTATGTTTGACACAAGGAGGTGATTGTGATATAACTACAAGTAATAGCAGATTAAACGAAGTAAGAAATAGCTGGGAATCTACATTAATTAAAAATGTAGATTTATTCTTTTCAGGAAATAAATTCTTAAAAGAAAAAGGTGAAGATGAATGGATAAATTATATAGAAACAGAATTTTTATCTAAAAATCAATATGATTGTATTTGTACTCCATCACCTTTAGATAGTCATTTTGAACATAAAACAGTATCTAATTTGGGTTGGCCTTTAACTCGTATTAGTTCAATTTCTTTAATTGAATATTATTCTCCAAGTACTTTAGAATATTGGATACCTAACACATTTATAGATATATCTTTAGTATATGATAAAAAAATTAATATGTTGAAAGAATTTACTTCACAACAACATAGATCGTATTTTAGTTTGGATACTTTAAAAGGTTTTCATACAAATTTCCAATGTTCTAAAAAAGGATTCCCTTTAGTAGAACAATTCAATTTAAAACAATTATTTTTATGAAAATAGGCTTTTTTAGTGAAGGTGGATACACAGGTAAGGTTCCTCGAAATCATCCTAACATGAGAACAGATGTAGCCTGGGTACATGCTTTAGATGCTATCCATCATCCTATTTCTACATTACATACTCTTTCTGATAACAGTTATGATTTTGGAGTAATAATAATCCCCAAAAATAAAGAGTCTTTATTTGATTATCCTCTCATAGAACAAATGAGAAGAGTCTGCAAAAAAATAGGAACAATGCAGGAAAGTACCTATTGGTATTGGCAGGGAGGAACTGTTCAAGCTCAGTTATGGTATCATAATATCATCCAGAATATGGATGTTATTTTTTGCCATAATGATATGGATTTAAAATATTACAGAGGGATTACTGATGTTAAGTGTGAATTAATGCCTACTTTAATGATTACTGACTATGTTAAACAATATAAAGGAGAACGAGAAGGAGTCATGGTAGGAGGGAATTGGGTTACTGCTTATAGAGGTTTTGATTCCTATATTATTGGTAAAATATTAAGTGAAAACATATATTCACCTACAACAGGACGAATGAAACCAGATGAAAAACTCTTGGATATTAATCATTTACCATGGATTCAATGGTTAGATTGGATGTATGAATTATCTAAAAGAAAATATGGAGTTCAATTAGGCACAGCAGCCGCAGGTACATTTAATTTAAATTGTGCATACTTAGGTATTCCTTGTATTGGTTATGATAATGTAAATACTCAAAAATATTTACACCCTGAATTATCAGTTCCGGATGGCGATATAGAAACAGCAAGGAAATTAGCTACCCGATTATCACAAGACAAAGAATTTTACACAGAATGTTCTAATACAGCTAATAATAATTTCCACCAATTGTATTCAGAACAGATATATAAAGATAAAATGAATCAATTAATAAACGCACTATGAAAATACAATTTATAGTAACTGGTTGGCATATGAATCAACCTAGTTTGATAGATGGGTTATATGAATTAAAATCCACTAATGAAGACATAAATGTCTTTTGGTCGTGTCATAAAGAACCTACCGAAGAAATTAAAGAAAAATTTGATTATGAAGTTTTTTTGAATGGGGGAGAAGAATGTGGTGCTTATGATCAAGCTATAAATTTTCTAAATATAGAAAAAGATACTATTTGTTTCTTTATGCACGATGACTTAATAATTAAAGATTGGAATTTTATATATGAATGTATTAATAGATTAAATCAAGGATTTAAAGTAGTAGGTAATTGTAGAGATTATACTAGTGAATTTAACCCGTTTGAAACTTACGATATTGGAATTAGTGAAGAATTTGATGGTAAAGCTTTTATAGATTATGTAAAACCTGAAAATAGACATTTTTTTGATAAAAGTAGAACTATAGTAAAAGTGAGACCTTCTTTTATTTGTATGCTTTATAAAGATGTTAAATCGATAGGTGGGTTTGAACCACGCGAAGAAGCTTTAATCCCTCCTACAATTACTGATGGAAGAGTACACTATAGAGGGTCTAAAGGTTTAGGTAAATTTGGGAATTTATTTCCTGCTTTAGTTTGTTATAAAATGAATAAACAATTTGGACCAGAAAAAATTACTCATTTAAGCAATAGATATTTAGATTCTCCCTTTATATATGAACTTGGTAGAGGACAAATAGATCCAAATAATCCCATAACATGAAAAATCTAAAATCAACAGTTAACCAACAAGGTAAAAAAGTTACACAAATAATTCATTTTGTAAATGGTGTTAAAAGAACTTATCATGGTATTTTACCTGAAACAATCAAGCAAGGTCAATTTACAAAAATGTTTTGTGAAGATGGTACTATGTTAATGGTAAATGATAATAATGTTTTGTGTATAGAAATATTTAAAGAAAATTAATTATGAAAATCAGAAATGAAATGCTCCCAGTACTTCGTCCTTACGGAGGAAAAGAAGAAGTAGAAGCTTTACGTGAAGTTATTGAAAGCGGATGGTGGGGAAAAGGTCCTAAAGTAAGTCAATTTGAAGAAGAATTTGCTAAATTAGTAGGAGCTAAATATGCTATTGCTGTTACTAGTAACTCGCATGGTCAAGATTTAGTTATGAAAGCATTAGGTATAAAAAATAAAGATGTAATTAACCCAACTATATCTTTTATGGCTACTGCAATGATTCCTCTTTGGAATGATTGTACTACAAACGTCGTAGACGTAGATCCTTACGAAATGAATATTTGCCCAGATGATGTTAAAAAACATCTTAAACCTAATTCAGATGTTCTTATTGCAGTAAATGAGGCAGGAGTTCCCGCTCCTATTGATGAAATTAGATCATTTTATGATGGTTTTATTATTGAAGACTGTGCTCATAGTTGTTGGACTCCTGGGGCGGGTACAAAAGGTGATGTAGCAGTATGGTCATTTCAAGCTGTAAAAACTATGCCTAGTGGAGATGGGGGTATGATTACTCTTAATGATGAAAAGTTATATCATAAACTTAAAGAAATGACTTGGTTTGGAGTTTCTTCAACTTTTTCTAGGGTTAATAAAAAAGATTCTATTTCAGGTAAACCAGGTTATACTTGGGATTATGAAGTAGATAAAATAGGATATAAATGTTATATGATTGATTTAACTGCTGCTTTATGTCTGGAACAACTTAAAAAACTCCCTCAAAACTTAGAACACAGAAGACATATCCAAACTAGATATAACAATGAATTATGTGATCAAGTAACTCGTCCTGCATGGTCTGAAACTGTACAGTATTATTGTGCTAAAGTTCCTCATAAAGATAGAGATACTTTAATTGATTATTTAGCCAGTAAAAATATTCATACTTCAGTCCATTTTAAACCACTTCACAAATATGAAATTATCCAAAAACATATGACTCATCCTGGAAGAGAATTTGCAGTAGCTGATTATGAATGGTTAGGATTAGTTTCACTTCCTGTTCATAATGCTATGACTGAAGAAGATATTGATTATGTAATTTACTGGGTTAATGAATATTTTAAATAAAATGGAAAAAATAACATTTGTAATACCTAGTAGAAATAATTTAGAATTTCTTAAATTAGCTTATAAATCTATCAGAAAATTAAGCTTAATAGAAACCGGAGGTCATTCTCCTCCTGTAGGGGGGATACCTCATGATATTTTAATACTTAATGATGCTAGTACAGATGGCACACAAGAATGGATTAAATCCTTAAATGACCCTAATCTAATTACATATCATAATGAGGGGCCTGATAGAATTGGTATTGTTGGTATGTTTGATAAAGGAATCGAAATGGCCCGAACTGATATTATTATGGCGTTTCATGCTGATATGGTAGCTGCCCCTAATTTAGATGGACATATATTAAAACATCTTAAAAAAGGTACTGTTGTAAGTGCAACTAGAGTTGAACCTCCTTTACATCCAGATGGCCCCGAAAAGATGTTAGTTGATTTTGGTGTTGAAGTAGAAGATTTTAATATTAATAAATTTTATAATTGGGTAGATACTGAATATACCCCCAAACATGGACAAACCACTACTGAAGGTATATTTGCTCCATGGTGTATGTATAAAGAAGATTTTCTTGCTGTTGGGGGACACGATGAATTATTTGCCCCCCAAAGTAAAGAAGATAGTGATTTATTTAACCGTTTTGTTCTAAATGGATATAACATAGTCCAAACATGGGAAGGATTAGTTTATCATTTTACTAGTAGAGGTAGTAGATTTAATAAACATGCCGGGGGTGCCGCAGGTAAAAATTCAGATGAATGGTTACATACTACTACTAAAAATATGCGTAATTTTATTCGTAAATGGGGTACTCCTGTAAAACATGATCCTTTAATGAAACCTATTATATCTCCTAAATACAATATAGCTTTTAGAGTTTATAATAATAATTTAAATTTATTATCTGCTCTTGAACCTTGGTGTGATATATTATATGGAGATGGTGAATGGTGGTTTTATAAAGAATATTCTTTAAAAGAACAACCAAATACTTTAATTAATATAGAAAATAAATTAAAACCCCTAGAATTTGAATTATATGAGGATTTTGAAGGGATAGTTGTTATTATTGATGGTAATACATTTAACCAACAAGACTTTCAAATAATACAACAATTACCTGAAATAATTAAAGACAGTGGTGAAATAGGTGAATTTAAATTAGGTAATTTAAAAATTAATATTAATTCTTTAGAAGAATACCAAAATAAATTAATAACATGCAAAAAGTAATAGTAACTGGAGGAGCAGGGTTTATTGGCTCAAATTTAGTAAACGAATTAATTCGTAGAGGAATTGAAGTTACAATAATTGATAATTTTTCAAGTGGGCAAAGAAAAAATATTAACCCCAAAGCTATTTTATATGAAATAGATCTATCAGAAATATCTGTAAAAGCTTTAACCAAAATTTTAGAAGGCCATGATATTGTATTTCATACTGCTGCTAGAGCCAGAGTTCAACCATCTATTAAAGATCCTATAGGATTTAATAAACAAAATGTAGATGCTACTCTTAATTTATTAGTAGCAGCTAAAGATGCTAATATTAAAAGAGTAGTCTATAGTGCTTCTAGTTCAGTATATGGTAATGCTAATATTTTTCCTACACCTGAAACTCACCCTGTAAATCCACTTTCTCCTTATGGGTTACAAAAATTAATAGGGGAACAATATTGTAAAGTATTTAGTGAAGTATATGGATTAGACACTGTATCTCTTAGATACTTTAATGTGTATGGAAAAAATATTAATTTTGAAGGGGCATATAAATTAGTATTAGCTTATTTTATAGAACAAACCAAAGCAGGCCAACCACTTACTATCACAAATACAGGTGAACAACGTCGTGACTTTACCTGGGTTAATGATGTAGTTGAAGCTAATATATTAGCTGCTACACATCCTGATAAATTAAATGGAGAAGTATTTAATATTGGAAATGGTAATAATATGTCTATTAATGAAGTAGCTGATTTATTTGGGGGTGAAAAACAATATGGTAAACAAGTTATCGAACCTTTTGAAACATTAGCAGATAATACAAAAGCTAAACAGGTATTAGGTTGGTCTCCTAAAGGAAACTTAGTACAATGGCTTAAAGAATATATAAAAGAAAATTTACAATGAAAAAAATAGGAATCGTTGGTAGAGGATTTGTTGGCTCTGCCGTAGAATTTGGCTTTTCAGCTCAAACAGGATGTGACGCAACGGTTAAAGTATATGATAAAAATCCTTCTAAAAGTATCCATACATTAAGTGAGACCATAAATCAATCAGATTTTATATTTTTATCTGTACCTACTCCTTCTAATTTAGATGGTAGTATGAATATTGATATACTAACAAATGCTCTCCAAGATATTGAAAGTGTTAATAAACGTACTGACAACATTATCTTAATTAGATCTACTATAATTCCTGGGACTACATCTAAACTTCAAAAGAAATTTAAAAAACTAAATTTAGTATTTAACCCAGAATTTTTAACTGAAAGATCAGCCAAGTTTGATTTTATAAACCAATCTAGATTTATTTTAGGAGGTAGGAAAAAACATACTAGAATGGTAGCTGATTTGTATAAATGGAGATTTGGAGATAGTGTACCATGTATAGAAACTAATTTTGAAACCGCTGAAATGATTAAATATATGAATAATTGTTTCTTTGCTACTAAAGTATCATTCTTAAATGAAATGAAGTTAGTTTCGGATAAAGCAGGAATCGATTGGGATTTAGCAGTTGAAGGATTTATTCGTGATGGTAGAATTGGTCATAGTCACTTATCAGTACCTGGTCCTGATGGAAAATTAGGATTTGGGGGATCATGTTTTCCTAAAGATATTCAAGCCATGATTAATTTTGGGGATGAGTTAGGTTTAGATCTTACTACATTAAAAGGTGCCTGGCAAACTAATCTGAATGTAAGACCAGAAAGAGATTGGGAAAATTTAAAAGGACGCGCTATTATTGAGTCTTAATATATTTATAAACAAATAATAATAATGAAGAAAACTGAATTACACGATTTAGTTCTTGAAACCCTCAACGAATACATTACAGAAGCTGAACTAGCTACTGGTGACAATAAATTTACTATTGAGGTAGATGTAAATAAAAA
>Ga0208161_1000871_pt1 | contig 16735 bp, 22 predicted proteins | sample CB_VirMetaG_3_FD_184538 | JGI IMG/M metagenome (GOLD analysis project Ga0208161, IMG submission 184538) | Freshwater to marine saline gradient viral communities from Chesapeake Bay - CB_1508_1S Viral MetaG (SPAdes) (version 4) | ecosystem: Environmental > Aquatic > Marine > Coastal | place: USA...
AAGAAAAAATTTCCCTATACAAAAGAGGGAAAAGCTGCAGCAAAAAAAGCCGCTAAAAAAAGCGGAAAGAAAATGAAATCAAAATACTAATATGCCACTAACAGCTAAAGGTAAAAAGATTAAGAAAGCTATGGAGAAACAGTATGGTGCTAAAAAAGGTACTGCTGTTTTTTATGCTACAGAAAACAAAGGGAAGTTGAAAGGTGTCACTAAAGCGAAAAGTAAAAAAACTTCCAGAAAAAAATAAAAAAAATTTTCCATACAAACTAGTCAAAGTCTGGTGGGAAGATATTGTTTCAGACTCATCTTGGAATGATATTGTAGATATTAAAAAATTACAAACAGCTATATGCTGTAGCGTTGGATGGTTAGTATATCAAGACCAATTTAAAGTTACTCTTATGGCTGATTTTAGTTTTGAACAAAACGAAGATATTAAACAAGGTGGGTCAACAACAACAATACCCACAAAAAATATATTAAAAGTAAAACCAATCAAAGAATAATAGGAGAAAACCCCATGCCTAAAAAAAAGAAAGAAGAAACACTAGAAGATATTATTGATAGAATGGAAGAAGATTTACAAAAAATTCGTGATAAAGCTTTAGAATCTGAAGACGAAGAGTTTGAAGAGGATGAAGATTTTGATGATGATAATGAAGAGGAGGACGAGGACTAATGGAAAAATCATTTAATCCAAAAGCTAAAATAACTCAAGGTCAATTAAGTACAGCTGCTGATGGTAAACAACCAAATCAACCAACTGTTAATATTGACTTTAGTAAAGATGCACCTTGCAAATATGAATCTGAAAACTATTTAAAGGATATTAACTATCCTTCTAAATCAGGATCAGAACATATGCAAGCTAGTCTTTTTAGTTTAGCTGATGAAAAAGATTACTAATTTAGTAATTATATTATCAGTTATGGCTGTAATACCACCTAAGAAACCTGTACAGTTTACAAGAACGTACCAAGTATTAAAAGAAGTAGAGGCAAATCCTTATGCATTTGAACCTGAAACTTTTAAAACAGTAAGAAGTAATCTACAGGAAAAACTAAAACGATATACTAATTTATCTGGCAAGCCAGTTAAAGTACAAGATTAATAACAGGAGAAAACATCATGATGAAAAAAATAAAGCACGGAGAATTATCTACTGCTGCTGAAGCTAAAACTATGAAAGAAAAGATGTCTATGGATCCTAACAAAAAAGTCATGCATGGTGATATGACTAAAGGTGAATATCCAAAAAACAAATCTAAGTCTGGCGTAGATGCTTCTATTTTTAAAATGGCAGACGAAAGAGATTACTAATTTAAACTAATAGTATAATGGCTGACGATAAACAACAAGACTCATATCACGGTAATAATCTTGTTGGTCATATTCGTAGTAAGTTTCAAGAATCAGAAACTTCTAAGATATATGATGAGAAACGATGGTTAAAAGCTTATAGAAACTATAGAGGTATCTATGGTCCTGAAATGGCTTTTCGTGATAATGAAAAATCTAAAGTATTTGTAAAAATTACAAAGACTAAAGTTCTTGCTGCGTTCGGTCAAATTATTGAAGTATTATTTTCTCAAGGTAAATTTCCATTAGGAATTAAACCTACACCTGTTCCAGAAAATAGTGCTGAGTATGCTAGATTAAATCCTCAAGCACAAGAGAAAGAAGAAGAGGAATTACCAAAAAATTTAAAAGCAAGAGATATCTATGGTTATGCAGGTGATGGTAAAACTATTCCTCCTGGAGCAACTGCTTCTGATTTATTAAGAACTTTATCTGTTGATTATGAAAAGTTAGGTTTTGAAGAAGGGTCTTCTATTCAAGGTGAACCTCAAATTGAACCAGCTAACATGGCTGCAGAAGCTATGGAAAAATTAGTTCATGATCAATTAGAAGAATCTAAAGCTGTTACTATTATGCGTCATACTTTTTTTGAAATGGCGTTAATGGGTACAGGAATTATTAAAGGTCCATTTAGTAATACTAAAACATATCATAGTTATGATAGAGTTGAAGATGTAAATATTTATGTAGCAAAAGAAAAAACAGTTCCAAGTATTGAAGCTGTATCTTGTTGGGATTTTTATCCAGATCCAAATGCTACGAATATAGATGATTGTGATTATGTAATTCAAAGACATAGTTTTAATAAACAGCAATTAGCTGATTTAAAAAAGAAACCTATGTTTGATGAAGAGGCTGTTGAAACATGTTTACAAGAAGGACCTAACTATCAAGTACGAGGATATGAATCTTCATTATATGATAGAGAAAATATTACTAGTATTTATAAAAATAGATTTGAAGTTTTAGAATATTGGGGTATTCTTGATGCAGATGTTGCTAGAGAATGTGGATTAGAAGTTGAAGATGATATGGACTTTGTTCATGTCAATGCATGGATATGTGGTAATTATATTTTACGATTAGTAGAAAATCCATTTACTCCTAAACGAATTCCTTATTTAGTGTGTCCATATGAAGTTAATCCTTATCAATTTTTTGGAGTTGGTATTGCAGAAAATATGGAAGACTCACAACAAATTATGAATGGTCATGCTAGAATGGCTATTGATAATTTGGCATTAGCAGGTAACTTAGTATTTGATGTTGATGAAACTATGTTAGTACCTGGTCAGGATATGAAAGTATTTCCTGGTAAAATATTTAGAAGGCAGAGTGGTCAAACAGGTCAAGCTGTTCATGGATTAAAGTTTCCCAATACTGCTATAGAAAACTTACAAATGTTTGATAAGTTTAGACAACTAGCAGATGAATCAACAGGTATACCATCATATTCACATGGTGCTACTGGTATTCAATCTACAACTAGAACTGCTTCTGGTATGTCTATGTTGATGGGTGCTGCAGCATTAAGTATTAAAACAGTTATAAAAAATATTGATGACTACCTCTTGAAACCTTTAGGTGAAGCATTATATCATTGGAACATGCAATTTAATGACGATGCTCCAGAAATAAAAGGAGATCTAGAAGTTAAAGCTGAAGGTACTTCATCCTTAATGCAAAAAGAAGTTAGATCACAAAGATTAATTACATTCATGCAAACAGCTTCTAACCCTTCTCTTGCACCGTTTGTAAGATGGCACACATGTCTTAAAGAAATTGCTAAATCACTTGATATTGATCCAGAACAACTAATCAATGATCCTGAGAAAGCAGCAATTTATGCTAACATAATGGGGATGGTAAATGGAAATCAAACTAATAGAACCTCTGCTGGAGGACAAAACCAAATGGCAACGCCTGGAGCAGTTCCTGTCGGAGCTTCGCCAACAGATACATCAGGAGTTGGAGGTGGCAACATCGGAACAGGTAATGTACCGATGCCAGGGGAAGCTGGCTTTAGTGCGGCAGCTACTCAATCTGCCAGAGGCACACAAACGCAATAAAGAATAACATATGGCATTTAGTCTTATAAAAAATCAACTTGGTAATTACTTTTTAGAAATGCAGGATCAAATACAACCTGCTTCTAAATCAGACATTAATCCAGCTGAATTTGAAGCTTATACAGGACCTGCACAAAAAACAGAATTAGTAGGTACTACAACTTTAGGTGAACAAACACAAAAAGTTATGAGAGAAGCACCTGGTCAAGGACAATTAGAATATGATCCTGAAACAGGAACATATAAAACAAAGGGTGAGACTAAATTAGTTGAAGAAAAAGAACAACCTAAAATTACTACTTTAGAAACCAAAACAGGAGCAGCTGCAGCAACTACTAAGGAAACACCATTAGAAAAAGTAAATAGAATTGCTGCAATGACTAGACCACAGACTAGCGGTCCTTCATTAGAAGAATTACAAAAACTATTTCAACCACAACAATTATCTACAAAAGATAAATTAATTAATACAGCATTAAGTGTAGGTGGAGATTTAGCAACTAAATATTTTGCACAACAAATGGGAATTGGTGGTGCAGCAGCGTCATCAACTCCTATTTATACTGGCGGTGGATTTGGTGGTGGTTATATGGGTACAAGTGGCGGTGGGGCTTTTAGTGGTGCAAGTGGTGCTGGATTTTTATCTGCTGGTGCAACTTTATTAACTGGTGGAAGTGTTAAAGAAGCAGCAGGTACTGGAATAGGTACGGCTATTGGAACTGCAGTAGCTGGACCTATTGGTGGTGCAATCGGTGGTGCAATAGGAAGTGTTATTGGATGTTTCTTACCAGATACATTAATTAGAATGGCTGATGGTTTAGAAAAGAAAATTATAGATATTGATATTAAAGATAATCTTGAAGTTGGTGGATTAGTATTTGCAACAGGTAAGTTTTTAATTAATAATTTATTTGATTATAAAGGAATTAAAGTTTCAGGAGAACACTTAGTTAATGAAAGTGGTAAATGGTTAAAAGTTAAACAAAGCCAATTTGCTAAATCACTAGGTAATGACGAACATATAGTTTATACATTAGGCTCACAAAATAGAAGAATACTAATTAATAATATATTATTTACAGATTACTTTGACTTTGAAGAGCAGAAGACGTTGGCAGCTTAATCAAGATTATCCAACTTTAAAACAATGGTTTAAAGACCATCAATGGGAATCACCTATTCCTAAAGATATTTTACCAGAACTTGGAATTATCATTGATAATATATGTGCTGCTGGATTATATACCGATAAAAGTTCTACATTAGGATATATGTATGGTATATTTTCAAATCCTAATATTCCTAAATTAACATTATTTAAATCAATGAAAGAATGTTTTGAAGGAATAAAAGAACTAGCAAAAGAATTAAATTTAAAATATATTTATACAGTAACAGGTGAAAATGCACTACATAAATTATATGAAAAACATTTACACTTGACAAAATTAGAAACTGCGATACAATCATATATTATAGATTTAAATAATACAAACAAAAATTTAGATTGGATATCAGAATAATATGGCAATAGACCCAAAAGGAAGACCTACTACAACTGGAATAATGGATACAAAACCAAATGTTCCTGCAGCACCAGACTTACGTGCTTTAGGTAAAGGTCAACCTCAACCTCAACCTCAACCTGAAGCTAAACCACAACCTACAGAACAAAAACCTGTAAGCGATTTAAAACAACAGTTTCCAGATGCTACAGAAATGGAACTTGAGTTTGCGGAAAGAATTAAAAGTTTAACGGATGAAGATATAACAGCATTGCAATCTGTCTTATCTCCATCTGTTAAAACTGCATTAGGTAAAATTATACCAGAGTTCAAAGAAGTAATGGACGCATATGGTAGTAATGAACCCAATGTAGTTATACCTTTATCAACTGTAAAATCATTTGCAATGAAAAGGTATGGCGGAGAAAATGAAGAAGTAGCTGTTCAAAATTTTATGACAGATATTCTTTCACAATCAATGCCAGAACAACCGATGGAACAACAACAACAAACAACTGTGCCACCTAGTCAACCTATGGCTCCTCAGCCACAAGGTTTAATGACTAGCCCACAAAATATGGAACAAGTCTAAGAGCTACCCTTATCCATAAGGCACTCAACCTAAGAGGTAAAAATAATGGAAGAAGAAAACAACGTTCAGGAAACTGAACAAGAACTTGAAGCTACTGAAGAAACTCAAGAAGTAAAAAAGGAAGTTAAGCTTCCCAATCAAAATCCTTATCATAAAAATCGTGGTGAAGATGATGATGAAACAAAAGCTTTTCTTTCTGGTAAACTTTCTAAATATCATCAGGAGCAGAGAGACAAGAAGGCAAACACAGCAACCGAACAGAAGGACACCGATGCGTCTGAAGAAACTGCAGACTCAACAGACACCAAGGCTACTCCTATCGCTGAACGCCCTGTAACTGCTGAAGATAAAGTCTTTAAGAAACGTTATGACGATTTGAAAAGACATTATGATTCTACTATTTCAAAACATAAAGATGAACTTCGTCAATTACGAACTCAGTTAGAATCAAGTACTAAACAATTTGTTCCTCCTAAATCTAAAACTGAATTAGATCAATGGAGAAAAGAATATCCTGATGTTTATGAGATGATTGAAACCATCGCTATGAACAAGGCTGATTCTAGAGCAAAAGAAGTTGAAGAAAAATATCAATTTCTACAATCTCAACAAGAACAAATTGCAAGGGAAAAAGCTGAAGTAGAACTTTTAAAACTACATCCAGACTTTAATGACATTCGACAAAAAGAAGAATTTCATGAATGGGCTGGTAAGCAAGATCCTGTTATACAAAGTTGGCTGTATGAGAATACATCTAATGCGTCATTAGCTGCTAGAGCTTTAGATCTATATAAAATGGATGCAGGCATTAGTAAGTTAAACAAACAGGAAAAAGCAGATGTAAAAAAAGAAGCTGCTAAGGCTGTAACCAAAACTAAGAAAAGTACTGATACTGATATGCCAAAGAAAAAAGTTTGGACTATCGGTGAGATTTCTAAATTGAAACCTCACGAATATGAGAAGTATGAGAAAGATATTGATCTTGCACGTTTAGAAGGTAGAATTACACAATAAACCTTAAACTAAACTAACTACTTAACATAGGAGATAAATAATATGGCTTTTGGTAGTGCTGGTGGATATGGAAACTTACCTTCAGGTAATTTCACTCCACAAATTTTTAGCCAAAAGGTTCAAAAATTCTTCAGAAGAGCATCAGTGGTAGAAGATATTACTAACACTGATTATGCTGGAGAGATTGAAAACTTTGGTGATACTGTTAAAATAATAAAAGAACCTACAATCACTGTACAAGATTATGCGAGAGGTACAGCTGTTTCTACTCAAGATTTAGCTGACGATCAAATTACTCTTATCGTTGATCAAGGTTCATACTTTGCTTTCAAAGTAGATGATATTGAAGAAAGACAATCTCATGTAAACTTTGAAGCACTTGCAACTTCTTCAGGTGCATACTCGCTTAAGAAGAACTATGACTACAATGTATTAAAATACATTTATGACAATGCTTCTACTTCTGCTGGTAACACTGGAACAGATGCTTCACCAGTAACTGGTACAACTAACTCTAACACGTTAGCTGATATCGTTTCTGCTGCTAAATCTGTTTTGGACCAAAATGATGTTCCAGAAGAAAATAGATGGTTGGTTGCTTCACCTAAATTTTTCCAACAGCTAAGAAAAGCTGATGCGAAATTAGTTGACCAATCAGTAATGATGGACGGTGGTGCATCACAAATCAGAAACGGTAAAATGACTGACAGACCATTATTTGGTTTTAACATGTATATGTCAAATGCTATCGTTAATGGTGGTGCTGGTGCTGCTGCTAGCAAGACATTCTCATCAACTAACTCTGGTGAGTACATATTCTTATATGGACATATGTCTTCTGTTGCAACTGCTAACCACATTGCTAAAACTGAATTAATCAGAGACCCTGATTCATTCGCAGACATCGTGAGAGGCTTACACGTTTTTGGAAGAAAAGTTCTAAGAACTGAAGCTGTTTACTCAGGTGTTGTAACTTTATAATCGTAGGAGGATATAAACAATGACTGCTTATAATAGTTCTAATACAAATAGAATACTTAAAGCATCTTCAGATGCTGTAAGAGTTATGTCAGAAGTTGTAGATTTTTCTTCTACAACTAATGCTGCAAGTGATACTTTTGATGTTATTGGTATTCCCGCTAACACAATGGTAATCGCTGCTGGCTGTGATATATTGACTGCTGATACTGCTGGAAACAGTGGTACATTAGCTGTTGGTGATAGTTCAGGTGCTGCGGTATACGTAGCAGCTGCTGCTCCAACTTCAGCTGGTCAAATGACTTTAGTTGATGACTCTAAAGCTTATTCATCTGGTGATGACATCAGATTAACTGTAGCTACTGGAGCAATTAATGCTAAAGTTAGAGTATGGGCAACTATGATTTCACTTGATAAAGGTGGAAATGACGCTGATACTGAATCACAAACAGTAACTTTTAGTTAATATATAGAAATTCTTGGGGGGATTAAGTTCCCCCCTTGAGTACTTGGAATGCCACATGGGTTCCATTTTATAACTCGCTTCAACAAGGAGATAAAAAATGACATTAAATATGTTACCTTTATTTAATTCACTTACAGTAGGATTTGATTCTATGTTTGATGAATTATCAAAATTACCAACTTCAACTTTTCCACCATATAATATACAGAAAGTAGAAGATGGAAAATATAAAATTACTTTCGCAGTTGCAGGTTTTACAAAACAAGACATTGATGTAAGCTGCAAGGAAAATACTTTGAAAGTATCAGGCAAGGTAGAAATGCCAAAGAACGCTGATTACTTATACAAAGGTATTGCTGAAAGAGCTTTTAACCAATCTTTTAAATTAGCTGATTACACTACTGTAGTTGGTGCTGAAATGAAAGATGGTCTACTTCATGTAGAATTAGAGCAGGAATTACCTGAATCTAAAAAAGAAAAAAAAGTAAATATTAAGTAATTAATATAACAAAGGATCCCATCAACTTATGGCAACTACCTATTTGCAATTAGTAAATAGAACTCTTCGTGAGTTAAATGAAACAGAACTAACTAGTAGTAATTTCTCTACAAGTAGAGGAATACAAACTGCAGTTAAAGATTTTGTTAATAAATCTATTCATGACATTTATAACGAAGCTGGTGAACTTCCTATACTCTATACAGAGACTACACAACAAACTTATGTTGGTCAACAGGAATATGCTTTACCTGCAAACATGCGTAAAGTTGATTGGGATTCTTTTCTTATTAGTTCTGGTGAATTATTAACTAATCCTGAATTTACTTCTAATATTAGTAACTGGACAACTTCATCTGGTTCTCCAAGCTATTCATCTAATGGTAATGGTAGAATATTATTAAATAATTCTGCAGTATATCAAGCTATTAATACAGTTAAAAATAGACAATATAGAATACAAGTTAGATTAGTGGATATTTCATCATCTGGTTCAAGTTTAAAAGTACAAGTAGGAACATCTGCTGGTGATACTACAAATTTAAATACTACTGTATCGGTAACTAATACAGGTGAAGGTAATGTTTTAGATACCACTTTTACAGCTACAGCTTCTACGACTTATATTACACTAGATAATGATTCAACAGATGATTTAGAAGTAGATTATGCTAGAGTAAGAGATAATACTTTAGTTCCAACTAAATTAACTTTTATAACTTATGATGCTTTTTTACAAAATAGAAAACCAACTGATGATAGACCAGGGGATGATTCTTTTGATAAGCCTGTGTCTGTATATAGAAAACCTGATTATGGATATTTTGGTTTAACACCAATACCAGATAGAAGTGATTATGTAATTAAATATGGGTACTATACTACTCATACTGATTTATCTGCTTATGGTGATAGTATGACTTTACCTGATAGATTTTCACCATTAATTGTTGATAGATGTAAATACTATACATATATGTTACGATCTGATCCGCAACACGCACAATTAGCAGATAGAGATTATCAAAGAAAATTAAGATTACTACAAGTTGATTATGCTTCACCTCAAGATTATATGCGAGATGACAGAGTATTATCTGGTAGTGTTAATGTACAGTTTATATAAATGAAAAGAGAAGAAAATAAATACAGAGAAGATAATTTAGATTATTCATCTAAAAAGAAAACTAATATTGAACTTGCAAAATTAACTAAAGCACAGCAAGCAGTTGTTAATAAACAAAAGAAAATAGCAGATATGATAGGAGAATCTATTGACATTAATCAGATTTTAAATAATCCAGGATTTAAAGCATTAGGTGATCCTAAAGAACCAGCAACAGAGCAAGATATAAAGGAGTTGTTATGAAACGAGATGAAATGAAAATGACAGAGGATAATATTAACTATCGCATGAATAGAGATAGTAAAAGAGAATCTAATGGTATGCAAGTAGCTAGTGGTGACAAAGGACCAGGAATCTCTGCTAGAGAATTAGCGGACATGCCAGGTACAACTATTAAGGAAAAAATAGAAAAAGCATTAGGAATTACTATTGGCGTAGATATGCCTCTGGAACAAGCTATTAAATTATTGCAAGAAAATAAAAAACAGTAAAGGGTAATACATGCCAACAACAGATTTAATATCACCATATGTTGTTAGCTGTGCTGGGGGATTAACTCTTAACAAAGACGTATTCTCTATGCAACCTGGTGAAGCTTTACAGCTTCAAAATTTTGAACCAGACATTGAAGGTGGCTACCGAAGAATAAATGGTAGTATAAAATATAATAGTAATATTGTACCTCAAGTTGCTTCTTCTAATGAACGAGTTGTTATGTCAGCTATATTTAATGGTCAAATATATGCTGGTAGAGGTGGTAGTATTTATAGAGCAACAGATTCTGGATCATGGACATCTGTAACTACTGGATTAACAACACCAACTGTTAATTATAATTTTAAAAAAATTAATTTTAATGGAACTGAAAAATTAATTATTACAACAGATGTTGATCAATATGCATTAAGTATAGATACAAGTAATACTGTAACTACATTTAATGCAACCAATGCACCTCAATATCCTAGATATATAGAAGTATTTAAAGATCATGTGTTTTATGCAGGTATAACTTCTAATCCAGAAGAAGTTATATTTTCTGAACCATTTAATGAAGATGGTTTTTTAAATGCAAATGGTGCTGGTAGTTTTAGAGTTGATACTGAAATTATAGGACTAAAAGTATTTAGGGATGTTTTATATGTTTTTGGTAAAGATAAAATATTTAAACTTGCTGGTTCATCTAAATCAGATTTTGTAGTACAACCTGTAACAAGACAGATTGGATGTATTGATGGTGGATCTATCCAAGAATTGGGTGGAGATATTATATTTCTTGCACCAGATGGATTAAGAACTATTGCAGGTACAGATAAAATTGGTGACGTTGAATTGGGTTCTATATCTAGACAAATACAAACTAGAATAGATACAATTATTCAGAAGTTAGATAATATTACATCTCTAGTTATTAGGGGTAAATCTCAATATAGATTATTTTACCCACAAACAGCAGATGTAGAAGCAGTATCAAAAGGAATTATTGGCGTATTAAAAGCAAATCCAAATACAAGTTCTATTGGATTTGAATATGCAGATATCACAGGTTTTAAACCATCATGTACAGATTCTCAATTTATTGATAGTGAAAATGAATTATCAATTTATGGAGGATATGATGGATATGTGTATAAATTTGAAGTTGGCAATGTAATTACAAGAGCAACAGTTTCTAGTAATATCATTGCTGTGTATCGTTCTCCAGATATGATTATGGGAGATCCTGGTATTAGAAAATACATGCAAAGGGTCAATCTAAACTATAAAGGAGAAGGTCAAAACGTAGATGCTAGTCTATCATTAAAGTATGACTATGATGATCCAGGTACACCACAACCAAGTAAAATACCAATTACAGCTGCAGCAGGAGCAGCAATATATGGATCTTCTAGTTATGGAACAGCAGTTTATGATTCAACAGGAGTACCATTAATTAGACAATCAGTTGAAGGTTCAGGATTTGCAGTTGCACTTAAAATAGATGATACAGATGGTGCAGATGTAATATCCATTAAAGGATTTCAATTAGAATTTACCCCAGGAGGAAGAAGATAACATGGCAGGATATACAATTAGACAAAGTATATATACTACAGGCGATACTATCGAAGCGGCTCATAGTAATGATGAGTTCGATGTGGTACTAGCCGCCTTTAATGCTACTACAGGTCATAAACATGATGGTACTGCAGGAGAAGGTGCTTATGTACCTTTAATTGCAGATAGTGATGCTAATAATAAATTAGTTGCTGATGCAGCTAATAATAGATTTGGTTTATTTGTTGAAGTTACAGGTTCTCCTGTTGAACAAATAAGATTTCAAGATGGTGCTATTGTACCTGTTACTGATAATGATATTGATTTAGGTACTGCTTCTTTAGAATTTAAAAATGCATACTTTGATGGTACAGTAAATGTAGATGGATTAGTTATTGGTGCTTCTACAGCAATTACAGATATTGATACAGATTTAACTTCAGTGTCTGCTAGTGATGATACCTTAGCTTCTGCTAAAGCAATTAAAGCTTACGTTGATTCTCAAGTTACTGCACAAGATTTAGATTTCCAAGCTGATAGTGGTGGTGCATTATCTATTGATTTAGATACTGAAACATTAACGTTTACAGGTGGAACAGGTATTACTACTGTTGGATCAGGAAATACTGTTACATTTAATGTTGGTGATATTACTGTATCCATGCTTGCTGCTGGAGTATTAGATACAGATTTAACTTCTGTTTCAGGATCTGATGATACTCTTGCTTCAGCAAAAGCAATTAAAACTTATGTAGATAATACTGTAACTAGTACTAACTCATTAGATCAATTAACAGATACTAATCTTACAAGCCCTGCAGATGGTGCTTTATTATTCTATGATACAGGTACATCCAAATGGATTGACAATGTAGTATCTGGTGATATTACAATTGCTGATACAGGTGTTGCAGCTATTAGTTCAGGCGTAATTGTGAATGCTGATATTAATGTTTCAGCTGCTATTGCCTATTCTAAATTAAGTTTAACTGGATCTATTGTTGCTGGTGACTTAACCTCAACCGCAGTTGATAATACTAATACAAATTCTACTTTAATTACAGGTCAAACTGCTGAAACATCTATTGCAGATGATGATGTATTATTAATTTATGATACTTCAAATAGTGGATTAAGAAAAATTACTAAAGCTAATTTAATATCTGGTGTTGGTACAGGTACAGTTACTTCTGTTGCTATAGCAGATAGTGGCTCCTCAGAGTTTACCATAACTGGTTCACCTATTACATCTTCTGGCACTATTAACTTAGCTATTAATTCTATTGATGTATCTAAAATTACCAATGCTGTATCTACTTCAGATATTGGTACTAGCGTTCAAGCATATGATGCAGAACTTGCAGCAATTGCAGGATTAACTTCAGCAGCAGATAAAGGTATTTATTTTACAGGTTCAGGAACAGCTTCTACATTTGATTTATCATCAGCAGGTAGAGCATTAATAGATGATGCCGATGCTTCAGCACAAAGAACTACATTAGGACTAGGTACAGCTGCTGTATTAAACGTAGGTACATCTGCTAATAATATAGTTCAATTAGATGGATCAGCAAAATTACCTGCAGTAGATGGCAGCCAATTAACAGGATTATCTACTGGAGTTACCTCAGGTTTTGCAATAGCAATGGCAATTGCCCTATAACCTATTGACTTTTTTACGAATAACGATATAATATAATATAAGGAGAATAAATAAATGGCACAAAACTTTAGAAGGTATTTACAACGAAATATCGGCACATCCGCTGTTGATGTTTTGGGTGCTCCTGCAGATAGTTTTGATACTGTAATAAGTATTAGACTTGCCAATACAACTACATCCACAATTAATGCAGATGTTTATATTACAAATACAGCAACAGATTATTATTTAATTAAGAACTGTCCAATTGTATCTGGTGGATCTTTAGAACTTATCGATGGTGGTTCTAAAATTGTAATGGCTTCAGGTGACCAGCTTCATGTAAAATCTGATACGGCAACTTCAATTGATTGTATTGTAGCTACTGTTGATGATATTAGTACATAGGAGATATCATGTCTTATTTAGGAAATAAACCTTCAAATATATTTCAAACTATTAATTCATCACAGTTTAGTGGTGATAATAGTACAGTTAATTTTACACTTTCACAAACTACAGCTAACGCTAATGAGTTAGAGGTATTTGTTGGAAATGTACGTCAAGACCCTCATTCTGCTTATACTGTATCTGGAACTACTTTAAGTTTTACTGCAGCCCCTCCAACTGGAACGAATAATATTTATGTCGTTTATCAAGGTAAAAAATCTGGTGAAACAACTCCAGGTGAAAACTCAATTGAATATGGAATGCTTAAAGCTATCAATGGTGGCTTTGAGAATAAAGCAACAATATCTTCCAACATTACTGTAGACGCTGCTGACAATATGTTAGTATGTGGTCCTGCTGCATTCACAGGTACAGTCGTTGTCAATGGAACATTAACGGTAGTATAAATGAGTAAATTATTTGTAGATGAAATAGTACATCAAAGTTCACAAGGATCGGGTACCATTACTATTGGTGCTAGTGGTGAGACGATTAATGTTGTAGGTACATTACAAAATAATGGATCCGCTGTTGGTGGAGTAATGACACCAGCTTTTCATGCTGGAAGAGTAGGAAGCGGTCAAACTATATCTAACTATACTCAAACAGAAGTTATTTTTGACACAGAAAGATTTGATACTAATAGTTGTTATAATAATTCAAATGGAAGATTTACTCCAACTGTTGCTGGAAAATATTTTGTTTATACTTCATTAACTCTTGCAAGCATAAACGCAGTTTATAGTGAAATTAGATTAGTAAAAAATTTAACAACCAATATAAGTTTTGGAAGGCATTTCAACGATATTGGCTATCAATCTTCTTTTACTCATGGAATAATAGAATTAAATGGAACTACAGATTATGTAAGTGTTTTTACTTACCATGAAGATAGCGTTTCAAGAGATATTTATAACCAATCACAAGGTGAAGCTTCATATTTTGGAGCATATAAAATTATAGAGTAATATTATGGGAACAATTAAAACAACAAACATAGAAACAATCACAGGTTCAGGAACCTTGACCCTTGGTCAATCAGGCGAGACGATTACGATTCCTTCAGGTGTTACAATTACCAACAATGGTACGCAGACAGGATTTGGTGGTGTTAATACACCTTCATTTTTAGCATATAAAACTACTGCACAATCATTAACATCAAATGTAAATACAAAAGTACAATGGAATGTAGAAGATTTTGATATTGGTAGTTGTTATGACCATGCTACTAATTATAGATTTACACCAAATGTTGCAGGTAAATATGTAATAACTCACTGTCTAACAGTAAATAATTCAACTGGTGTAGATGTTGATGCTTTGTTTGTTGAAATTTGGAAAAATGGTTCAAATGCATATCCATCTATTTCTAGACAAGGATTAAATTCAGTTTCAACAGCAAATAATTTTAATGAAATAAGTTTTTGCGTAACTAAAATTTTTGATATGAATGGTACTACTGATTATGTAGAAGCATATGTTCATGCGGCAGGAACTAATTTACAAACTGATGCTTCTTCTAATGAAGTAGGTTTTTTTTCAGGATATAAATTAATTACATAGGAATTATTATGGCAGGAATATTAAAAGTAGATAAATACCAGGACTTCAACGGCAATGACATCATGACGAGTGATGGTGCTGGGAATATTACTTTATCTACTGCAATGAATACGGCTGTTGCTGCTGGTAGTAATAACACACCAGCTTTTAGTGTAAGACAAACAACAGAACAAACAGGTGTTTCAAGTGATACTTTAACTAAAATTTCTTTTCAAACAGAAGATTTAGATACAGATAATGCTTTTGCGTCAGATAAATTTACAGTTCCTTCTGGTGGTGCTGGTAAATATTATTTTTCAGCTTCAAGTAGAGTTCGTTCAGCAACACTTTTTCAATTAAGAAATGCAACTGTTTACATTTATAAAAATGGTTCATCAGCAAAAAGTGGAAGTATTTATTCTGCTCATTACAATTCAAACTTAATGTTAGAAAGCAGACAAAATATTGATTTTGTAGATGATGCTTCAGTTGGAGATTATTATGAAGTTTATGCAGCTGGTACAGTTGATAGTGGTACAGCAAACTTATATCAAACAATTTTTACAGGATTTAAATTAATAGGAGCATAACATGGCATTAAGTAAAGTAGATTTAGCAAACCAAGTAGAAAACATTCTTCCTGAAACATTAGGAGGAACAGGTGCTTCTCAATTTCCTGCTCAATTTAGAAACATCATCATCAATGGTGATATGAGTATTGCTCAAAGAGGAACTACAGCTACTGGATTAGGAAATGGTGACAGTGGTTATCATACTTGCGATAGATGGAGATTTAATGAAGATGGTAGTCCAACTTATGAGTTTACTATGTCGCAAGAAACAGATGTACCAACAGGTCAAGGTTTTGCAAAGTCGTTAAAACTTGATTGTACAACTGCACAAGGTTCTCTTGCCTCAAGTGATACTTTAAGAATTTGGTCAGTATTTGAAGGACAATATTTACAATATTTAAAAAAAGGTACATCAAATGCTGAAAGTCTTACAGCTTCATTTTGGGTAAAATCAAATAAAACTGGAACATATATAGTAGAACTTTTTGACAATGATAATACAAGACAAATTTCAAAATCATATACAATAGACACAGCAAATACTTGGGAGAAAAAAACAATTACTTATGCTGGAGATACAACAGGTGCTTTGGATAGTGATAATGGTGCAAGTTTATATTTAATCTTTTGGTTAGGTGCTGGAACAAACTGGACTTCTGGTACTTTATCTGATACTTGGACATCTTCAACAAACGCAAACAGAGTAGTAGGTCAAGTAAACCTTGCAGACGACACAGCAAATAACTTTTGGATTACAGGAGTACAATTAGAAGCTGGAACAACTGCATCTGATTTTGAGTTCTTGCCTTGGGATGTTAATATGAACAGATGTCAAAGATATTATCAAAAATCTTATGATTATGGCACATCACTTGGAACTG
>Ga0208161_1000872_pt1 | contig 16730 bp, 35 predicted proteins | sample CB_VirMetaG_3_FD_184538 | JGI IMG/M metagenome (GOLD analysis project Ga0208161, IMG submission 184538) | Freshwater to marine saline gradient viral communities from Chesapeake Bay - CB_1508_1S Viral MetaG (SPAdes) (version 4) | ecosystem: Environmental > Aquatic > Marine > Coastal | place: USA...
GCTGATCGAAACATCTCTCGGGCTTCTCGGTTAAAACTTTGAGCCAGTTCCGCAGAGTATGAGGTGATACCAATGTTGCGCTCTGGATGAGCTAATAGGTATGCTGCAGGGAATAATTTAGAACTTAATAAACTCTTGCCGTGCCGAGGTGGAAGCTGAATAATTAGGCGATTATTTTTACCATCAATAACTTTCTGTAGTTCTTTGATTAAGGTAGCATGTAACCTAAAAAATTTATAATTAGGGTAGACTTTTTTGATTACTTCATGCAACCGCAGGGTTTTACCTTCCCCACTGGCTTTAACCTTTTTTAGTTGCCGGGCTAATTCAAGTTCTCCACCAGCCCTAACCAGGACTTCACTAGACTTTTTATATGCCATTATTCGTCAAGCTCAAATTCAAAGACACCATCTTCATCTATATGTGGGTCTAGAGCATCTTGTTCTTTTTGTCTTTCTGCATTTTGCAGTTCAATTTCAACCACTTCCATCAGCTGGTCAACTCCAATAGCGCTTGCCCATGCTTGACGACCTTGTTCAGAGATATTAGCAGTAGCTCGCAGCAAGCCGGCTACTAAGTTCATGGGAATTTCCTCTCCCATATCTTCAGCACGTTTAATGCGCTGTGCTAAAATAGCTGTAAGATCTTGAGACACCGACATCATGTCTTTTGCTTGACGTTCGGCTGCGTCTCGATACTCTTGAATGGCCTCTCGATGCCGTTTTCGTTGAATACTTGTGGAGTCTTTATGGGCTAGTTGAATCTGCGTTTTGTCCCAAGCAGCCGCACGTTCTTCCCAATTATAAAGTTTAGACCACCGAAACACCGTCGAAGGTACCATATCCAGCAGTTCAGCTAATTTGGTGGCATTCCTTGGTTTGGGCATGCGCAAATATTGCTGAAAAGCAGCATACTGGTCACTGCTTTCATGCCGTGACCATTTATCTTTCATACGATAACCTTGTTTGAAATCGTAGATGCGCTTTTCAGATCTTGCCAATGTTCCTTATTTCAGTGGTCTAGTGTACCAGATTAACTACGGCATTTGCCGCATTTTTCTATAGTATAGCCAATGACCTTGGCATACATTTTATTCATTACAGTTTTTGCTCCACAGTTATTACACACTACATCTACAACGTCATCTTTAAACTCTTTGACTAATTTTTTCTTTTGGTCTTCTACTTCCTTTGGAATCTCAAATGACATGATAGTAGGTAGTAAAAAACCTCTCTAGGTTTCCAGAGAGGTCAGGACGTGATCAGAAACAAGCTTCAGCTATGCTAGGTAGCTGTTCTGAGAAGATCTCTTTAGCTGATTCTGCAATCAGACGATGCTCCAATTGAGTCTCGACACCAGCGCGAATTTGAATGTAATGGATCCAGCTACGGATGGAGCCGGCCATATACAAACGGGTCGGGGTACCCAGGGGCAATACACTACGAGCACACTCTTTAGCTACACCGAGAGCGATGCAGTCTTTATAGACCATCTCTGCTTGGCTGTACAACCAATCAATTCGATCCTCCAGATAAGTAACCTGTTCTTCAGGCAGATCGTCATGGCTAGCTTGCTTGTTTTTAGGGTCCTGGCGCCGCAGATGTGGCATGCGGATCGGCTCAAGCTCAGATACAATGCTGTAACGCTGGCTGAACTCTTGGAAGCTAAAAGAACGATGCCGCAGGATCTGGGCAGCAATAGCCCTAGTGGTATTGATCTCCAGCACCATATGCGCCATTTCAAATGGCGACCAATGCTTGTGTTTGATCAGATATTGAAGCAGCCTGGGGGCTGTCTCTTTATTCTTTTGATTAGATGGATTACTGACTCGCGCCATGTAGACAATCATATTTTCTGCATCAGGTGTGATACAGACCAGTTTAGCGGAGTGCTGTTCTTGGATCATAAATCAGAAAAGAGGTGGTTCAGGCTGTTCTGCTGCAGGTACTGGTGAACGGTACCACTCCGGCAGATTCATCTGGTTCATGGTCGGGGGAGGTCCCGGCCATTCATCCGTCAGTATACACTGTTTCAAGGTCCTCAAGGCAAACTCACACTGCCGTTCCCCTTCGGCAGCCATATCAGGTGTTGGAGTGAAATAGTCAATGCAATTAGGGGCATCTCGTTCAACCCCTACAAAGATAAACTCTGCAGGTTTTCCAAAAGCTATGGAGGCTGCTTTGGAGTAATAAGCTGCTTGAAACAGGTAATTCAGATAAATTACTTTATCCAGAAACTTACGAGGATTAACTGAATCAGTAGTCTTCAGATCCAACACAAGTACCTTATCCGGCAACTCAATAACTCGATCAAGTCGAGCCTTACAATCCATCTCGCACCATTCCCAGTAAATGGAAATTTCAGAGAAACGCTTTAGCTCTGCTTGACGCTCTGGGGCAAACCACTCCAGTTGTTGCAAGGCTTTTACCATGCCATTTAACTGTAGAACTTGCTCACCGTTGAGCACAGTCAGGCCCTTGCTTTTTTGTTCGGCTGCCCATTCTTTACCCGCTTTGGTGTTCAGGTTAAGGCCATCAGGACGCATGACATAATTTGCCTCAAATACATCCTGACCTTCTAAAACAGCGCAATGTAGAGCACTGCCCAGAGTCATATTAGGAGTCACAGCAAAGCGACGCTGTTGCGCTGCTTTATAATGCGCAGGGCTAATCAGTATCGACTTGAGATGGGATTGCGCAATGCCTGGATCTTTCCTATAGGCATTGTCTGGTTGGCTCCAGGCGATACTGTATGATTTGCGCATTGTTGTGCTCTTGGTATGACTCAATATATCAACTGCCTAGACCTGATTTTAGATGTTCATTAATTACCCATTTAGTGGCGGAGCGTTGCCGTTGGTAGGCCTCTAGAAGTAATTTGGCTATTTGTTTTACCTGATTAAGATCCTCGCATTTGTCAATAATTTGAGTGTACTTAGCGACCTCAAACTGCTGATTAAGTGAGAGGTCAAAAAGTTCAGATTCAAATGTCATTAGTAAGCTCCGTAATTTTAATCAGCCATTTGGACTGATCTTTTTTTGCTTTGTGCCAAACGACACTGATTTCTGGGATGATGCTAACCCTATCATCGGTCCAAAGAATGCCATTAGCAGCATCCATCAAGGCTCCGATCATATTATCAGCATCTACCCTACCTTCGCCCCAGCACTCGATTTCTAAGCGCATAGGTCCTTCTAGGGGAGGGTGGTCCCATTGTTCTCTGATTAGGATACGCATTTTTCTTTGTTTTTCTTTATAAGCAGGGGGCATAAATGCTCCTCTGGGGCCCATACGAGGTCTTGCTTTAGAAAATAAAGGCATGTGTATCTCTAAACAGTAGCTCAAGATTTAACTAATCATTTCTATCATTTTAACAGCAGCGGCTTCAGGTGTTTGAGCATATGCCCAGAGTTCCATGTCTCGCATAGTAATAAGAGAGTTTCGTGCTAAAGTCCTAGATACACTAGATAATACATCTCTCCATATTGGTCCGACTACAATAATAGGTCGATGTAACTTATAAGTTTGTTTTAGGTGAATAACGGTAAGAATTTTCTGCAGCGTGCCACACCCTCCTGGTAAGGCAATATAACCATGATTTTGGCCTGGGATGCTCAAAGGGACAACAATCTCAGACCCTGGTTTCACAGAGTCTGCTCCTTCAATAATGGCTCTACTGATACCTATTTCACCTCCTGGGGTGGCTAGAGTGTAATCTTGTTCTACCAGAGACGCTGCTGCCTTTACAGTTCTGGTGTATAGGGTATCTCTAGAGTTAACTTTAGAGGAGCCAAAAATAGCAATTTGTTTAGTCACTTTGAATCCCACTCAGCTTGACCGATAAAGTCAATAGTATCAGGTTCTTGTACAGGGCATACAACATTAAAGCCGTACACTAATTGATCTAAGGTAGAAGAACCCTCGCTGTAAGGGTCTAGGATGGGCGCTGAGTTGCGATTGGTTGCAATCTTCAACAGAATCAAGTAGCCGATAAGATCATTAATCACATCCTCATCAGAAGCCAGCAGGCCTGCTCCTTTACTGATACGGCTTAATTTGTCGTCAATTCGTACCAGGATTTGATCTACTGCAGATGCCTTACTAAAAATTCTGGTAGGAGAAAGAGCGGAATCCCCATATTTTTTGTTTTTGTCAAGCAGGAGCTTTTTGATAGCGTCGCAAGCGTTTGCGATTTCAATTTGGGTGTTGCTCATTTTACGAGGCTGGAGATGAGGGCGCAGATAACGATTGATTGAAACAGGCTAATAGTAATAGGAAGACCAAGCCATCCGATGACTACTAGGAGAACCCACCCCTGGAAAGCTAGTATAGCCAGATTGCCTAGAACTACTCCAATGGTATGGTAAAGTTCTTGTGCTGCTTCTTGGGGATTAGATGAAGGCATAATCAGAAAGGTGAGATAAAGGAATGAACTCCAGCGGCTTTAAGAAGGTGCAAAGGAGCTTGAGCATTAAGTTCGGCTACCTTTGTGATCCAAAAACCTAGGCCTTGGTTCTCATTAGCAACCCACATATCTTTTTCTTCATTATAACGCAGTAATTTATTAGCTACAAATTCTCCTAGGACTTCATCTACGATAAGCTCTACTCTAGTAGAGTCCAGGTAATCACCAGCTAGGGCGCTCCAGGCGCCTTCCTTGAGGTCTGCTATGGGGCAATGGGGTACTAGGGCAGCAAGCAGCTCAGGGCGGCGTACAGCGCCTCTATGGAGGGCTATAGCCACTACATAGGGACGGACGTGGGCATGAGTAAGCAGGGGTAGCTCATCGAGCAGGGGGCCGATGGTACCAGGCGCAAGCTCAGACTGTTGTAGATCCATAGGGGAATAAAAAAGCCCCATAAAGAGGCTTTGGTTTACTTACATTTTATAAAATCAGAAGGGAACTTCTTCATCATCGCCTGCGGCTCCCTTGCCTTTCGGCGGATAGGTCAGCCGTGCATTCTTCACCTCGTAGTACAGTTTATCCTTGTACTCACGTTGCACCAGTTGACCAGACACAGAGATGAAAGAACCTTGATTCAGACGATCAGCTGCAATCTCAGCAGCTTTACCAACGACTTCAACTTGGTAAAATTGACCTCGCTTCTCTTCACCTTGACGAGTAGGAACGTATTCCAGATCGGCAACTGAGAAATTAGCAAAAGTCAGACCACCATCGGTTTTGCGGGTGGAAACTGCCGAACCGTTACGCGAACCGCAGACGGTACCAGACAGAGTAATTTGAGCCATAATTTGCGCGAAAAGTGATTGAAATTAAAGAAGGGCGATGGGCCCTAGATCAGTATACCAAAGGAAACCCTAGAGTGCTAGGGCATCCCCAAGTCGGATACGATCGCCTGTTGGGCCAGTAACAATGCGATCAAGACTATCCATGTTCAGAAAACGCACAGCATCTTCAATGCGGTCTTTTTGTTTTTTGACATTATTACCACTGAACAGGGAACACATTATGGGTTCAGGGATATGCACCAGGGTTTGGTTGTCGTAATGATAACGACCCAAATAGCTGTTAATCCATCGGTACGCATAGGTAGAGAATTTGTACCCTTTATCAGGATCAAATTTTTCTATGGCTCGGATCAAACCTAGCATCCCTTGTTGTAGGTAATCGTTTAAACGATCATCATTGAGCCTCAGGCCTTGGCGCCTACGAAAGAATCCCAAAGTCAGATGGACCACCATTTTAGTGTTGCACTTAACCATCTTCTCCAGTGCTTTTTTCTTAGCCTTGGACTCCATTGCATTATTTTGAATAATGCTAGTGAGTTTAATTACTTCTTCAGGATCTAGTACAGAATGTTGACCAGTGACGTTCAACCATTCTTTGACTACATCGCGGCTCATAGGGATCAGTGCTGGTCGTGGATAATGATAGCATCTCCCAGTTCAGCCTGCAACTGCACGGCTTGTTTATGAGTGAGACGCTTGTGTCTAATGCGGGTGTTCATATCCCACACATCCCAGTAATTAATCTCAGTTGATTGACCATTAAAAGCTTTGTGGGCTTTACGCATTGCGTATTGTTCTTTGGTCATTAATCTAAAGGAGCGAGGTACGTAACAAAAGCTGAAGCAAAACGCTGTGTATCAATGGCACAACACTCGTTACAGACGCTGCGACCGTCTTCTAGCTCCCAGCCGTAGGGCGGGTGGCTGTCGATGGTCAGCGGGCAGCCGCAGTCTGCGCAGATGAGGATTGGGTCAGGCATAAAGGTCGAGGACTCTATGAGTGGAGCTGGACATAGATCCAGACCCCGCCAACCAGTAGAAAGCTGAGGCTCAGACCGATGACAACGCTATCGGTAAATGCCGGGTATTTCATGTAGTTCTGTTCAGTTATTTTTCTTTTTCTCAGCAATTTGATACTTTAAAGCTCCCAGTACTCGATGGGTCTGTATCTGTTCAAAAACCCCACCAAGGCTAAGATTCTTACCTTTGTACTCATCAATGCCATCAGGCCCATCCCACATTTTCCAATTATAAAAATGGTCTGAGTGGTCGAATGAAATTTCGATCCTCATAATACTTACAAATTTGAGAATTTAGTAAGCCATACTGTCATTATGGCTATGCCAGTTAACCAACTGACTACTAAGTAAACAATAGGCGGAGCATCTTTCATAATTGGACTGGGCGCGAAAGTTGCCGGTGGTGGCTGGCTTTATAGTCAATGTACTCCATAGATTTTTCTATGAAATGCTTACGGTCATCTTTCCACCAATATTCTTGATGGTACATATCATCCAGAATAGTAAGGTGTTTCAGACGTTGCGTTTCAGTGGCCCAGTCAATTGCCTGCTCAATCAGGCTATGGAAAAAGTCATCAGTCAAACTAGCCCTAAGGCGCCATTCGTCCAGACGTTCAGGACTAACATGCAATTTAGACATTGTTATCACGTTTTAGGTACGGCTCTAGAAAAGATTCATCTAGGATTTCTGTGAACTCAATAGCTACTAAATAAGTAGATTCACTGAAATAATCAACTCGTTTTAGGAAACCATTAAGTTTTGATTGATGCCCAAAGGCATCATTTAGAATAACCAGTACAACAATCCTACCTAGGATACTCTCAGAGATTCGGCTAATGTCGGCCACTTGAGAACGCTTCAGTAGAAACGCACAGCCTTTAGGACTGAGATCCCATAGATGACCGACGTAGTTCGTACCTTTAAGGTTTACAATAGCGTTAACAGGAAAAGGATGAGAATTAATAGCAGCCCGCTCATACTCTCTGTTGTTTTGATATTGCGTCCTTAGGTTAGCCATAACTAGGCTACAGCTCGCATTTGATCCAAACTAGCCATAGTCTCTTCTGCAGTCACCATGTCCTGCATATCAAGAGCATAAGCCAGTTGCTTACCCAGTTTACGCACACCAACATCATGATGATGTGCCAGATCGATCAAGGCACTGATGAACATATCAAGCTGAGATTGAGTCATGAAAAATGAAAGAAAACAAACAGCAGTGGATCAGCCGGCAGCAGCATTCAACGCCGCAATTTCATCGTCACTCTTAGCGTCAAGAGTCTTCAGACCCCCAGCCCAATCCCCATTTAGTTTACCTTTGACCAGATCAATAGCAAGCTCACTCAGACCACGTTTCTTTGCGGCTGCAACGAACTTGGCTTCGGTAGCACCACTGCTACGGGCACTGGTTTCTGCAGTCAGTTCAGGGCCATTGCTTGGCTGGGTGTAACCAGACTCCAGTGGCATCTTCGCCCACAGCTCATAAGCCAGGCCAAAGATAAACGCAGCAGCCATGCAGGTACCACGGCGCTGGGTGTCGGTGATGTCCCGAGCAGTCACCTTGTCATAGGGGATCGCATTGTTGCGGTGATCCATGACGGCCTGGGGCACCTCTGGGGTGACCGTACCGTCCAGATGACGGAACCGGATCAGCAGATAGGCACCCACTGGGGCACGGTGCAGGATGGTCCCTTCTGGGCTATAGACGCATTCAGCCATCCAGCTGGGGGCATTGACCCGCAGCAGGTTCATCGTCCGAGACCAGTTGATGTAACTGGCTTTGAAGCTGCCAGTGCCGATCTGTTCGACCAGATCTTTGGTGGCAACGCCAGCCAGGTTTGGAAGTTCAGTCATGGTTGTTTGGTGTACGTTGGTCATTCTAGCAGGGGAACCGCTCAGTGTCAAGATGGTTCAGTCATGGCCACCCTCCAGCGGGCGACACAGGCACCATTGCTCCATGCAATCTGGCTTACGCGGTGAGCGTGTTCCTCCTGATCCTCGCCATTGAGCGGTCGCATTCCGCTGCCTTCGTTGAACCACCAGCGCTGAAAACGCTCCTCGATTTCATCATCCGTCAGCCCATGCGGCTCGGGCAGCTGCTCCAGGGCGCGGCGGATGATGGAAGGATCGAATCCCATGCCAATTGAATAAGCATTGGCATGAATCTGCTCTAGGTGTTCCAGCGCCTGCTCCTTCAAGTTCGGCGGCTCAGGCTGGGCCAGGGCGGCCTTGGCGCGTACAAGCAGGTCGTGGTGCGCCTCATCAACAGCGTATGTGTTAAAAGCGGCGTGAAGCTCAGCGCACAGCGCACGAAAGTCGGGCATCAAAGTCCTCTCATCGGTTGGCCCCTGCGGCTCGGGCTGCACCAGCTCGGGCGGCGGGGTGATTGGGTGTTGGTCAGTCATTAAGTTTCTCCAGTGCGCGGCGGACGACATCCAAATCTCTGATGTTCCAGACTTTCTCATTGCCTTGGATCAGATCAATCAGTGCAAGGCTTTGCTCCTTCAAGCTCGGTGGCTCCGGGCGGCGAGCGGCGCGAAGACCAATCTCAGAGAGGCTGGCGCCACTCGTCAGCCACCAACTCACCTGACCACAACACGCATCTAGCTCCTGGTCGGCGCCCCATTGGGCGGCAAGTACGAAGATCTCCCGGGGACTTAGCGGTAAGTTGTCCCACTTATCCAGTAGCTCCGGCGGTGGGGTGATGGGGTGCTTGTCAGTCATAGCGTTACTCGTTACTGGGCAGACCATTTTAGACCTTGGAGCACTGCTTCTGACACTGGAATCGCGACTGAATCAGTTTGATACGTCCCAGTGTAGCCATCGGATGCTGTTTTAGTTCCTCAAGAACACTAGTCAGATCTTCATAGAAAGCATCTGCTCCAGTGGGACAATTTGGGCTTGGATCCTCAAGGTACTCCATAACGGACTCAAGCAGACGCTCTCGTCGTTGTTCCACGTATGTTTGTGGTTCTGAACTGATGGTCATTCGATCTTTGCTAGGTGGACGTTCGCTATTTGCGAATAGCGAATAGGACTGCAGGGAATTGAACCCCGTTCACACCGTTATAAGCAGTGGGCCTTAACCAATAGGCGACAGTCCCATAAGGGGTTTGCAGCATACTCATTATATCACATCAAGGAGGTCTTGCGGCGACGCCATGTGTTGGTTTGAGCATGGCAGTTAGGGCAAAGTAGCAATAGATTTTCTTTAGAATTGTCATTAGAATTACCATTAATGTGTTCTAATTCAAGGCTGATAGGCTGGTCTAACCATGTGGTTAATAAACACTTTTCGCAGTTCCATCCACGCTCTTTTGCTATGCGTTTTTTAATAGCTTCTTTGCCTCGTAGCCCTTCAAAAGGTTTAAACTCATACCCAATAGGAGTCCATGCTTTTCCTTTAAAATGTTCTGTATTTAAACCTAATCTTGCTATGTGTTTTTTTATATTATTGTAATTCCCTCCTGCTACTACTAGATCAAGTTTTTTCAGGACTTGAGCAATACTTGTGCTAGATTCAACGGCTTGTTGTATATCTAGATCAGTATAGTTTTTGTATTTTGGAGACATAGGTAGAGGCTGTGTGTTTTTGTGTTTTAGTTTACCTATTGATGCCACCGACAGGATTCGAACCTGCAAGGGCTGTGCCCGTCGCGTTTTAAGCGCGATGTGTAGACCGTTCCACCACGATGGCTTATGGGGAAGGATTTTTAAAGTCGCCCTCCCTTCGACTATCTCAGTTTATCAAGCGAAGTTGTGGACTTCTCCTTTGGATTTAATTTTGATAACACGGCGACAATCAAAGGATCGCCACTGGCCCAGCTTGATATCGCGGATGCGAACGATGTTGGGATCCTGGGTCGGATTACCCGTACCCTTGATGTCGTTGTGATCCATCAGGTTACCCGTCAATTGGCGCTCAGTGCCATCCTTCTTGATGAAATACACCGACACCAGGCTGGAGCCTGCAGCTTCCAGCACCTGACGAACATCTTCGTGAAAAGCCATGTTGAACTCCTTAGATAGATTGAATGTAGGCTTCAAAAGCATTGAATGTAGGCTTCAAAAGCCTGGGTGATGACCTCGCGGTTGGCTGGGTCTTCTCGGACTACCTTAGCACAGATCTCGCGCAGATGGATGGCGATGTGCTCTTTGGTAGCGAAGCGGATACCACCGATGGTGGGGAGTGGTTGAAATGTCATGATTTTCAAAGGCCAGCGGCGTCAAGTTGATCGGACAGGACTGAGGTTTCTTCCGCAGTGGGGCCATGCTCAATGCTGAACCAGGCCTCGCTATAATCATACCACTGGGGGTGGTCCTTGAACTCCTGCAGCATGTGCTTGATAGCAGCTTGAGCTTCGCGCTTGCTGTCGTAGCTGTTCACGAATTCGGTCGTGCCATACTCATGAGCAAATACGTTCCAGTAGGTGCGGGCCATGGGGTTTCTCCCTTTGGTACCCCCATATCATAGCCACTCAGGAGCAGCCTGGCCCTTGTTCCAGACAAACCGTTCAGGTTTCTTAACAATCTTGAAACGGATGCAGTTCCGATAGGCCTCGACCGCATCAGCCGTCTTGCATTCATCAGGCATCGCCAGGGGAGGCGTGGTAAACAGGCCACTGGGCATCCAGTCCATACAACCCATCAGTTGGCGCAGCTGAGCGGCAGCAGCATGCTCGCGGCCATACCGCTTCTCGTATTCATGACAGAGGGCCACGCCATGGCGCCAGAGCCACTGGAAATTAGCCCTGTTGTCACCGGCCCAGCGGGTGCATGGATGGTTGGCATAGCCGCCCCTATGGAGACTACCGGCTACCGTCAGCACCCCATGGCAGAGGTGGTTCCTGATGCAGGCAGACACCAACATCTGCACCGTCTCAGTAGGCATCTTGACGATGTGGGTATCCGGCAGGGCACGGGCAGCTAGGACGGGATCCTTGTCAACATAGAAAATGTTCATAGCGAACTTCTGCTGAGGACCCCTTCAGCATACGACAGCCTTACCAGGCTTCATCTGAACGGGCTTCCACCGCAATAAAAAGTAACTCTAGAGCAGGCTCATAGGTTTCTTTACCTATGGTTTCTTCAGGATGATATCGCACGTAGAAACCCCCAGTGTAGATGGTTGTTTCCATATCCCAGGATCGACTTAATAACGAAATAGCAGCATTCCTAAGCTCTTGTACTGTAGGCACTTTAAAATCAGCTGACCACCATTCCCAATCAACAGCTTCCATCATAGTATGCATCTTTTGAAAATCGAAATTTTCGATGCATGTTTGAATAGCCTTGGCCTTGTTGGCATTCACTAATTTAATGGATTAGACGTATCCTCAGTTTATCAAAAAGCGGGAGTGGGAATCGAACCCACCACCTGGAGCGTATGAGACTCCTGTGCAACCACTACACTATCCCGCAGAACGGCCCCCAGGTTTGAGCTTCCATGGATAGGCTTAGGGGGCATTATCATTATACCAATTCTGCTCGCTTTTTCTTTAGCTTTTCAACGACATCTTCGTAATACTGAATTTCTTTGTCATAGTTAGCTACTTTTTCTTTTTTAACTTGGTCCTCATATTCCTTGAAAAGCGTGTCAGAAATAACGTAAACCCGAGGACCGAAAAAATCAACGAGACTAGACATAGGAATAACCGAACTACAATTTCAGTATACAAATCTTCCAGTATCCACCAGATCGGTAAACCGGAAAATTTTTTTCTTATTGACCGAACAATTCTGGGTTTTCTTTTTTGTACCTCGCGGCTACTGACATCAGGGTCCATTCAGTTAAGTGCCCATCAAACATTTTCAGAATGTAATTCTTACTTAGTTTATGCTTGAAGTAAAGGGTAGATACAATATCTACCCAGTCTGCATAGGTCTTATCGGAAATAGGGTGCCTAGCCATCAATCCTACGTGCTAAATACTTATACGATTTAGTTCTAGCAATGCCATGCTTATTAGCAGTGACCTGATTCATTCTAACAGATTCCACACCATTCATTGCAGCTAGCACCCTACGCTCCAGTTTATTGGCAGATTCAATAGCCCCAGAATTTCTGACGATCTTAGGCAGCTCATTAGACAACAGTGCAGCCTCCGGCACCGCATACTGTGTATAGCCTTCGGGTACACCCCACCTCAGGTATTCTTCGTACAAGCCAGTTACTGAAATCGTAGTCGAAGACCATTCTTCTTCAGATTTATAGTAACCAGACTCTTCTAGGAACCTGAGGACGTGATCGGTTTCACCCCTCAGGTTTCTAAATACCGAATCAGAGTACTTTCTGGGTACACCTTTGCCATAGTCCGACTCCATGAAACCACATAGACGATCATATGCATCCAGGATCTCTAAGATGAAACCAGGGCAGATTTCATCCTTGACACGCTGTACGCCCTCAACATCACGGGCATTAGGTTTAAACCACAGTACCGCTTTGCGATGGAATTGATTATGCTTATCATAATCAGATTCGGACTTATAGACATAGGGCCAATGCACAGCCCTGAAGCGTCTAGCCATAGCATCAGTCTGGTCAATCAACAGACCTTCATTGACACTAAGCATGTGTACTGCTCTGGGATGGAAGTACACAAAGTCATCATTGTGACCCCGCGCTTTCATCTCATCGTTAGTCACACATGCCTTGAAGTCACTGAGATGATTCAGCTTCTTCGTGGTAGGTGTTTCAGATGGCAGGTTAAACCTAGAGTGCTGTAGTGGCAGTAACGCCAGCGTACCATTGTTCTGGTTAGGATCACTTGCTTTGGCTAGATCTGCCAGGTCGATACGACTAACAAGTGACTTACCAAAGATATACTGCACCAGATTGATGCAAACATCCTTACCATTACCACCCTTACCAAAGTTGATCAAAGCAACAGGCATCAGATGCTGTTGGGCTTCTGCGTTGTTAATACCCTGGGCAACAACTCTTAGCCAGATCTCACGAGCTTCTTCATTCTCCAGGCCCTCTAGCACCTGGCGGGCATAGGTACGATCCGCATTAGGATCATACTTACATGCAGGCGCATCCAGAAACACCATATCTAGTGTCTCAGGTGAGAAATGAGGGTATAGAATGCGCTTACCACCCTTCACATGCAGCACACCGTTGGTGAAATTGATATAACCATCAGGTGCTACACGCGCAGGACGTGCAGTAAACTGTTGCAGCGATTTAATAATCTGGTCAACAGCACCAAACTTCTTGGGATAGTTGTCATAGATGAATTGGCTAACCATATTAGTCAACTCATGCTTAGGCAACTCATCGTAATGGAAATTACCATTGCGACGCCAATAGGTGCGCCCCATGATGGTAAGCACATCACGGGAATTATCGTCATTCAGATCAAATAGATCGTCAATGACAATAGCAGCCAGGGACTGATCATCCTTACCGGCTACTTCTTTCCAGGGTTTAGGATCCCAACCACAACTACGTGCAAACCGGATTGTAGAGCCAATATTCTGACGCTTCTGTAGCGCAGCACGCAACAGGCTAATGCGCCATGCACCAAAGGTCCCATCCTCTAGTTTGTGGCTATCAGAGGCCCATGTATAGGCCTTTTCAATCAGAGCCACCATATCGGCATCGCTCTTGTTCTTGAAGTGGCTAAACACACCAAACAAGAACTTTTCCTGGAGCTGGTTAGGCACATAACCACCTTCAGATGCAATCCCATGCACATCAGAGATCTTCTTCAGCATCTCTACAACACAGGCTTCTTGCTCCTGAGCAGCCAACAGATCAAACCAGCGACTAGCACCAGTCTTATCTCCTACAGGAATCTCCTGGGGCTGTACAGCAAGTTGCTGCAATGTAGCCGGGGAGGTGGCGGGCTTATTTTTTTCTTCGTAGTCACCCAACGCTTCCAGGAACTGATCTAGCGTATACCGTTTGACAATGACATTGAAGTCGCTGTCGATATCTTTTTCGGCCGCTAGAACTTTCGTGGAAGTACCACCAGAGACGTGTTCTGCACCAGGCAGACGCATCACCTGATCAAGGGATTTGATGCTGAGATCAGCCTGAAAAACCGACACAAATCGGCTCTGGATCTTCTCCCATTCATCAGGATCAATGTCCTGATCAATGAACCAGTACTGGTGAATGGATTTACCACCAGAATCGATGCGGATACTGGGGGTAGGGAAGCCCGACTGGTCGATACGTTCCAGTTGTTCTTCCTTGGAGATGTCATCCCATTCAATGACAAAACAATCCATCTTCCCGCCGTGCTGACGGATGCTGTCCTTGGAACGGCTGATGCGCCCAATAGGAAGCTGGTCAAACTTCGCAAGAGTCCAATAGATCCCGCAGTTCTCAGATGCAGCAGCCTTCAGCTCATCCGAGTTACGCATTGTGCGCGGCTTGGGAATATCCTGCCCGACAGATGCGTAATCGAAGTGCTTATCTTTGAAAGCTTGGTAGATGATGTTCTTGGGATCCCTACCGATTAACCTAAAGAAGGAGACGGCTTCTTGTAGGTTGATTGAGGCCATAAGCATGACTGAATGAATCTTTGATGTAGGTAGAAATACTTAATATTGGCATGTATTGGGTGTTTTACCAATACAAGCAATACTTCAGTATTCGACGGAGGGCAGGCGATACAGAACCACACCATCAGCCGAGATCTCTTCCATCTCGGTGGTGATGAAGACGACCTCACGGGCCTTGACGCGGAAACCCACTACATAACGCTCAACAGGGGCACCACCGGCCTGCGGGCGACGGGCAAACAGCGGGTGGGCAAAGGAGGTGAAGGTGGGGACGTATTCGCGGCGATCCATAGATTCGTGGATAGGGCATTCTCAGTATACCAAAGGAGGGGGCCGAGGTGGCCCCTTGGGTGTCAGTCCTCCAGGATTTTCTGGTAATGAGCAACCAGATTTTTTTCTGCTTTACCCAGATAACGCTTAATGGTGGTCAATGACAAATTAGTCAGCTCTCGGATTTCGCCATAAGTTAACCCTTTATCTCGGAGACTACGAACAGCAAAAATGTTGTTTTTAAGAATCTCCTTCTCTCGTGGGTGCTCGGCAATAAGTTTGTCGGCAGCTTTGAGCACGCTTTCAGTGTCGATTTGCATGGGGTCATGTCGTGGGGCATCTTCAGTATACCAGAAGGTCCATGTCTCATTTGAGTCTCAACATGAGACTCCTTGGTATGACTGGATGGTCCGCGAAGGTCCGCGAACGTGGTGGTGGTCCATCTGAGACTGGAAATAGCAAAAACAACTGGCACAAGGCCCGGTCCGCATTTTTAGGTCAATGTCCCCCAAATGTCTGCCGAAGGTCCGCGCCAAACCCCTTGGTATGACTGGATGGTCCGCGATGTCCAAGTTTTGAGGTACCCCCCTCTCAGATTTTACAGATGCATCACGGCAACAAATCAAAAGGTTCATGCGGATACAAAAATGACTAGGCGGCACTTTTCGACAGCTCATGTAAATTCAAAACTTGGACCTTGCGGACCATGTAGTATTTGCAAGGGTTTTGGTGTGGACATTTCGCAGACCGAGTTGGGACATTGACCCATAAAACTTGGACCTTGTATCATCTGATACAAAATCAATAGTGTGTGACAGTTTAGCCCTTGTATGGGCAGCCTAGAGGGTCCACTTACTAGGTAAGAATTTTTTTTTACTTAGTTACAGGGTACAATGAACAATCCCAAATTAGTCTTAATCTTAGAAAAGTTATTTAATCTAGAGCAACAGATAACTAAGGCAACTACCGAGTGTAATGATCCAGAATATATAACTAGGTTAAAACAAGAATGTACTGAGCTATGCTTTGAGGCCCACCAGATACGCCATCCGGGGTAATTTTTTTTCTTGGTGGCCAACCGGCACCGGGGGATATTTTTTTATTTATTTAGAGGCCCCTGGAAGGCTCTAGAAGGACCTTTAACATCGTCTGTGGTGTCTCCCTATAGGTGGTGCCCTTTAGGCCTGTTCTAGAGGCTTGTAGAGGGGTGTTGTCTGGCGGGGGATTATGCAATGGGTTGCCGCCTGCTTGCTAGTATTGTTTCGTCGGCTACATATATACGAGTTGTTTCGCAATTGGTATTTTAAGGCATTGCATAGGTTGGTGTGCATGGGTTTCCCTTAGGTGGCGATTATAATCCCACAGATATTATTTGACCACGGCTACTAGAAACCTAGTGCCTCACAGCGTTTTTACGAATTCTAAAGACCAATACACTGGTGTCGTGTTGGTAGAATGAGGAGAGAGAGGTGAAAACCTTGGGGAAAATGCTAATGCTGGAAACCGGGCCCCTCCCTATACCATAGCATTATTCTGTTGTCAAGGTGCCAGTAGCCGAAGTGGCCGCTGTCTGTATATAATAGTATACCAATGATTTTTGGTTTATGCTGCCTTGCCGGCGGCGCTTCGCGCCCATGTGAATAATTGCAACTCCCCGGTCGCGCCCCTCGCGTGA
>Ga0208161_1000875_pt1 | contig 16712 bp, 21 predicted proteins | sample CB_VirMetaG_3_FD_184538 | JGI IMG/M metagenome (GOLD analysis project Ga0208161, IMG submission 184538) | Freshwater to marine saline gradient viral communities from Chesapeake Bay - CB_1508_1S Viral MetaG (SPAdes) (version 4) | ecosystem: Environmental > Aquatic > Marine > Coastal | place: USA...
TAGATCAATATGTCTCAGTCTGTTGTCAACCACACCAACGGCGATTGGGGTACGTCCATCACTGTTGGCTCTACGGTCAGCACCCAAGGCGCTTCCTCGCTTGCCATTGCCTTCACCGGCTCTAGCAAGACCTGGAAGATCGGTGACGTGTTCACGATCAGCGGCGTTTACGCTGTCAACCCGCAGACCCGTCAATCCACCGGTTCGCTCCAGCAGTTCGTTGTAACGGCTGACGCTTCCGGTTCTTCGACGGCTACGCTGTCCATCAGCCCTGCGATCTACACTTCCAGCCAAGCTCTTGCCACGGTTGATAGCTTCCCGCAGTCTGGTGCAACCATCACCATGGTTGGTAACGCTAACGGTTCCTACGCTCAGAACCTTGTGTACCATAAGGATGCCATCACCTTCGCCACGGCTGACCTGCTTCTGCCACAAGGCGTTGACATGGCTTCGCGTCAGGTTCACAACGGCATTTCGATGCGTATTGTTCGTCAGTACGACATCAACAATGACCGTATGCCTTGCCGTATCGACGTTCTGTATGGCTACTCGGTCATCAGACCGCAGATGGCTTGCCGGATGTGGGGCTAACAGGTTTAACTACAGGAGATTACGACAATGGCACTTCCTAACGGTGGCGGCACTTACCAAGTATCTGACGGCAACACTAGCGCAGCTAAGGCCCTTGGTGGCTCTACGCTGGTATTCGCTTCTGGCGCAGGCATCTACTTCCTTGATACGGCTATCACGGCTAACTCCACTCTGACTGACGCTCCGGCTGGATCGTTTGGCATGACCACGAACGCAACTGGTCTTGGCAAGCTGTTCTACTCTGACGGCACCAAGTGGCAGTACGGCGCAGTAAGCTAACCTGAACGGCCCTCGCAAGGGGGCCATTCTCCAAGGAGAAGATCATGCCTAATACCAAGTCAACCGGGATTGCATTTGCAGACCCGGAATTTGATAGTGTTACAGTTAGCGGCGCTACTGTGGCAAACGGTGGCGTTATTGCCTCGACTATCCAGACAACGGGCAACGAAGTAGCTGCCAACCTTAACGCTGGCGTCTACATTCTGAGTTCTGCTATTACTGCCAATTCAACCACTACTTCTGCTCCTGCGGGTTCGTTGGGCCTTACCACGAATGCGACGGGCATTGGCAAGCTGTTCTATTCGGACGGCACCAAGTGGCAATTTGCTGCAATTAGCTGATGGAGAGGGGGGTTTCGGCCCCCTTTTTTAACTTATGTATGAAATCTACCTGAAACACCCCCGACACGGCACCAAGGTGGCTATCTCCGAGATGGAGGCCTCTGCGGATGAAGAGAACGGATGGGTGCGCTATAATCCTGTTACGCCGTCTAACGACGATGCGGCTCCTGTTGTCAATGAACTGGAAGTGAGAAGGCGAGGTAGACCCCCCACCAAACACGTTCAAGGGTGACGCATGTCGTATACAGCCAAACAGCTTATTGAAGGCTCTTTAAGACTGATAGGCCAGTTGGCTGAGGGTGAGACTGTCGGATACGACACCGCCAACGACTGCCTCCTTGCCATGAACCAAATGCTGAGTTCGTGGTCTACCGAACGGTTGTCGGTCTTCTCCACGATGGATCAGGTCAAGACCTGGCCTGCTAACACCATCAGCCGGACGCTTGGGCCTTCTGGCACCATCAATGGTGATCGTCCTATCCTGCTGGACGACTCCACCTATTTCCGCGATCCATCGACCAACGTGTCGTATGGCATCAAGATGATCAACCAGTCGCAATACAACGGCATCGCCGTCAAGACTGTTACGTCTACTTACCCACAGGTCATGTGGGTGAACATGACGTACCCCGACATTGAAATCTACATCTACCCCAAGCCCACGAGAGATCTAGAGTTCCACTTTGTTTCCGTGGAACCTTTGTCTCAAGTGACCGACCTGAACACGGTGTTGACCTTTCCGCCTGGTTACCTGAGAGCGTTCCGGTATTGCTTGGCCTGCGAGATTGCACCTGAGTTTGGCGTAGAACCTTCTCCGCAAGTTGTCAAGGTAGCCATCACTGCCAAGCGGGATTTGAAGCGGATCAACAACCCGGATGACCTGATGACCCTGCCGTACTCCGTGGTTGCCAACCGCCAGCGGTTCAACATCTACGCAGGTAACTATTGATGAAAACGCCGATTCTCGGCGGGTATGCCGTAGCAAGGTCAGTAAACGCTGCCGACAACCGGTTGATGAACCTCTACCCCGAGGCTACGCCGGAGGGTGGTAAGTCGTCAGGGTTCCTGACCCGCTGCCCAGGGTACAAGTATTTGATGGACGTGGGATCTGGCCCTATCCGTGGCCTGTGGCAGTTTGCCAATACCATGTACGTTGTCTCTGGTGTGGAACTGTACAGGGTTACGCCTGATTTTGTGGCTACCCTGATCGGCTCTGTCTCGGGTGCTGGCCCTGTGTCCATGTCGGACAACGGGGAGCAGTTGTTTGTTGCCTGCAACCCACGGTCGTACACCTACAACTACAACACGGGTGCCTTTGCCGAGATTACGGACGAGGATTTTCCCGGTGCGGTGACGGTTGGGTTCATCAACGGGTACTTCGTATTCAACGAACCAAACAGTCAAAAGGTTTGGATCACTGAGTACCAGAACGGTGCGTCGATTGATCCGTTGGAGTTTTCCTTCACTGATGCCAACCCTGACCTGTTGATCTCCCTGATGGTCAACCGGAACGAGATCTGGATGTTTGGTACCACCTCGACTGAGGTCTGGTACTACAGCGGGGATGTCGACTTCCCTCTGGCCCGTATCCAAGGTGCCTTCAACGAGATTGGCTGTGCTGCCCCCTATTCGCCGGCCAAGTTGGACAACACGGTGTTCTGGCTTGGTTCTGATCCTCGCGGTAATGCGATGGTCTACAAGGCTGTGGGCTATGGCGCTCAACGGGTATCCACCCACGGCATCGAGAAGGTCTTGCAGAGCTATGAGTACGTTGCGGATGCCATCGGGTATTCGTACCAGCAGGAAGGACATACCTTCTACGTCCTGACATTCCCGTCTGCTAATGCCACATGGGTGTTTGATGCTGCCACCAATGAATGGCATGAGCGTGGATCGTGGAAGCAGGGGCATTACAACCGTCATCGCTCCAACTGTCAGGTCAACTTCAACAACAAGATCATCCTGGGCGACTTCCAGTATGGCAAGTTGTATGAGTTTGATCTGGATTATTACCAGGACGATGTTGGCACACAGCGTTGGGTACGGTCGTGGAGAGCGTTGCCGCCTAATGCCAACAACCTGAACCGTACTGCCCACCATAGCCTACAGGTGGAGCTTGAGGCGGGTACTACAGAGTACGTTACCGTTATACCGGGTACTCCAGCCATTCCTTTGATGCTGGACACGATCAACCCAAGCACAGGGGTTACTTCGTCAACGATTGCCTTGAGCAATGGCGACCTGACGATGGCATCTTCAAGCAACTCCAGTTGGTACGGGGCAAAGTCTACTTACTGGTATACCACCGGCAAGTATTACTTTGAAGTAACCGATACAACAAGCGTTGATGGCGGGTTGATCGTTGGCTTGGCAGACGCTTCTTGTGATTTCACCTTCCCTGGGAATTATGTAGGCAACTTTAATTTCACGACCAGAGGGTACTCATGGAGCATCTGGGCCAACAGAAGTGCTGGCGTCATAACTTATGGCAACGACACCTCTGCTACTCCATCGGGAACGCCTATAACCACAGGCGGCAGGGTTAATGTTGCCGTAGACTTTGATGCCGGCAAGATGTGGTTTGGCCTGAACGGTGTATGGGTTGGATCTGGCGATCCTGGCGCTGGAACGAATGAGTCTTACACCTTTACGCCCAACTCTGCCCTTTTTGCTGCGGCAAGCCTTTTTTATGACACCCAAGTCGCTACCATCAACTTTGGTGCGTCTGCTTTTTCGGACACGATTCCAGCCGGCTTTAGTGAATGGAATTCAAACATTAACCCTGTTTGTACTTGGGATGTTGGGAACATACGGGCTGATGTAACGCTGTCTAATGGCGACCTGACTGCCAAATTGAACACGCCTCCTAGCTCCTTTGATTCGTATGGTGTGGTCAGCACCAACAATCACAGCGAAGGCAAAAAGTATTTTGAGATCACGCAAGACGTGTATTCCTCCGCATCTATGTTGGTTGGTTTGTGCCAATCGTTTGTAGATGCCGGTGCAAACGTGGTTGATATTGCTACTACCTATCTTGGTTCTACGACAGTGGGTTGGGGGTTGCTGATAAATGATTCGGCAGTGCCAGCCGATGTAAACCTGTACAACTCTGGTCTGCCTACCACGATCAACAATGCCCCGCTGTTGAGCAACGGCGATGTGGTTGGCGTAGCTGTAGATTTTGATGCCGGCAAAGCTTGGTATTCGTTCAACGGAACGTGGATCGGGTCTGGTGATCCTGCTGCCGGAACCAACCCTGCCTTCACCTTTACAGCCAACAGTTCGCTTGTTGCTACCGTGTCCTTCTATGACGATGTTGCCCAAGCCACGGTCAACTTTGGCGATGCCGCATTTGAATACACCCCTCCAACGGGGTTTGATGAATGGCTTGTCCCGTACATCCCTCCCATTCCTCCGGTGCCTGGTTCGTTCACCAAGCGATTGCCTAAAGTCCTGCTCCGCTGGTCTGATGACGGCGGTCATACTTGGTCGAATTACCATGACAAAGACCTTGGTGCCTTGGGTGAGTATTGGCACAGGGTTATCTGGCGTCGTCTCGGCATGACCAACAAGCTGAGGGATCGGGTGTACGAACTGAGCGGGGCAGATCCGGTCAAGATCACGCTTACCGGCGCTGAACTTCTGCTGTCGGGAACTAACTCATGAGCCTGACACGCATACCTGGATCACAGGTACCGGTGCTGGAGGCTACTGGCCTGATGAGCCGGGAGTGGTACCGGTTTCTGTACAACCTGTTTGAGTTTGCAGGGGGTGGGGCTAGTGTCGTCACGCCTACCGAGTTGCAGGCTGAGGTGGATCTGCTTGAGGCTCAGGTGTCCGGGATTGCCACAGAGGTCAACACGCTGGAAACCTCTGTCGAGACGCTGGATACCACAGTTGATAGCTTGCAGGATCAGGTTGATGCCTTGGAAAACGAGGACAACCTGTCGGCATTGGCTCCAATTGCCAAGCCGTTTGATCCTTCTGATGCCTTGCAACAAAGCCAGTTGGCTGCCTTGGCAAACAGGTTGTGCTGCCTTGAGCAACAACTACAGTCCCTTACCTTGGCCCCTCCGGTAGCCGCACCAGCCTCTGCCGTATACGACTCCCTGACCTTGGCTCCCCCAAGGGTGGCAACGTCAGAAATGAACTTTGGTTCGTTCTACGACACCACCACGCAAACCGCTGCCGCAACAGGCACTGCCTATGCCATTACGTTTGATAGCTCAAATACTGAGGCATATGGGGTGTATCGGGGGTCTACCACCAGCCAAATCTACATTACGACGCCTGGGGTGTACAACTTCCAGTTCTCTATCCAGTTGGACAACACGTCGGGGGGAGATAACCTGTTTTGGGTATGGGCCAGAATCAATGGCACCACTGATGTTCCCAATTCAGCCTTTCAGATTCGATTGAAGGGGAACAACTCTGAGATTATCTGTTCATCGAACCTGTATTTGGCGATGGCAGATACTGATTACTTTGAACTCATGTTCGCAGTAGATGATACTGGTATACAGATATTGGCTGAACCGGCTGTAAGCCCTGTACCTGGCATCCCATCCGTCATACTGACGGTCAACCAAGTTAGTTCGCCATACGGCCACTAGGAGGCAATCATGGCTATTGTTGCAGCGGTTCTGATCGACGCCAAGACCGCAGAGAACACCGACACCACCCAGTACACGTCTACTGGGGTGACCACTATCATTGACAGCTTCACGGCTACCAACTACTCAGCCTCTGCCGCCACTATCTCGGTCAATCTGGTGCCTAGCGGTGGATCGGTGGGCAACTCCAACCTGATCCGCAAGGCCAAGACCTTGTTGCCCTCCGAGGTGTACACCTTCCCTGAGTTGGTAGGTCAGGTGCTGGATACGGGTGATTTCATCAGTACGGTTGCCGGAACTGCATCGGCCATCAACATCCGGGCCTCTGGACGGGTTATTTCGTGAATGACATGGTGGCCCTTGGGGCTAGAGCTATTCAGCAACTGGTAAGCCCTGAACAGGCTGAGATTGCCTTGTTGAAGGAAGAGCAGCCCTTGTGTCCCTTGGTTCACCACTTTGGCCCAGGTGTCGCCATCCGGGAACTGTTCATGCAGGCCGGTATGCTGATGGTGGGCCACCGGCAGAAGTACGAACACCTTTGCCTGTTGCTGGAGGGGGAGTTGCTGGTCAAGCTGGAAGAGGCCGATGAGCCTATTCACCTGATGTCGCCAGCCCTGTTCGTAGCAAAGCCGGGCAGGAAGATCATGTTTGCCTTGGAAGATGCGGTCTTCCAGAACATCTATGCCACCGATCTTAAAGACGGTGATGCCGTTGAAGACTACTTTATAGACAAGAGTGAAGTCTTCCGCGAGGACGAGAAGATGAAGTTTTCAATGGAGCAGATCAAACGTGCTGCTGACAGAGAGGACTACTTCCGATTCCTGGTTCAGCTTGGGATGAACCATGATGAGTTTCGGGCGATTGTGGAAGACAACACTGACCTGTTGCCGGTAGAGAGCGGGATTACCCGGTTGGCCCCCTCACCGATTGAGGGGATTGGCCTGTACGCCACCTGCCCTATCCCTGCGGGGACGGTCATCATGCCTGCCCTGGTCAACAAGATGAGGACGCAGGCTGGCAGGTTCGTGAACCACAGCGTCACGCCCAACTGTGAAATGGTCAAGCGTCCCAACGGGGATGTAGACCTTGTGGCATTGAAAGACCTGCATGGTTGTACTGGTGGCGATGCTGGTCAAGAATTAACCGTAGACTACAGGCAGATGGTTGCCTTAATCCAAATTTTGGAGTCATGACATGGCCGCATTAGCGTCAGCAGCATTGATCGGAGGAGCCTCGCTTATTGGAGCTATGGGTTCTAGGAGCGCAGCCAAAAGGCAAGAACGTGCGGCTAGACGGGCTTTGGCTCTCCAGCGGCAAATGTTTGCCACCCAACAAGCCAACCTTGAGCCGTTTAGAGTTTCTGGCCTGCAAGCCCAAAACCGCTTGATGAGCCTGTTGGGCCTTGGTGGGGATACCCAAGCCGAGGGCTACGGTTCGTTGGCTAGAGACTTTGGGATGCAAGACTTCCAAGCAGATCCAGGCTATGGGTTCCGGATGTCGGAAGGCTTGAAAGCCTTGGAGCGGTCTGCTGCTGGTCGGGGTGGTGCGGCCTCTGGTTCTGCCATGAAGGGGATAACTCGCTTTGGTCAAGATCTCGCTTCTCAAGAATATCAAAATGCTTATGCGCGATACATGGCAAATCGCCAAGCTAGGATGGCACCTTTGCAGAACCTCATGGGGGTGGGGGCCAATGCTGCGGCAGGCCTGTCTAGTGCTGCTGGTCAATTTGGGCAGGTGGGTGGTCAAACGCTTGGAGACATTGGTAATGCTCAGGCCGCAGGCATCATGGGGCCGGTGAACGCCTTGATGAGTGGTGTTGGTGGAATACAAAACGCTTACCAATACAGCCAAGCACTCGATAGGATGTATCCTAAAGACGCTTCTGAAAGTGTTTCCTCTAGCATTTATCCGGCGGCGTCATCGTCGTTGCCGGGCATGGGAGCTCCAGGTTATGCGTCAAGCCCTACGCTTAACCTTGGCGGCGGCATGTCGCTTAACGCCCCTTGGCGCTACACTGGACAATAAAAGGTAACTGAAATGGCTATCAATCCCGCAATCGCCATGAGTTTTCAGGCTCCCAAGTTTGAAGACCCAATGAACCGGCTTGTCCAGATGGAGCAGTTGAAGGCGTACCAACAGAACGCCTTGGCTAAACAGATGGAAATGGAAAGCGCCAGGGAAGCTATGGCGCAACAAAAGGGGCTTCGTAACTATCTGTCTGGGTTGAGCCCCAACGAAATGCCTTCTTTGGGCGAAATGGCTCAATATGGGGACAAAGGTCTTTCTATGTTTAATGCGCTTTCTGAGGCGCAAGAAAAACAGAGGGAAGCCGCTGCCAACATATACAAAGAAGTGTATTTGCCAATGCTTTCTAGTGCAAAGACAGCAAAGGATGTTTACAACTGGAGACAGGCAGTAAAGAGCGACCCAAGGGTTGCCCCTGTTGTCACCAAAGAAGCAGACTACGGGCTTCCTAAGACTGACGAAGAAGTGCCTGCATATCTTGAGCAACACTTTGTTCCGTACAGCGAGCGGTACAAGCAGGCAGCTATGGACAAGCGCGCTCAAGCCAAGATTGATGCCGAGGCTAGAAAGGAAAAAGGGCCGTATCAAATTGGGCCAAACCTTGTTTCATCGACAGGAGAAGTTATTTACCAAGGAACCAAAGAGGGGGCTAATGACTGGCAAGAACAAGTGTCTCCTGACGGAACGCTTCAATACTTTTCTCCTTCAAGAAACGAAACCGTTACATCTACAGGAAAGCCAGTAGAACAACAAAAAGCTAACAAGCCTCCCTCTGGCTATGAATATGCTGAAGATGGAAAAACTCTAAAAGCCATTCCTGGTGGGCCGCATGATCCAGATGTTATTGCAAATAAATTGTCAGCCAAACAAAAAATAGAATATCAAAAATCGTTTCCTAAAGCTAAGGAGTCATTTGATTATTCTATTTCTGAAATTGACAAAACAATTAGAACCATTGATGACCTTCTTGAAAATGAAGAAGGAATAGATGCCATTTTTGGTTCTGTTTATCAAATGAGGCCTTCTTTGATAACAGGGTCAATGGGAAACAGAGCCATGAATGACTTTGAGACATTAATGGCCGGAAGCTTTGTTACCTCAATTATTGATCTTAGAAACGCAAGCCCAACTGGGTCTGCGGTTGGAAACGTAACTGAAAGAGAAGGCGACAAGTTACAAATCCAAAAAGCAGGGATAACTAGAAAACTATCCACAAATGACGCTATTAAAAGATTGAAAAGGCTTAAAAGCGATCTTGAATACGGAAGAGACAATATCAAATCAGCATTTAATGACACCTATAGCTGGATGAATCAAGAAACGCCAGCTTCTCCAAAAAATGAGGCAGGTGGAAAAAACAAAGAAAGAAGGCCTCTTGGTGACTTTTTTAACTAAAAATAGTGGGTATTTCTAATGGCAAGCCTTCAAAGCAAGATATTAGCCGCTCAAAAAGCTGGATATTCAGACGATGAGATTTTTTCTCACATATCTTCAATGCCTGAATATAAACAAAAGACAAAAGCAGCTATTGACGAAGGATACAAACCCTCAGAAATACTTTCATATCTGGCAGGGTCAGAAGCTAAAAAGCCAAAGACCGATGCCATTCCCGCTCCAAGAGAAGAAAGATCCTTGGTTGGTCAGGCTGCTGACCTGTACAAGCGTGGCATGGGTGCCATGGGAGAGTTTGCACAGGAAGCGGCTGGCCGGCAGGCAAGGAGCATGGTTGGCGGTTTGGCCGGTGCTGCCACTATCCCTGAATACCTGATGTCCACGGTAGGTCTTGCCGAGAAGGGAGCTACCGAAAGAGGTCTTAGGGAGATGACTGGCATCCCCGAGGGAGACTTCTACTTTGGCGCGGGTAAGCTTGGCTCTGAGATAGCCGGCACTGCTGGAGTGGGCAACGTGCTTGCTGCTCCCTTGCGTGGTGCAGCGGTTCTTTCCTCTCCTGCCACAGCCCAGGCGCTTAGAACTGGTGCCAAGGCTCTTGAGCAATACGGGTTTGGCGTTAAGGGCTTGCCCTTAAAGAAGGGCATCCCCTTAATGGCTGCTGGTGGTGCTGCCCCTGCGTTTGTGACCTCGGGATTGATGGGCGAGGACACCGCAACATCTACGGCTATGGGTGCCGCTTTGCCTCTTGGTGGAGCAATGGCAGGGTTTCTGATTAGAAAGGGCAGAGATTTTATAAGCCCTCAAAACATGACTCTACTGGAAGCGTCAGGAAATGATATTAATGCCTTGATCAACAGCCTTCGTAGCGGCGATGTACTGATTCCTGGTGCAAGACCTCATGCCGGAGAACTTACCGCAGAGGTGGGCAACCCTGACTTCTCTAGGCTTGTAGCAAGCTTGTTGTCGGACAAGGTAAAAAGATCTCCGGCTCAAAACAAAGAGATTGCAGAAGAGGCCGTCAATGCCGCAGTGGCCAGGGCCATGCAGTTCGAGGCTGCTGCCGGATCTGCTGCCAACGCAGAAAGGGCGCTCCTGCAAGGTCTTGAGACTCCAGGGGTGACTGCTGACGATGTGTTTGACAGCATCACAAAAGGGGCAAGGCAGGCTTTTGAAGGTGAATCTGCACAGGTAGCGTCTCAAGCTTCTCAGCAACGTGCTGCCATGCTGGCTCAACAACAACAGCAAATGGGTCAGCTTGCCGAAAGAGCGCAAAGGATAAAGAACGCATTGGCAGGCACTCAGCAGCAAGGAACTCAAAACCTTCTTGCCCAACAGGAGCAGGCAAGGCAGGCCATGCTGAATGAACAAATGCTGGAGCGCACCTCTGCCGAGGCCGCTAGGCAAGAACGCTTGAATCGGTTGGCTATGGAGCAGGAGCAGGCTAGGAACGCTTTGTTGGCAAGACCTGTAGAGGTGCCACCTCCGGCTGGCTTGGCAGAAGAGCAGGCCCGTCTTGCTCAACTACAGGCTCAAAGGGCGCAGGTTGGGGCAGACCTTCCCAAGGTCAGCCAAATGGAAGCAGGCAAACCAATCATTTCTGCCTCCGAAGAATTGGCTAAAAGAGCGCAAGAAGAGATTGTTGCTCCTGCTTACCAAGCTTACTTCAAGTCTCACAAAGGCAAGATTGATTTTGGCAATGCGCTTCAATCGGCTGAAAAAGCTGGAGTTGATCTTGGGTCTTTGAGATACCTTGAAAACAACAAGGACGCTCAATCAGCAATCAACAAGATTGAAGAATACAAAAACAAGATGGAGATGTACCGTGAGGCTGTAAGCCAAGGGTATAAGCCTCGCCCTCCATCGTTGAGCCTTACTTTACAAGATGCCAACAATATTGAGGCTGCGCTTAACTTTGAATACAAGATGCTGGAAAGCGCAACCGATACCTTATCTAATGCAGCAAGGCGTCAAATCAAACAAGTGAAAGATGTTGTTGATCGGCAGATCAAGAGCAGCATATCTCCTGAAACCGCAGAACTTGGAAGGATTGCCAAAGAGACAGCCAGAACCAAAAAGATTGAGCCTTTTGATGAAGGCATTGTTGGTTCCATGCGGCAAGAAACAAGGATGGGACGTGAGCGGTTGTTGGCTGAAAACATAGGCAAAGAGGTTCTTAGCAAAGAGCAGTCTGCTGCTGAGTATGTAAGGGCTTATGGCCCCGATTCGCCGCTTGCAGGAAGCGAACAAGCACAAGCAGCTAACGACAACTTGAAAACTTCAATTCTTGATCTGTACCGCAGAGAGGTTGCCCCGGAAGGGACGGTTGACCTTGCCAAGCATGACTCATTCCTCAGAAAGAATGAGGACAAGATTGCCATTCTTGATGAAGCAGGACTTGGCATCAGGGATGCGATTGAAGAGCAGAAGTATGTTGCTGGCAGACTTGAGTCAGAAGTTGCAAAAACCAGCGAGCGTATTGCTGGCTTGAACAAGGTTCAGCAAGAGCAACTGGAAGCCTTGAAGGCAGAACAGAAGGCTTCTATGCAGGCCTTGGAGAAGGCTCAAAAGGCAGAAATGGGAGCCGAGAAGGAACGCTTTGGCCTTGAGTTCAAGCAGCTTACCGACAAACAGAAAGCCTCGCTTGGCAAGACTGAAAGCGAGCAGAAGGCTGCTTACAAGGCGCTTACTGAAAAGCAGAAACAAAAGCAAGGTTTGATCTCGTCTAGGCTTGAAGCTGAAAAGGCCGGTTTGACCAGAAAACAAAAGCTTGAACAACAGTTCCTCAACAAGAAGGAAGCGGCAGAGGCGGCTAACGTCACCAGAAAGTACGCCAAGATAATGAACTACAAGTCGCCAGAGGTGATGCGTAAAAGCTTCCTGTCCAACCCGGATGAGTTCGACCAGGCATCCCAGTTTTTGAACGACAACACCAGACGCCGTGTGGCCCATGACATCGTGATTGACATCATGTCTGGTGGTGGAGACATCGCCAAAAGGTTCAATGACAACTCCAGAAGCCTTATCAGGATTCTTGATTCTGTTCACCCAGGTAAAGGCAGAGAAGCTTTTGAGTCTTTGGTTGGCAGGGCAAGATCCTTGAAGGCTATTACGGATATTGGCAAGCAGGAGGTATTAAGGCCTACACAGCCGTCAAGGATGACTTCTGATGATGTTATTGAACGAGTAAAGATGCGTCGATCTAGTTTTACCGCAGAGCAGTTAAACGACATTGATGCTTTGGTCAAAGACATGAATCGCGCAAAGACATTTAAGGATTTGGCAGGTATTGGTAGTACTGAAGGCGACAGGGTTGCCACTGATGCGCTTGAGAGAGGGACTGGTAGCTCTACCTTCCTCCCTCCCCAACTTGACTTTGTGGTAACGGCCATCAACAACGCCACCAGGCGTCTTGAACGCCTTGGGAACAGGAAGATTGCTGAGAAGCTTGTCATGGCGGCTATAAACCCTAAGCTGATGGCAGAACTGTTGGAATCGGCTCAAAAATGGGAAGCTAGGGGCAAAGCTATTGAGAAGGGTATATCCAAAGTAGGTGCGGCAGCGGCTAGGGTTCAACCATTGCCTTCCCGTGAGTCCCAAAACCGTAACGCATTGAACCAATGAGGATCTGACATGGCTATTTTGACCCCAATGCCGGTGATGCAATTCTTCGATGACAACGGTGATCCGTTGGCCGGAGGAAAGCTTTACACCTACGAAGCCGGCACCACTACCCCCTTGGCGACCTACACCGACGAAGGCGGCGGTACTGCCAACACCAACCCGGTGATCCTTGATTCGGCTGGACGGGCCAACATTTGGCTGGTGACTACCGACCTGTACTATTGGGAACTGGAAGACTCTGCCGGCAATCAACTCTGGACGGCTGACAACATCGGTCAGTTGTCTGGTACGGCTGATGTGTCTGGCCCTGCATCCTCGACCGACAACGCCGTGGTGCGGTTTGATGGGGTGACTGGCAAGATCATCCAGAACAGTTCCGTGACGATCTCTGATGGTGGCGCTATCAGTGCTACCTCTCTGGCGCTGACGACTGCCCTGCCGCTTTCCAGTGGTGGCACAGGATCTACGACAGCCTCTGGTGCGCGTACCAACCTTGGCCTTGGGGACTTGGCTACCAAGGGTGACGGGGACTATGGCGATATTACGGTATCGGCCTCTGGTGCTACCTGGACGATTGATGCCAACGCTGTGACCCGTACCAAGATTGTCAACAATGCGATAAATGGTGAGAAGCTGAGCGGGTTTCAGAGTGGGGATGCCCCGGTGTACGGGGTGAGAGCGTTTGTGTGCTTTGACGGGACTGGTGCTGGTGGTTCCAGAACGGTTCGGTCGGCAGGAAATGTTGTGTCAGTCACCGACAACGGAACGGGCAATTACACGGTGAACTTCGACGTTGCCATGCCGGATGCCAACTATGCGACGGCTGGAATGGCTGGTGGAGCGGGTGGAACCAGTACTTCCAATGACATTGTGGTTGCCATACCATCGTCTGGATCGCCCATTTACACCGTGTCTGCGGTGCAGATTCTCACTGTCAACGCCGGCTCTGGAAACACAGACCGTCCGTATGTCAGCGTTTGGGTTATCAGGTAAGGGGGCATCATGGACAGGATAATCTATGCTAGAGAGGACGGTGGGGTGTCCATCGTGATCCCAACCGATGTGTGGGAGGGTTCCTTGGAAGAGCTGGTGAAAAAGGTTGTCCCTGCTGGACGGCCTTATAAGATCGTCAGCCATGAGGACATACCTGATGACCGTACTTGGCGCAACGCATGGGTGATGGATTTTGAGCCTGATGGGGTGGCTTAATGATTAAAGTAGACATCGACCGGGCGAAGGTTATCGCCCACAACATCCGGAGAGAAGAGCGAGCCAAGGAGTTCGCCCCTCTGGATGACCTGATTGCCAAACAGATTCCAGGCTTTGAGCAGGCCGAGGCCAAGCGTCAAGCCATCCGTGAGAAGTACGCCAAGGTGCAGGACGACATTGATGCCGTGACCGATGTGGCTGGCCTCAATGCGGCGATGGCATCGCTATGAGCGAGGAATACTACGAAGGCCCTGAAAGGCGCAAAAGGCCGGTTCTGTCGGACGAAGAGATCGAGCATATCGCCACCAAAGCGGCTGAGATTGCCGTAGCAAAAATGACCACGGAGGTCTACGCCTCTGTGGGCAAGAGCGTGGTGCAGAAGGCCTATTGGCTGATTGGTGCCGTGGTGACTGCCCTGGTGATCGGAAACGTGTCATTAAAGGAGCTTTTGAAATGAAAAACTTTGTTAAAGCCCGCTTGAAAGAGCCTTCCACCTGGAGGGGTATCATCCTGCTGTTGACCGCTGCTGGTGTGCCGATTGCCCCTCAGATGGGTGAGGCCATTATCTGCGTAGGGTTGGCCTTGGCTGGCGGGGTAGGGGTGGTGACCCCTGACAAGAAATGAAACCCCTATACGACATCGTAAAGCGGTTTGAGGGATGCAAGCTAAAAGCGTATAGATGCCCCGCAGGGGTGTGGACGTGTGGTTGGGGTGCTACCGGCCCTGATATCACCGAAAACACCGTCTGGACGCAACAGCAGGCCGATGAGAGGCTGGAACGGGATCTGGAACGGTTTATCACCGGAGTCCTGAGAACCAGCCCCATCCTCAAGGGCCAGACCAACAGGCTGTCAGCCGTGGTCAGCTTTGCCTACAACACCGGCATGGGTGCCTACCAAAAGTCGACCATGCGGAAGAAGATAGACGCCCAAGACTATGCCGGAGCGCAGGCTGAGTTCTCTCGGTGGACTAAGGCTGGCGGTCGGGAGTTGCCTGGTTTGGTCAGGCGTCGTCAGGCTGAGGCTGACCTGTTCGGATCATAGATCCTTAAAGTACAGGTATACCAGACCGGTGAGTGTGCAAAGGATCAGCAGCCCACCGGCCATAGCGTCTGTTTCAGTCATTTTGAACAAATCCGTTCCCACCTAATTCTTTTGATGTTAGATGTTCCAATATCGTTCCTTCTCCTGCTAGGAGTATCCCATCCAGATCTTGCTGGAAGTTCGCTTGATATAGTCCATCCAGCCCCTCTCAAACTAGCGCCGCTTTCATCGCCTTGCGTATACGTCACACATTTTGTATACCCAAGGGCTGTTGCAGCCCTTACTATTGCCCCATAAAGCATAGAGTTGGCGTTTTTTGTTCCATCAGTGCACGTTCTTACAACTTCAATTGTCATTCCATCATCAAGCATTCTTGCTACCGGCCTGCCAGCTGTAGCGACTCCAACACATTTATCATCAACAAATAAACCAACACTAAATTTATGGCCTACAGGTGGCTTGTTGTGTCTATGGTTTTCGGCAATAAATTGTTGAGCGAATTTCAATGAGATTGGTTTTATTTTCATAGATCAAACAGCGTGGATAGCTCCCTCCGCAACGGCAGAACATCAATGTCAGGATGCCGGTCAGCCAGCAACTCCAAGTAGCGCAGCGCTCCGCGAGCCTGCTTGTGGGTTTGGCAGGAGTTGATGACCCGCCATGCCTTCTGTATCAAGTCGTTCATTCCTGCCCCCCTTGCATCATCTTTCTAGCTCGACCATTTTCGTGACGCCACGAAAATGGTCCTCGGCATCGCGTGTCATTCCTGCCCCCTTGCTCGGATTGCGGCTGCGTTTGAAATAAGAATGTTGTTAGCAAGCCCATGCGGATCACAACTATCAGCATTGTCTTCGAGAATTTTTGCGCACTCCTCCCGCTCATGCGCGGCGACCAGTTGTGCTACACGCCACGCCGCCTCGCCTACGAACGTAATACCATTGGCTTTCAATAGGTTTTTAAATTCATCGCGTGTCATTCCACCCTCACATATACTTTAATTGCGCCTTCAAACGGCATAGATGACAACGGTGTACTCCACTTTTCACCTCGCGCTGCATAAGCGTGCAACTGCTCACGCCCGTATTCATGAACATACCCGATATGCACCATGTTTCGCTCTTGCAGCATGGCGCGACATTCTTCTATCAAAGCCATGTCATGCTTGATCAGGATTTCCTGTATCAACTCTAGTGCGTTCTTGCTTAAGTCTGTTGCCGCATCTCGCAGTTTTTGCTTGTTCATCTGTTCCACCATGGAAAATCATGTTCGGTGTAATCACGCTTTTCTGTGTTCGGCGCATACTGCCAAGACCAGAAGTCGCTCATGGTCAAACCTTTTTCGCTCGGCAGGAAAAGCACCCGTCGGTATCCAATCCAGAGCATGAACTTACGGAAGTAGTGATATATCACTGCTTTCCCCTCGTATTTTTTCTCCAAATTCCTCAACCAATTCGCTAACCAAATACCTAGCCAAGTAAATCGCATAACCTTCGTTGTGCGCCTCAAACGTAACCCACTTGGTTTCTGTTTCTTGGCCATCATCGCTTAATAGCGATAGAGCCACTTTCAGCTTCATCCCTGCCCCCTTGCTCGGATTGC
>Ga0208161_1000878_pt1 | contig 16687 bp, 15 predicted proteins | sample CB_VirMetaG_3_FD_184538 | JGI IMG/M metagenome (GOLD analysis project Ga0208161, IMG submission 184538) | Freshwater to marine saline gradient viral communities from Chesapeake Bay - CB_1508_1S Viral MetaG (SPAdes) (version 4) | ecosystem: Environmental > Aquatic > Marine > Coastal | place: USA...
AACATAACCTCTTCGATAGCTCTTTTATCCTCGGGTCTTAACCCTATTTGTTTTGATACTAGCCCACGTAGTACATAATCCTTGGTTGGAGCAGTGCCCTTAGGGTAAAGTCCTGGGATGCTTCCTAGATTAAGTAGTAGCTCAGCTCTTTCATTAGCGCTAAGTTGAGCAAAAAGGGTAACTGCGGAGGTTGAATCATACTGTACTGTTGAGAATACAGCCCTTTCTTTGGGGCTAAATACAGGCTTTCCACCCACAATGTCGGGGGAACCAGCAGTAACTACTTCTTTGCCTCTACGTATTTTCGTTCCGACGGGTACGCCTATAAGGCCAGTCTTACCATCAAGCCCTGAGCCGGGAGCATCTTCAGCACTTGCTTGGGCTTCGGCTGAAACATCAGATACTAATTCATCAGGAGATTTAGTCTTGCCTGTCTTCTTGACTTTCTTGTTTGTGACAGGAGTGTTACCGCCAGCACGGGCCTGGCCCTGTTGTACTTGTTCTTCTGTAACAGACATATTAGCCCTCTAGCTCCTTTTTAAAGAACGCATAAAATAACTTTTGGAAATCTGGGTGGCGCTGAATAATCTTCTTAGCTTCATTAGCTAACCAGGCCCTAGATGCTGCTGCATCTTTTCTGGCAAGATTGTCAGATGTTATGCCTGCATTATTCAGGGCTGCCTGACGTAGATATAAGTAATCCTTTAGTCCAGCCACAGCGTCTGAGTCATCAAATCTTTTATCATTTGCCAGCTTGATGAGTTCATCTTTAATCTTTGCTCCTTTATAGAAGTCACCTTCTTGGGTCAGCCTTGCTCCTATAAAAGCCTGTTTAAGATTAGCATTAGCCTCATCGTACTGTTCTGATGGCCAGTTCTCAGCAGTAGCTCTAGTCATAAGCCTATCCTTAGCTGCATAATACAGTAACGATACTGCCCTATTCTTCAACTCTTCTGAATCAAACTTTTCCTTATTGCCCATCTTGCGCTGCCAACGGTACAGTTCAGCAGAGTATCCACCATTAGGATAGATATATCCATATGTTGAAGGGTAATCATCTACAACTGATGGGTCTCTTTGGATTAACTCATAAGTATATAGGTTGGTTGGAGCACCAGTTGATGTGGCTACAATAGCAAGCACGGCCTCCGGCCCAAATGTATCGAAGAACTCTGCATAGGCTTTATTCCTATCTGCAGTCTTTACTTCAATTTCCTTGAACTTATTATATAACTCAGTAGTCAAAAGAGTGTTTCCATCATCAAGGGTTGTAACACCCTGAGTCAAGAATGGGAATGGAGACACAGTTCCAAAGAGTCCACGCATAACTGTAAACCATTGTGAAAACTTATTGGTATCCCCTATGAGCCTAGTTTGGTCTTCTGGGTCCATCAAATCATAGTTTCCACCAGAAGCTAGGTAATTCATAACCGGAGCAAATGCTGAAGAATAAGCTTCTTCTGGTAATAATGGGGCAAGGATGCGCCTCCAGTTACCAGGAAGTTGAGCTTCTATAAAACCAGCTTTTAAGTCTGGCTCACCGAATGGAAATACTAGGTTGTATGCAGCTAGTCGCATATCCTTTGGTAGTAGATTTAAAGGATTACCAAAGTATCTATCTAAAATCTGTATACCAATACTTAATCCTGGACCTACGCCAGGTATAATACTGCCCGAAGCAAAGGCAAAGTTAAACGACTGGGGAGTAGCGCCTATGGCAAATGGTCCACCAGCAAATGGATTCTTTCCGGATATAAGATTTGGAATAAAATTCAATCCAGTTGATGCAAATGGAATAAAGAACTTGCGCTGTCCATCCAATGGGTCCCTAAAGAAGAATCCTTGGTTAGGGTCATAGTAGTCTCTAGCATCAGTTAGTTGATACAAAGCAGATGACTCTGGGTTGTTCAACCATGATAGTGGACGAATTCCCTTGTAAATCTGTGCCGGGTTATTAAGTGCAATATTACCCCAGGCTTTAATAGTATCTTCCCATGCTTGTCCGAATGGTGCTATAAGACGAAGCTGATGGAATAGAAGGCGCTTCTTAGAAGCATCATAGAACAACTCAGCTACGTGACGACTAGCCACCATTGAGGCATACTCATGGGCCTCTTCGACGCTAATATTACCGCCAGGCTTAGTTCTTTCAAAAGCCTTCCAAACTTTATGTTGCTGCCCTACTGGCTCGCCCTTCCAGCTCTTAAGAGGAGTAAGAGATTCTCTTGCAGTAGCGCTTAGCTTAGCAACAGCATTCTCGTCTAGCGCAGATGAGATGTCATATATAGCATCCCAGTACTTCTGTCGCCACTCTGGGCCCATTGTGCTTGTTTTTTCAAATCGTATAGCAGCGCTAAAGAAGCCATCAACAATTCCGTTAATTATGCCGCGCTCATCTTTTTGCTTACGACCAAACTTGGAAATTGGCACTATCATAGATAGGCCTTCCCAATCACCTTTACCATTAAAGGCTTGTTTAAGTTGGTCGGCAAATTCTTGATTTATATCTTTTAGTTGTTTCTTGCCAGCAGAAACTTCTTTAGCATTCTTAATTGAATTGTCGGCACCATTAACTCCCTTAGGTACGGCAATCTTAAGTCCCGGTTGCTCAATATTTCCGTATGCAATAAGATTCTTTAGTGCCTGTGATGCTTCGCCTCCACGGCCAGTAGCCTCATCCACACGGGCGCGTACAGAAGTTAGCACTTCGCGTCCAGAAGGTGTTACTGATTTACCAGTAAACAGATAAGTCATAGCGCCTTCGTCCGTAAGAAGCCAGTCCCTTATCTCTTTTGGTTGTCTTTCGGCAAATTTAGTCCACTCATCTTTGCCTCCACCACGAAGAACAAAGTCAACTCCACCTTTTTCAAAGCCAGGAGCCGTACGAGCAACCACCCTACCAGCTAAAGAGTTAGAAAGAATCCGAACTTCGGAAGCTAAGCCTTCCCACCAGCGCTCATGGCCGTAGTCAACTCGCCCAAAACCAGCAAATTTTACAGAGGTACGAACATCTCTATCAACTGATGTAATAGTATTAGCTGCCATAAAGGCTGAATAGGATTCTCTTGCATCATGCGCTAGTACTTCTGCTGCAAATTCATCCGCTGCGGAGCCTAGTTTTAGATTTGTACCCATTATTGTATTTCTATATGGGTCAAATGAATTCAAGAGTCTACGCCAAGCAGGGCCATTATCTCTACCTAGCCACATTGCTACTGCGGTTACCGGGTTATTAAAGAAAGAAACATGACCTGTTCCAACAACGCGAATCTGCTCTTCAGCAATATTACGAATAATGTACGCAGGACGTACTAAAACCATCTTTTTCCAGAGGTTGCTGGTTAAAAAGTCGGCAGCATCAATTGCGCCTCGCAGGTTTAACTTATTGAAAGATGATATAGTTCTTAGTAATTCATCCGCTGGAGGGAAATAAATCATTGAGTTAAGAAACTCAGAGTCTAAATGGGGACCGGATATGGTATACTTCTTACCACCGGGTCCAATTAGATAATCAAGTTTAGCTCCGTCAGCATGGCGCTCGGCCCAATACATGGACATCTTCTCGCGGCCACCTTCAAAAAGCCTAGTTACCTTTTCAAGTTCTGCCTTGTCTACGCCAATTCTTTCAGCATGACGAGCGAATATAGAATTGAATAACTTACCGCTAGCATCATAGCCAGCCTTGGAGGCATCTTCGGCAAATGCTACGCTATCTGCAATATCTGCTATTGTCTTTTCATCAAGTTTCGCAGCACGACCATAAGAATACACCATATCAACTAGGCCATCTACATCTGCCGCATGTACGAATGTTCCGCCAGGTAAAATTGTATTATAATTCTTAGAAAGGGTATTCATTATCTTAGGCAGGATGGGAGTCTTCCGATATCCTTTTGCCGCTAAACCTTTAATAGAGCGAGCCATTTGAACAGCCGTGCCAGGAACAATTCGACTATTGGCGATTCTAGTGGCAGTACCTGAGATAGCTTTACCGACCTTTGTGCCAGTCTCTAAAACATCCGCTACTACATTTCCACCAGCGATAAAAGGAGCGATGGCTGCAAGAACTTCATCACGAGTCTTTGCCGCAGCTAATACTTTTGACTGCTCAACTGTTAAGCCAGCACGCTTCTTTCCCTTTTTACCAAGAGCATAGATGTCCTGCCAGTTATCAATATTTGCAATAGCGCTAATTAGAGGCTCAGCAGCTTTGCTGCCTAAAAATCCTGCAACGAGATTGACATCATAAACCATGTTGTCATACTCATCTGCCATCTTCGTAAGGGAATCAAAAGCTTTATCATACTCTTCTTGCTTTACAAACTTCTTAAATCCTGTAGCCTTATTGAGTTCTTCTAAAGCTTCCTGAGCATTCTTTGCAGCTTCGTCAAGTTCAATATCTAATAAAGCTTTTCTTTGTATCGCTTTAGAAGTTTGAAGTCCGCCTGATATTCTAGCAGCCCTTTCGGCTTCTTTAGCAGCTCTTCTAAGCCTAGCATAAATTATACCAGGGTCAGTGCGTAGCATGACGAGTAAGTCACCTAGTGCGCTTACTACTGTACCAACAGTATCTTCTGGCTCTACAAAAGGAAGGACTTCAGTTACTGGGTCAATCACCGAATAAGGGCGATAATAAACCTGGCCATTGTCCAGCTTAATTGCAACCTTATAAGCATCAAGCTGTGCTTGGCGAGCTTTAAATCCCTGGCCCGTTTCTTCGGAAGGGAAGAATCCTTCACCCAAATCAATCTTATTGCCATTAATTAAATCTTTGGCAATCTGAAATGCTTTAGTTTGTGACACGATGTACTTTAGACCTGATTCATCCTCTGGTCTATTTAGTACTTGATTTATTGTTTTATTTGGGTCGGTTGGTTGCTCGGTAAACCAAGTAAGTTCTCCGGCCATTTTAGCGTCAAGACGCGCCCTAAAACTTCTAGCCCCACTGCCTAGTAACTCTAAACCTGTTTCAGGAAGTATGGATAATCCGCGAATTGAAGCTTTAAGAATATTCCAAAATCTACCACGGTATGAGTTTTTAAACTTTTCATTAGCAATTCGCTGACCTTCAAGAAACATATTTTTCTCGCGCTCTTGGCGGGTCATTTTGTCAATCTCAACAAGAGTCTTAGTCAAATCATTGTCGGGAACTGCACCATATTGAGCAAGTGCAGCTATTAGACCAGCAGAAGCAGACGGATTATTTTTTATTAAGTTACGAACTTGTATACCTTGTTCGCCGGTAATAAGCTGCGAGGCTTTAACTAGGTCTTCATAATCGGCTTGAGTCTGATTAAGCACTCTATCATTAGAGCCGGTTACTTCCCAAGTGCCATCCTTGCGCTTGCGGATTCCGGGTTGTGTCACAGATTAAACCCTTCTGAATTAACCCCATCTGAATATTCTAACATTCTGCGCAAATCTTCATTGTTTGGGTCCCGCAAATACATTGCTCGTATTGCTTGAATTCCACTATCGTATCTATCGGCATTATCAGGAGCGGGCGGTAGCATCAACGCTTCTTCTCCATTGCCATCTCCGAGCCTACCACCAGAAGATACTGGCATGTCAGGATAATTAGTTGGTGCCGAAAGTGTAGTAAGTTCTGCTAAAGATGCAACGGCAGCAGGAGCTGTGCCTACAACGCCTTCTGCTCCCTTTATCTGCTCCACTTGAGCTTTAGTAGCGCCAAAGGCTCCACCACCAGATGGGCGAAGTTGCATTGCCTTTTGAGCTTTTTTACCACTTTGACCAGCTCCACCAACAGCAGAAATATTCATAGGATTATACTGTGGACCGCCATTAGGACCTCCGCGATTTTCAACTTCCACGCTTATCCTCCTCTGGATTATAAGAATATTCTTCTGCGCTTGCTAACATACCTTTAGCTAGCCATGGGTTCATGTTTTCACTTACATCTGTCATTAGGTATCTTGTACCTTCGAAGTCACTCCACTCGCTAACAAGTACCCAGCCTGTACAAATCTGACTATCAGAATCATCTAGCTCTTCTGCTAGTATTCTCATAGCCTTATCTATGGCTTCTGTGAACTTGTTCACTTTGGTTGTTCTTCTATTTGGTAGGGGGCTGCTGTGTATGCACTAACTCTTGCGGCAACTTCCATTGCTGCGAGGGCATCAGCGCCTGCATAAAGAGCGCCAAGTGCGTAAGCACCTCCGCTGCCGATGGCATAGAATCCTGCTTCACTCTTCATCACCGCCAAGTCTTGGTCGACATCAAAGAGTTCGCCACCAACCGCGATTAGAAATTGGAATCTTAATCCATCTTTATCTTTGTCATGAGGTTCATCAAAATTATATCCATTAGTAGTAAGACATTTGCGAAGGGAAGGCATAGCCTTAACTATCATGTAGCGATATGCGTCCTTTTTGTCTTTTGCTGTGAAAGCTGGAGGTGTCCAGATATTCTGTGCTATATCGCAAGGAGCTACTTCTCCTGCTCCTGCTATTAACAATGCACCACGTGCTGTTATCTTCTTCATTACCGGGTGTGAATATACCTTACCGCCGTCATCAGTTATCCGGCTGTCTGCAACGATAACTGACTTCTTATCATATTCAACGCCAATGATTGTTGTCATCGTCCCCTCCTGGGTTATCTACGTCGAATAGTTCTCACACTAGAGCGGGCTTCGCCAGCTCCGGTTAATCCTGATAATAAACTCATTATATCTGATTGTCCGCCACCTTGAGGTGTTGGTGGAAGAGCGCCTCCTACCGAAGCGCCAGCGGGAGCAGGGGACGGTTGCTCAACCATTTGTTCAGCAGCTCCAGTAGGAGGAACCTGTTCCTCAGGGGTAAAGATATCTTCAACGACATCTTCGATTGCCTGTCCCTTTTGGCGAGCTTTAATCACCTTTGCAATCTTCATTACAATCTCGCTAGCATCGCCACCTTGGGCTGCAATCTGCGGAATTGCCTGAGTGTAAGCCTGTAGAGATGCAAGTAATGCGGTGCGCATATCTTCAATCTCAATCTTCTCAAGCTCTTGCGTCACATTAACACTGAAAGGAAGTTCTCTCATTGCCATATCGCGGGAGATGAGCTTACCACCTAAGGCTTGCAACATAAATATCAAACCTTGGGCTGGATTTAAACCTGCAAGCATGCCGTAGCGCACATCAGCGCTATAGTCATTCTTAATATCTTTTCGTGGACTATATGTAATTTCATACGGTGCACCAGCATCGACACCACGAATTGTCTTTTCTATCGGGAAAATCTTTTCATCTACTTCAAAACAAATCTGAATAACGTCACGGAGGGCGCTAGCAAAGATAGCTTGAGCAGATTTGACCTGGGTATCAAAAGCACCCATGAGAGCCTGAACGCCCTGGCCCGTGATAATCGATGCGTCGATGTTGCCAGTACGTCCTTCAGGATAACGAGCACCAACACGCAATTCTTGATTAAGTAGTGTTTGCTCAGTGAATGCTCCAGTTGGAAGCGTGAGTTCTACGCGGCGAACGCCGGCAGGGTTTGAGGTACGTATGACAGCATCTCCACCAAGCTGTAGCTCTTGTACATCTTGTGGGAGTACAATTGGAGACTGTACAGATTTTTCTGCTGCTTCCATTGCAAGAAGAGCAAAACGATTGCGAAGCAATTGGATACCTAGGATATCATCAAATTGTCCACGGAGCTCACCATCAACGGATGGCTTGCGTGCAATTACTACCATCATCTTGCCAAGAGGATTCTTGGCTCGAGAAAGTATTAGATTGCTTTTCTCTGGCATGTAAATTACTGACTGGTCCTTGTCGTAGTAACGAACAACCTCAGTCATTGAATTCATATCCTGGTCGTAACCATCGCGGCCAAGAAGCTGAGCATCATACTCTGGGAACTGGCTTACCAATTCTCCAAGGGTTAGGTAGTAGCGCTTTGCAAAAGCAACGCAGCGTCCGTATCTATCAAACTCAGGATAGGCGTGAATTGGATTTTCAAGACGAATGCGTGGTAAGTTAGCTTCTGTGTCTATTTCGACGACAAACGGGAGGAACCCGTATGTGATGTACCAGTCAGCACCCGAATACATCTGTACAGATAAGTCACTATGGGCGAAATAATTACTAGCAATGCGAGTACGCTTATCAGCAAAAGCTCTAGCTCTGTCGCTCGTTTGATTTGCCGCGGAGCAGTTGACGGCCGGGAGAGGTGCCATAACTTCCGACAAGTCTCTCGCAACAATATCCACAAAATTTGCAACGACATTAGCATCTACACCATCTGGAAAGAAGTCAGGATATACGGATGAAATCTGTCCTTTACGCACAGCAAGGACATCTTGGTTTCGTGCGTCCCTGTCTGCATTACGATAGCGCAGCGATTCAACTCGTGCAGCAATCTGTTCAATGGATAACATTAAGTTCCTATCCGTATGTTTCTTGCCATTGTTCTGAAATGGCTTCATCTAAGTTAATTGCCAGACGGCGTTCCTTCTGAGCTCTGGTAGCCCATCGGTTATTCATCCACCTAGCTGTCTGTGAGTTCTGCTGCATCAATTCTCTTACCCTGATTACAGCAAACCATAGTGCCATAACGCAGTCGCTGGGATTTCTAGAATCAGGTTTCCAGGTAATCAACTGCTGCACTAAAGCCTTTAAGCCTTCGCTACCTTCATTGCTGGGTAGCTCAATCAGATTGTTATCCTGGAATCTTCCATCTCTAACAGTGCCGAAAAGACTTGCCATAGAAGCCACACCGAAACTAGTATCCCACTTATTTTTACCAGTGAAGTGAGAGTTGAGCTGACAGCCGTAGGCTGCGAGCCATTGTCGTAAGTCGTCATCTAAGGCGTAAGCTTTCTGGTGAGCATTTATTTCTATTCGTAATTCCTGAGGACGGTATTTCTCAACCCAATCCTCAATCAAATCTCTAATCTTCATTGGACTTGGCTCAGTCATGTTGACTGCATCCAGCACATAAATCATACCATCTACTCGGTTATAAGTCAAGACCACCGCTGCCGTGTTCCCCGTCATCGCAGGGTCTAGACCAATAACCGTATATGAGGATTCTAGGTTCTTGGGGTGGCCTGCAGCGCCTGGTTTAAGCGGTCCGCGCTTTCGCATACCGTTAACACATCCTGCAACTGCTGTTGGCGAGAATATGCTATCTTCGACGACATCTTCTTGTTGGTAGACCATCGCCCAAACAGACGGGGCAACCTCGCTTCGACGCGTGAAAAGAGAAGGGCCGTCCCACTTGGGGTATAGTCCTTGTTCATTTGGTTCATCTTTATCGCCCTCGGGGCTATCGGTATATGGCCAGAGAGTTTTCCAACTTGCTGGCTTCTCGTCAAATTCTAATACTGCCGGCTGGGCAAAGTATGTAAAGGGGCTTTTGCCACCGGTCCATTGTTGACCGTCCCGTATCATCTTATACAAGTCAACGGGTGCAACACGGGTCCCTACAATAAGCAGTTTCCCGTGTCGACCCAAACGCGTGATAACTTCTTTCTGAAGCCATTCAATTTGCTTCTCCCACTCGTGGGCATTGGAGTTCATCACGACATCATCTAGGATAATCAAGTCAGCACGGGCACCATAAATCTGGCTACCAAAGCCGAGGGCTTGAACGGAGGGGTCCTTTTCGCCGGAGTCCCTACCAGTACCTAGGTAAATCATATCGGCGCTCCATGTCTGGGAGTCAGCCTTATATCCTCCATTAGGGCCAAAGGCCGTCTGGAGCTTTATCCAATTGGGGTGGGAAAGCCTTGTCTTGATAGCGCTAAGAAACTTTCGGGCCATGCCCTGGGTCTTAGAGACAAGGATGATTCTAACATTCGGATTAGTCGCCAGCATATAGGTCACGTAGTTAATCGTGATTACTGTCGACTTAGCATGCTCGGGGGGTACGTTAATCAGGACTCGGTTAGCCGCCCCTGGCTCGTATGTCATCGCCGGGTGAAGCCACTGGGGCTCGCGCCCCTCAATCAAATCTATCCAGTCCCTATGATGGTCAAAGAGCTGGGTGTCTAGAAACTGGGTCGAGAAGTCCTCAAAGCCAATCTCCTTGATATTCTTCAAGTCGGCCTTGATGCCCTTACCTTCTAGGCGGGCCGTATCGGCCCTTTCCTTGAACTCAGTATCCTTCATAGACCATTGCCTGAAGGTTACATCGTTTCGGTTAACCGAGGCCATAGCCTGGGTAATAGTCGCCCCCTGGGCTAGCTGGAGTAGGACACGCTCTTTGGCCTCAGCCATAGGGATGTCCACCTTGCCAGGCTTTCTACCCATCAGTCCCCCTATAAATCACACCAATAACGCCATTCAGATAACGGCAGTACTCTCCCATTATATATATTATTATATATATTATTATATAGGAGCTTGCGTAGGAACAAACCGGAGCAAGCTCCGTATATGTAATTATTATTACATATATAGAAAACCTGTTCATTTCTGGAAACCGAACAGGTTTCCTTAATATATTTTTGGGGTTATACCTATATCTGGGCAAAAGCCCAGTTCAGAGCTATATTTCTGGGGGGCTTATAACAGAAATTTTTGGGGTGAGACATAAAATCTTATAAGCCCGCGATTTAATAAGCCTGCGGTCAAAGTTTCCTGAGTGCTTCCTGAGTGTATCCTGAGAGCCTGACGGCTCATGGTTCCTGAGAATTACCTGAGAGCCTATGGCTCTCTAGAACATTTGTTCTAATTTATAAACTGAGAATTATCTGAGTTATTCCTGAAAGTTTTCTGAGTGAGTGACTATCCCCCCGCCACCTATCGGGCGTGTGGCGTAGGTCATAGAACAAGTGTTCTAATGTGAATCGTGTCACAATGTCTGAATTGTGGCGTGTCTAAATTGACAAGAGAGGGCATGTCCTATCTATTCCATTATGCCCGATTTATCCTATCTCTAAGCGTAAGAGGGAAAGTGTGACGCACTTCACAATTCTTGAGCGTGATTCCGATTAGGTGAATTGGGGGGTGCGGGTTTAGGATTCTCTTATCGGTTGAAAGAACCATCAACCTAGACCCAATTAGTCGGGTATCTGACTAGGCGGGGCAGTTCTAGGGGGGTCAGATTTTTTACCGAAGAACCCAAGCGAGAATTGTACCGCATGGCGAGCGCGATACCGCGCAACCTATCCACGCTTCTGCGTGGTCGGTAGGGGGGCAGTAAGGGTTCGCTAGTCATAATTCCACCTAGTAAGTAAGCGGGGAGCGATTCGGTTAGATGTACTTTCCGAATAGTATCCGCCGAACGCTTGGTGAGGGTAGGCGGGAGTCACTCTCGCGCCTATCCGCTAGGGCTTCTGCCCTTAACCATGACTAGAGAGGATAAAGACCATGGTTCGTAATGTCAGAGTACGCAAAGCATGGAAGCGCCAAACCGCGAAGGTGGCGTTCCCTGTGACGATTACCAAACCAAACGGCGAAACCTTCACGATAGCGCCCACGCCCAAGCGTGTCGCTAAGCGTAAGACAACCACCAAGCACACGCCCAAGCGTGTCGCTAAACTCCCCACGCCCGCCCAAGATAATCGGGCGATAGCACTAGAAGAACGCAAGAGAGCGTTCGCTGAAAGCCAACGCGCATTAGAATTAGAGATGCGTGGCGGTTCATACAATTAGTAGGATAGTCGCGCACACCTAGCGGGTGCGAGGGTTCATGACCCTAGCGCGACACGCGGAAAGTCCGCACAATTAGGAGGCAACATGGCAACATTACCCGCCCGAATTATTCGGTGCGAGTGTGGCAAATTGATAACACTTGACGCGCTCACGCTTGAGGGTGTGAAGTGTCCGACATGTGGCGCAAGTCACAAGCCTACTAATTGACATGCCACAAAGGGGTGTGATAGTATGGATAGCATGTTAGAGTTTAGCGTGACGAATTGGGGGATAACCTTCAATACCGCACCGCTTTACTTCAATCTATCGTGGGGCTTTACAATAGTGCTAATCGGCGCTATAATTGCCCGCAAGATAGTGAAAGCGAGGAATAAGTGAGCAACTATTTCGGGCTACGGCTACGCGACTACGCATGGTACTACTTGTACCACGCGCCACGCACCGCGTTAGATAAACGCTACCGCAAACGCCATGAAGAATTGGAATCCCTACTCAGGGAAGCCTACAAGAGAGGACTACTAGACAAGTGACACCTTTCCACCTAACAACTCATGAGGGTGCTAACCCTGATGATTTTATCCTAGTGATAACTCCTAGTGAGATGGAGTACATACGCACTAGCCTACGCAACGAGAGCGCACGGCTACGCAAGCAAGGATTCACGGGGCTTCAAGCCTATGTGGATAATCTTAGAGATAAGATTTCCAACATGATGATTGAACAAGCACAAGACAAGTTTGACAAGCACGCCAAAGTCTGATAGACTACGGCTACTAACGAACACCTAAGGGGGTGATAGTATGTCAGAAGAAGCAGAAGTAGAAGTCGGTACATGTATCTCATGCTCAACAGAGTATCCGATAGATGAACTAAATACCACAGAGGATAGCGACCTTGTATGCTCGGATTGTATCCAATCATGCGAGCGTTGCGGTATGGTAGGCACAAGTGATTACAGTTGGTATTCGGTAGATGATGAATCATGGTGCGAGCATTGTTGGGAAAACGATTCCTTCCATTGTACTCGTTGCGAATACACCTACAATAGCAACAGGGTAGAGTATAGCATAGTACGCGGTAATAGTTGGAACGAGTCGTGGTGTGAGCATTGTATAAGTGACTATGCCACCTATTGTGACAACTGTAATGAATACTATGCTGACGATAGTGGCGAGTGCCCACAATGCGAGGGTAATGGTGCGGGTAATGTCCATAATTATTCGCACAAGCCTAACCCTGTATTTCATGGTAGCGCACCGACCAACCTATTCATGGGCTTTGAGTTAGAGATGGAACTCAACTCAATAGGTAGTGCTGAGTATCGTGAAGCGGTAGCCGGTGTCACAGAGTTAGAGTCTGATAGTGTATGCTATCTCAAGTCTGACTCAAGCATACACGGCACGGGCTTTGAGCTAGTCACACACCCGCATACTCTCGGTGCTTATGAGCAAGCCGACAAGTTGTGGGAATACATAGAATTACTACGCACCCAATACAGAGCGCGTAGTTATGACACCGATTCATGTGGGCTACATGTCCATGTATCTCGGAGTGCGTTCAAGTCGGGCGCACATACTCACCGATTCCTCTCCTTGATTTACAAGAATCCTAAGGAGATGATGAAACTAGCAGGGCGTAAGAACTCTCGCTACGCACAATTCTCTGATGTCTATAAGCCTGATGAATGGGGTATCCCACGATTCAACTTACACGACAAGATACATGCTGGCTTCCGTACCGAGCGTTATAGCGCGGTCAATACCGGCAACGATTACACACTAGAATTGCGCTTCTTCCGTGGCAACATGAAGCGCGAGGGCGTTATGTCTGCCCTAGAATTGTGCCACGCTTCGGTAGAATACACTCGTGACATGAGCGTGTCTGATGTCAAGTTAGGTATGCTCAAGTGGGAGTGGTTCGCCGATTGGGTAGAAGCCAACAATGGTGTCTATCCTAACCTATACTTGCGCATGTCCAAAGTGCCAAGTGTATCTCTTGATAACCGACCACTAATCAACGCTTAGGGGGTGTTATATGTGTCTATTAGTTGTCTGTAAGCCTGGTGCTACACCAAAGCACGAGGAACTTACAGAGGGCGCGTGTGCTAATCCGCACGGCTATGGGTTCGCCATGGTAATTGACGGCAAGATTTTCCGCTATCGTACCATGTCTGCTCGTAAAGCCGTGTCCAAGTTTATCCACATGCGCCAACAAAATCCTCACGGCTATGCTATTTGGCATGCCCGTTATGCTACGCATGGCGTAAAGAACGAGGATAACTGTCACCCGTTCCAAGTGGGTGACGATACTGATACAGTACTAGCGCACAATGGTGTGCTAGATACTTTCATAGGGAAAGATGATAAGCGTAGCGATACGCGTATCTTCGCAGAGGATACCTTGCCTAAACTCGGCGGGGTATGTGCTTTGGAAGATGAGAATCTGTACCGCATGGTTGAAGGGTGGGCTTCGGGTAGTAAGATAGCCGTGCTCACGACCAACCCTAACGCCCAGTACCAGTTGTATCTAATCAACGAGCGACTCGGTACATGGGACGACAATGGTGTATGGTGGAGTAATTCCTCGTACAAGCGGAATACCTACTCGTACAAGGATTACTACAAGTCAGACACCAAGCCCGCCACTACCACTATACATGAGTCAGACTACGCCGAGGAGCAGAAGCATTATGAAGAACTCCTTGACGCGCTAGATGAGCAAGTCACCATAGACATGTGCCCCTCATGCGAAGCCCTCATTGACATAGATAGGTCAGCAGAGTACTGCCAGTACTGTGACTGCTGTATGTCATGCTACGCCACATGGCAGGATTGTATGTGCTACACACCAGCAAGCGCACGCAAGTCCTACTCCAATGACTTTGACAATCATTGGGTAAGAGTGTATAATAAGGACAACATAGCAATACCTTACTAACCAACTAACTAGGAGCAATAAATGACCGAGAAAGAACTCGTCAGCTTTGCTGATGAACTACGCACCATCGCTTATCTACTTGAAGCCAAAGCAGATGAGCAAGACAACTACTACCCACGCGGTACTATTGTCAAAGCACTACCCGAGCAGACCCGCTTCAAGCCTAAGTCTATGTGGGTATCACTAGGCGACGGCACTTACCGCCACCTCAATGGCAAGAAGGGACTCGTCACTAAACATGACAGACTCGACGGATTCACAAGCGTTATCTTCAGCGCGTAAAGACATAGCCGTAGCCGAGCCATCAGCAGGTATGCTGGTGGCTGGCTATGTAGTCCTTGTCTTTCCTAAGGAGACAGCAGAGAAGTCTGTGTTCTATGGAACATTCGACACGATAGACGAAGCCCGCAACTGGGCTGAGTTGCTAACCGGAATTGTAATTATCCACCCAATACATAAACCTACTATGAATAGAGGATAGCGTGAGAGGACTATGTTCAACCCACCCTAACCCTGACCTATGGTTCCCTGAGGAACTGTCTAGTCAGCGTGGTAGTGGGCGACCAAGCAGGAAGCAACATCAACAGATGGTAGAGAACGCACTCAAAGCCGTAGCGATTTGTGCTTTTTGTCCAGTTCGCGCACGCTGTCTCGAAGAAGGTATGCGTGAGGAGAACATAGAGCATGGGATTTGGGGTGGACTACTAGCCGGTGAGAGAATACGCTTGTCAAGAACCCGCCGAAGTGGTACAATTAGGGAGCAAGCGATAGCGTTTGCGGAGGGAGTACGAGCATGGGAAAGTATCTCATAAGGATTCTACTAGCCATAGTATTTACCTTAGCTTTTTCTGTAATAGTAGTAGAACCATTGAAACCACCGCACCATTTCCCTGTCCAACTTGAAGAAGAGTGGACTAAGGAAGATAGTAAAGCCTATGCCTACGACAAGTTAGGTTTATGGCGAGACAAACAGATGTCCTGCCTCGGTAAACTGTGGGGTAAGGAATCAGCATGGAATCCCAAAGCATACAATAAAATAAAAGTAATGGGTAGAAATGCTGGCGGTATCCCACAGATACTGGGGCTTGACCCTGCTACACCCCCCACCAAGCAGATAGACAGGGGGCTTGAGTACATCTATTATAGATACTCAACTCCCTGTCGTGCTTGGGAACACTTCAGGAAGAAAGGTTGGCATTGAAACCACGCAAGAAATCTAAACACATAACAGAATTAAAACCCGACTACAAGTCTGCTATGGATATTCGTGGCACACCAACCACGATATGTCCATGCGGTAGTTTAGTTTGGAATCTCAAGGCTATGTTCGATAACGACACAGGCAATATCTCCATGTACTTTATGGATATGGAATGCGCCGAGTGCGGCACAATAGCCACCGCCCCAACACCGGAGGATTATAATGTCTCCGACCTATGAGTATCGCTGTAATAAATGCGAAACAGTACAAGCTTTCTCTCGTCATGTAGATGAGAGAGACGAGCCAGTCAAGTGTATAACTTGCGGGCTTGAATCAACAAGAGTATATTACGCACCAGGTATTCAGTTCAAAGGAACTGGATTCTATAAAACAGGAGGATAAATGGTAACTTATGAATTGAACTTAGAGGAATTTGAGTCCTTACTGAAGGACAAAATGTTCCCCGACATGGAAATAGAGCGTGGAAACTCGTTCTTTACTTTTACCAGCAAGCAGGAATCAGTATACGGATATGTAGAAATTACTAATGGAAACACAGTGGTAATCAGTAAGATTCAACTCAACCCATTACTAGATGAGGCTAACGATAAAAAGTATACCCCTATGTTTATCTCAGCTACACCTGAGGGAGTTTACATGTTCAACTTAGAACTGATAAACTATAAGTGGGAGTCGTACTCTGACCCTGATTATGGCATAGATGATATACTTATATCGGAGTTGCCACTAAGTGCCGGCACTAGAATCCTAGAGTGGTATCCTGAATTTGCTAGCGAAGAGGAATACCTAGACTCCCTGATGGGTGATGCCGAACCTAGCCAATGGGATGAGAGTGACACTTGGTAAGTCTACTAAAAGTTTGGTTGGGATTTTCAACACTAGCCTTATTCGGTGGTGCTAATATCTCCTCCATCATGCT
>Ga0208161_1000879_pt1 | contig 16681 bp, 15 predicted proteins | sample CB_VirMetaG_3_FD_184538 | JGI IMG/M metagenome (GOLD analysis project Ga0208161, IMG submission 184538) | Freshwater to marine saline gradient viral communities from Chesapeake Bay - CB_1508_1S Viral MetaG (SPAdes) (version 4) | ecosystem: Environmental > Aquatic > Marine > Coastal | place: USA...
TTAAAAAACTTCAAGTAAACGGTACTGGTACTTATTATAGCCCTTCCCGCAAACCATCAACTACATCTGAAGGAAATGAAGTATCAGCTGTTCAAGTTGATAATATGGAACTATTGTTTGAAGCTCTAGGTGAAGAATATGCTCAATATATTGAAGATTTTATTACAGAAATGCAAATTGTGTTCCCAACATTAGGTGATGATTGGGGAATTTATATGCCCGAAGTAAAATATTTGTCACCTGAACCATTAGTTAACTATAATAATCTTAGTTTAACTAAATATTCTAACGTACATTTTGTAGGTGATGCTTTAAGTGCAAGAGGTATTACAGTATCAGGTGCACAAGCAATTTATGTTGCTGAATATTTATTAGAAAATAAATTTGGCTTCGCTTAATTTTTTTTATATATTTAAAGAAAAATTAAAGTTATGTTAAATATTTTAGATGATGTTAGTCGTATTGGAAAACAATTAATTATTAAAGAATCATTTTATGGTATTTTTCTTTCTACTTTAAATAAAGTAGTTAGAACTGATTTAGACACTGCGGGAGTAAGTAAATCAAATATTAATTATCAACTAGCTATTAATCCTAAATTTTGGGAATCATTAGATAATGATAATAAAAAAATAGGTTTGCTTAAACATGAATTACTTCATATTGCTTTTAATCATTTATTAGATAGAGATAATTTTCCCAATCATCAACTACATAATATAGCCGCGGATATTGAAATAAATCAATATATTGATTCTCAATATCATCCTGTTGATGATATATTATTACCTTCTACATTTCCTGAATTAAATTTACCTTTAAGAGCAGGTACAAAAAAGTATTACGAATTACTTCAACAAGCTTATGATCAAAATTTAAGTAAAACTTTAAATGATTTAATGGATGGAGATGATTTTCATATGACTTGGGAAGAATTTGAAAATTTATCTGAAGCTGATAAAAAACTTATTAAATCTCAAATCGATCATCAAATTAAAAATATAGCTGAATCTAATAGAAATCAAGGATTTATTCCTGGCGAATTAAAAGGTTATATTAACAGTCTATTTGAAATTACACCTCCATCATATGATTGGAAAGCCTATTTTAGACGATTTTTTAGTAGTGGAATTAAAATTTACACTAAAAAAACCAGACGAAAATTAAACAAACGATTCATAGAAAACCCAGCATTAAAAATTAAAACTAAACAAAATATTTTAGTTGGAATAGACACTTCAAACTCAGTTAGTGAAAATGATTTAATTGAATTCTTTAATGAAATACACCACATACATAAATCAGGTGTTAGTATTACTATAGCTGAAGGAGATACTGATATAACGAATATATATGAATATAAAGGTAAAACTCCTGAATATGTTCAAGGTAGAGGTGGAACAAATATGAATCCATTTATAGAATATTTTAATAAAAATAAACAATATACTAATTTAATTATATTAACTGATGGATTTATAGGTGGTAATACTATAAAAACATTTAAACCAACATTAATGGTATTATGCTCTAAAGGAGCATCTGTTGAAGAAGTTAAAAATAATGGATGGGGTTCTACTATTAAAATTAATTTGGCTTCTTAAGATTAAAATCGTATATTTAATTAAATTTTAAAAATAAAAGTTATGCTAAAACAAACCACTCAGGTTTCATTGAATATTAATGAAACAAAAAATTTCTTAAAACATATTATTTCAAATAATCGTTATTTACAACAAAATAACAAACCATCTGTATCTGTTGAAATAGTAGGTGATTCAGGAATTGGTAAAACATCAACTATTATTCAATTAGCTAATGAATTAGATTTAAATTTTGTTAAATTAAATTTAGCTCAAATTGAAGAATTAGGTGATTTAGTAGGATTTCCAATTCGACAATTTGAAGTTTGCTTAACAGATGATGATTGTTTATGGATTGATGAGCATGCTATTGAAGAATACACTAAACAAGGATATAAATTTACAGGTAAAAATAGAATGAGTTATTGTCCACCTGAATGGATAAGTGGAAAAGCTAATGGTGGTATATTATTATTAGATGATTGGAATAGGGCTGATATTAGGTTTATTCAAGCTGTTATGGAGTTAATTGATAGGCAACAATATATTAGTTGGTCTTTACCTAAAGATTGGCATATTATTCTTACTTCAAATCCTGATAATGGTGAATATTTAGTTAACAGTATTGATAACGCCCAAAAAACACGATTTATTTCAGTTAATTTAAAATTTGATATTAATTGCTGGAGTGAGTGGGCTGAAAGTAATGAAATAGACAATAGATGTATTAACTTCTTATTAAAACATCCAGAATTAATATCAACAGAAACAAATTCAAGAAGTATAACAACATTTTTTAATTCAATTTCATCTATTACTTCATTTGATGATAATTTATATTTAATTCAATTAATTGGTGAAGGATCAGTAGGACCTGAATTTACAACAATGTTTACAATGTTTATTCATAATAAATTAGATAAAATTCCTTCACCTGAAACTATATTAACTCATGAAAGTGAAGAGTACATTCTTAATACTTTAAAAGGAATCATAGGTAAAAATAAAGATTATAGAGCAGATTTAGCATCAATTATATCAACTCGACTTATTAATTATAGTTTATATTATAGTAAAAATTATAAAATTGAAAAAACTTTTATAAACCGTTTATCACTTTTAATAAATGAAGAATTATTTGCTGTTGATTTAAAATACCATATTGTAAAATCAATCTATCAAGGAAACACCTCAGCATTTAAATTATTAATGTTAGATAAAATACTAATTAAATTTTTAAGTAAATAAATATAAATATGACAGGCCAATTATTAGAAATATATTCTAAAAATAGAGATTATAATGATCCTAGTAAAGGATATGATCATTTTTTTTATTATAAGGATCATATACATGGATATATAACACAAGAAATTATAGATAAATATAAAGAATTATATGAGTCTAATAAAGAAAATAAACTTGAGGATAATAAAAAAGTTTATTTAACTCCTTTATCAAATTATCCTTCTCATAAATTAAAAAATTATATAGAAGAAAATAATTTAAATATAAAACTTACTAGAAAAATATCTGAATTAAATACTTTTATTATCAACCATGATTTTATCACAGAATCGTATTGTAATTCTTTTAATCATTATTATATGATTCCTGCTGATGTAATTTTAAATAATCCTATATTTGACAAATTTAAGAAATGTCCTATTACTTATATTTCTTCTAACCTACGTAAGAATATAGAATATTTTTTTATAGATTTATGCAAGTATGATAAATTTTTAAAAATAGATTCTAATTTTTCTATAATAAAACAATATCCTATAATAAATTGTTATCTTGTAACCCCAAGATGGGGGGAATCCAAAGCATATAAGCATGTAGACTTTTTTTTAAATTTAGATAAAACTGTAAAACAATATAATCTTAATTTAATATTTGATTCTAATATAGATAAAACTATAAATCAAGATTTAGTAATAGATGAAGATATTTTTGAAAATATATTTAATATGATTATAAGTAAAGATAAATCCAATATAAATATAGCTAAAGGAATTTTATCTAATTTAGATTTTGAATCATCTAAACCTTATTTAATATATCTTTTTAATTATTTTTATTTCTTAAAACAATCTTCGGATGATACAAATATTAAATATTTACTTAAAAATATGAAAAAATACACCCACACCCATTTTACTAAAAATTATGAAGCTAATTTTGAAGAATTATTACCTATATTAGTAAATAAATATCCTAATTATACACAAATATTTATGAATTGTTTTAGAATTCATATTAATATTCTTTTAAAACATCCTGCTATCGAAGAAATAAAAACTTATTAATATTTATAATAAAAATCTTCAATGGCTAATATAGTATTATTAAGTTGTACCAAATCAAAAACCCCCCACCCTGCCCCAGCCCAAGAATTATATTCAGCTTCCCCTATGTTTGAAAAAACACTAGAATATGGTAAAAGTCTTAAACCTGATAAAATGTTTATTTTATCTGCTAAACATCATTTAGTTCCATTAAATAAAATACTAAAACCTTATGATTTAACTTTAAAAGACTTTAGTAAACAAGAAAAAGAAGAATGGGGAGAAGAAACTTCTAGAGAAATGAGACAAAAAGGTTTAAATTTTGAAAAAGATAGATTTATATTTTTAGCTGGGAATGAATATATTAAACCTTTATTAAAATATATACCTCAATCTAATATAGAAACTCCTATGGCTGGAAAAAGATTTGGAGAAAGATTAAAATGGTTAAATAAACAATTAAATAGGATACAAGAAATTTTTACTGAAATAAAAAAATATATATATGAAGCTCTCAAAAAATAATTTAAATGAATTAACTACTTTATATTTAAATGATTTATCAGACTATGGTGGTGAAAATGAATCTGACACAGCTGAAGATGTTTTAGATTCTCTTAATACTTTAAATGAAACAGAAGAAAGTCTTCATGAAATAATTAAAACAGCAATTAATACTTCTCCCCAACATAAAAAAATTATTACTGAATTTTTAGAATACCTTAAAGAAATCCCAGAAAAAAAACATGAAATAAAAAATATTAAATATTATCAACAATTATTAGATATGAATCATTATTCTTACTCTCAAAGAGAATATCTTCAAGGAATAATAAATTCAATTAAAAGACAAAATAATTTGGCTACTGATAGACAATTTAATATATTACAACAACTTAAAACAGGAAATTTTAATTATGGTAAGAAATAATTTTTTATGAAAATAGGTTTTTGTGGAACAATGAGTGTAGGTAAAACTACATTAGTTAATGCATTAAAAGAGTTACCTGAATTTGAAAAGTATGAATTTAGAACTGAACGTTCTAAATATTTACGTGATTTGGGGATTCCTTTAAATACTGATTCAACAATAAATGGTCAATTCGTGTTTTTAGCTGAACGAGCAGCTGAATTAATGAGTAAAAATATTATAACTGATAGAACTGTAATTGATGTTATGGCATTTACACGTTTAGCCAAATCTATACCTTATTATATAGCAGATTCATTTTGTCAAGCTGCATCACACTTAATATATAATTATGACTATATTTTTTATGTTTCACCTAAAGGAGTAGATATAGAAGATAATGGTGTCCGAACAACTGATATAAAATATAGAGAAGAAATAGACAAAGAAATTATGTATTTATTGCATAAATACAATCATATAAATAAAAGATTTATAACTTTAGAAGGTAATACTGAAAAAAGAATACAAAAAATTAAACAGACAATATTTTCCACATATTTATAAATAAAAATATATAAAATGAAAAAAACTCGTTTACTTGAAATTATTCGTGAAGAAATTTCTTATGCCTTAAAAGAAGACTTATTAAATGAAATTCCTATATATAGTGTTATAGATCAAGAAGGATTTAGAAAAACTTTAGATGATTTTAAAGAAAAAGAAATATCTAAAAGTAAAGCTTTAAATCTTCTTCTAACAAAATTAGATGATGAAGGAGTAGTAGATACTGGTCAAATTAGTAAAGATTTAGGTGTTGATACTGCTACTTTTAATAACGCTGAAATTCGTAAATTTTTAGCTAGACCTGAAGATGAAAGGTTTGAAACTAAAACAGGTGAAGAGTTAATAGATTTTACTCCTTATTTAGAAAAATCTAGAAAAGAGAGAACTAAAAAAGTAAAAACAGATGAACCTAAAGTTACTAAAGAAAAAACAATCTCTTCTGAACCTAAAGTTACTAAAGAAAAAACAACCTCTTCTGAACCTAAAACTACCCCTAAACCAGAAACATCAGTTTTTGACTCTAGTGGGGATAGTTTATCTGATTTAAAAGATGAAATAATTAAAATTACCACAGATATGAAAGATTTAGCTAAAAAATTCTCAAAAGCTGAAGGAAAAGAAAAAGAAAATTTAAGAAATCAACTTAAGGATTTAACTAAAATGAAAAAAGAATTAGAAATAGAATTAGAAGAATTAGAAAAACAACTATAAAAAGTTTTTCTTATGAATAGGGAAGTTAAATTAAAGTTATGGCATATATTAATTGGTGTAGTTTCCCTTACATTTTTACTATATTTTATATTTGTGAAAGTAACTCCTACACAAGTAGGTGATTATACTAAACAAAAGCAAAAGATAGATAGTTTAAAGAATGTCATAACCAAGTTAGAAGACGAGCAATTTGAATTAGACCGATCTATATTTGCTCAACAACTTGAAATTAACATTTTAAACAAAGAAATTGATAGCACAAACGAAGAAATAGTAAAAGTAAGAAAATATTATGCTAAAAAAATTAAAGATATTACTTCCTATACTCCTACTGAGCTCGATAACTTTTTCACAGAAAGATACCAATAAAATTTGTTTTGACTATAAAATTGCTCAAATAATAGCAACTGATTTAATTAAAGGAGACTCAGCCCTAGCTGAACTTAAAAAAACTAGTGAATTAATATATAGTTTAGATCAAAAAATTTTAAGACAAGATAGCATCATACAAGACTTCATAAAAAAAGATGCTAATCATATCATCCAAATTCAAAATTATATTGAAATAGGTAACCAACAATCTCAAATAATTGATGGTTTAAAAAAAGATGTAATTAATCTTCAAAAATCTAATAACAGACTTAAAAAAGGCCTTAAATGGTTAGGAGCAGGATTTACTACTACATTAGTTGCTCTATTTACAATAATAATAATAAAATGAGTCAAGATCTTAAAAATAGAATACGTGAAGAATATATTAGGTGTGCGGCATCACCTGCTTATTTTATGCGTAAGTATTGTTATATACAACATCCTAAACGAGGTAGAATTCAATTTAATTTATATCCTTTTCAAGAAAAAGTATTAACTTTATTCCAAGAAAATCAATATTCAATAGTTTTAAAATCTAGACAATTAGGAATATCTACTTTATCTGCTGGTTATTCTTTATGGACAATGTTATTTCATCAAGATAAAAATATACTTTGCATAGCAACAAAACAAGAAACAGCTAAAAACATGGTTACTAAGGTAAAGTTCATGTATGATAGTTTACCTTCTTGGCTTAAAGAACAACAAAAACCCTCTGAAGACAATAAATTAACACTTCGATTAAATAATGGTTCCCAAATAAAAGCCACTTCAGCAAGTTCAGATGCTGGTCGATCAGAAGCAGTTTCTTTACTAATAATTGATGAGGCTGCCTTCATTAACAATATAGGCGAAATATGGGCCTCAGCTCAACAAACATTAGCAACTGGAGGAGGTTGTATTGCATTATCTACACCTTATGGTACTGGTAATTGGTTTCATAAAACCTGGGTATCTGCTGAGTTAGGAGATAATAGTTTTTTACCTATTCGATTACCTTGGCAAGTACACCCTGAAAGAGATCAATCCTGGAGAGACCAACAAGATGCAGATCTAGGAATAAGAATGGCAGCACAAGAGTGTGATTGTGATTTTTCTACCTCTGGTGATACTGTATTTTATGCTGAAAATATAGATTATTATGAAAATGAATGTGTTAAAGAACCTCTAGAAAAACGAGGTATTGACCAAAATTTATGGGTATGGGAACCTGTAGATTATTCTAGAGATTATTTAGTTGTAGCGGATGTTGCTCGAGGTGATGGAAAAGATTATTCTGCATTTCATGTTTTTGATGTTGAAACTTTTACCCAAGTTGCTGAATATAAAGGTCAAATGGGAACAAAAGATTTTGGTAATTTATTAGTTGGTATAGCAACAGAATATAATAATGCTTTACTTGCACCTGAAAATTCTAGTATAGGATGGTCAACTATTCAAACTATCCTTGATAGAGGTTATCAAAATTTGTATCATTCACCAAAAGGTAATAATATGTCTGTGGATAATTTTTTTGACCCATATATGGACTATAGTAAAATGACTCCTGGATTTACAATGGCCTCAAACACTAGGCCAATAGCAATTGGAAAATTCCAAGAAGCTGTGCGAGATAGAGGAGTTACATTCCGATCTGTACGACTATTAGAAGAAATGAAAGTATTTATATGGAGAAATGGTAGAGCAGAAGCTCAAACAGGATATAATGATGATTTAGTTCTATCTTTTTCTATAGGCTGCTATTTAAGAGACACAGCATTTAAATTAAGACAACAGGGAATGGACATGACCAAAAGTATATTAAATAATATTAGCAATAACACTACTACCTACTCAGGTGGTTATTCTAATAATGGTGCATTTAAAAACCCTTATAAAATAGATAACCCTTATTCAAATAACCAGGAAGATATTTCTTGGTTATTATAAAAAATAAAAAATGGCAGATACTGGATTATTTGGAAGACTAAAAAGATTATTTTCAACTGATGTTATCATTAGAAATGATGGAAGCAATCAACTTAAAGTAATTGATATAAATAAAGTTCAACAATCTGGAGAATATGAAACAAATTCTTTAGTAGATAGATTTAATAGAATTTATACTAATTCAAATACTTCAATATATGGTTATCAAAGTAGCTTTAATTATCAAATGCTACGCCCACAACTATATTCTGAATATGATGCTATGGATACAGATGCAATTATAGCTTCTGCTTTAGATATTATAGCTGATGAATGTACTTTAAAAAATGATATGGGTGAAGTACTCCAAATAAAATCCTCAGATGAAGATGTACAGAAAATATTATATAATTTATTTTATGATGTACTAAATGTTGAATTTAATCTTTGGCCTTGGATTAGAAATATGTGTAAATACGGAGATTTCTTCTTAAAATTAGAAATTTCTGAAAAATTTGGAGTATATAATGTTATACCTTACAATGCTTTTCATATAGAAAGACAAGATGGGTATGACAAAGATAGACCTGCTGATGTAAGATTTAGATTTGATCCTGATGGAGTTTATAATTCTTCTTATGGACAATATAGTGTTCCTAATCTTAATTATAATAATAATAATGATAAGTCTATTTATTTTGACAACTATGAAGTAGCCCATTTTAGATTACTTTCAGATACTAACTTTTTACCTTATGGTAGATCATACCTAGAACCTGGACGTAAATTATTTAAACAATATACAATGATGGAGGATGCTATGTTAATTCATAGAATTGTACGTGCACCTGAAAAACGTATATTTTATATAAATGTTGGTAATATTGCCCCTGCTGAAGTAGAAAACTTTATGCAAAAGACAATATCCAAAATGAAGCGTACTCCATATATTGATCAATCAACAGGTGATTATAACTTAAAGTACAATATGCAAAACCTACTAGAGGATTTTTATATTCCTGTAAGAGGTAATGATCAAGCTACTAAAATAGATAATTTAGGTGGCTTGCAGTATGATGGCATTCAAGATGTAGAATATTTAAGAGATAAATTATTTGCTGCACTTAAGGTACCTAAAGCATTTATGGGTTATGAAAAAGATTTAACTGGTAAAGCTACATTAGCAGCAGAAGATATTAGATTTGCTCGTACTATTGAACGTATACAAAGAATTATAGTTTCTGAGTTAACTAAAGTAGCTCTAGTCCATTTATATGCTCAAGGATACAAAGATGATTCCTTAGTAAATTTTGAACTTTCATTAACTAACCCATCTGTAATTTATGATCAAGAAAGAGTAGCTTTAATGAGAGATAAAATAGACTTAGCTAACTCCATAATAGAAAACAAATTAATGCCTACAGATTTCATATATGAACATATATTCCACTTAAGTGAAGATGAATATGAAGAATTCCGTTCTTTAAATGTTCAAGATGCTAAACGTAGATTTAGATTAGCTCAAATAGAAAATGAAGGAAATGACCCTCTTGAAACTGGTAAATCATATGGCACACCTCATGATTTGGCTTCATTATATGGTAGGAATAGATATGATAATGGAGAAGTACCTGAAGGTTATGATGAGGATAAAGAACCATTAGGTAGACCAAAAGAAAATGCAACGGATAGAAATACCCAAGATAATGCTTTTGGTAAAGATAGAATAGGAGCCATAGGAATGAAACTTGATAATGACGAATCAGATTCAATAAAACCTAATTTTAAAGGTGGGTCTCCTTTAGCTTTAGAAACAAAAAACAAACGAAATAAAAATACTCGAATGTTTAATGATATAAAAAATCAAAAGAAACAAATTATATTTGAAAGAGAAATAAAAGGAAATTCTTTACTAGATGAAAACCAAATCAAAAAGTAATAAATTTTTATATATTTATAAATAAACAAATATTAAGGAATGAATATCAAACATTCAAAGTATAAAAATACGGGTATCCTCTTTGAATTATTAGTAAGACAAATTACTACGGATACTTTAGAAGGAAAAGATTCCCCCGCTAAAAACATTCTACAAAAGTACTTTGTAAAATCTGAATTAGGTAGAGAATATAAACTATATGAGTCTCTTTTAAAAAAAACTTCATTAACTGAAGCTAAAGCTTCCCTTATAATTTCAACATTACTTGAATCTTCAAAGACACTTAATAGAGGAGCTCTTAAAAGGCAAAAATACAATCTTATAAATGAAATTAAAAAATACTATGATTTAGTAAAATTTTTTAATCATAAACTCCCTAACTATAAACCATACGCTGCTTTTTATACTTTAACAGAATTATTAAACCTAGACAACCCTAATCCTAACCAGCTTATTCAAAACAAAGTTACTATTTTAGAACATTTAACTATTGCTTCTATTAAAGAAAATAAAGTTAGGGATGAAATAATGGAAGAAATAACTGATAAAGATACTAAATTACTTACTTATAAAATATTAATGGAAAAATTTAATGATAAGTATGGTAATTTAGCTTTAAAACAAAAGTTAATTCTTAAAGAATATGTTAATTCAATTGATAATGCTCCTCGTTTAAAAGAATTTTATGTAGATAAAATAAACGAAATAAAAGGGGAATTAAAAGAATTAAATAAAAAAACTAAAAACGAAGTTACTAAAATTAAAATTAATGAAGTTATTTCTTTAATTAAAGTTCCACCTAAAAACTATAAATTAAAAGATAAAGATTTAGTTGACTTGTTGCAATATTGTGATTTAGTAGATGAATTAGAAGTAGCTAATGGATAAGATTAAAGAAATAATAAGAAAAAAACTAAAAGAAATGTCCGCCACTAATCAAGGCGGTGCTTCTTTTACTCCTGGGGAAGGGGCTAATTATGCTACTCCAAATGTTTTTAATAAAAATAAAAATGCTAAAGGAGCTAAAAATATTTATTATTATAAACTAGGGTTTAAAAATGTCCCTAACATAAAACCTAAGTCATACGATAAGAAAAAACTATGGGAAATGAATGATTTCCAAAAACGTCGTTTGTCTGCAATAGAAGAAATTGAGGAACTAATGAATGATATATCACCATTAATTTCTAATGCTAAAAATAATACTATTGAACAATATAGTGCTGATGTAGGTTCATATGATATAACAGAACCTATAGAAATTGTTTTAAGTTATTTAAAAGAAATAAAAGAACTACTAACAGAAAAATAAAATGAAAAAAACATTACAAGACCAGTATTTGTTAATTAAAGAAGGAAAGGGACATAAAGACATCTTTATTAAAGAAGCTAAACAACAGTTCCCTAGTTTGATCCGCAACGCCGCTACCTATACAGAAGTAGCAAATGTGCTTAAAACTAAAAATATCATTAATGAAAATGTTGTAGGTATTGAACCTATCCACAATATAATTCCTTCTAAAAAAGAACCATATGAAGTAGCTTTTGAAAAGTTTTTAGCTGAAGCAAAGAAAAAAATTGAAGATGAAAAAGCTGAACTTAAAAAACCTTCAAAACAAGTAGAAGAAGATGCTGAAAAGAATTTTGACTATGAGGATAAGAAAAATCCTGATAATTTAATTTTTGATCAGATTATGAAAGGATACTACACCGAAATGAAGGATCCTAAAAATGAAAACAAAACAATGGAACAATTAAAAGCCATTGTAATTAAAAATCTTGAAAAAAATCCTATATATTATACTGAAAAAGGTCAATTCGGTGTAAAAGATTTAGGATACACAATAGACCATCCTGGTTTAGGTGAACCGAAAGAACCCAAAGGTAAATATAAATCATCCGGGTATGGTAATTTAAATGAAAACCTTACAACATCTATTGGCCGAAACTACCCAGGAGAACTTGAAGGAGAATATGAAGGAGAATTACAAAAAATGTATGGGTTTGATATATATGATAGTTTAAAAGATATCCTTGATATATCTAACTCTGAAGAAGATTTTATAAATAAAATAACATATTCACTTACAGACGAAACTAATACTTTACCTAAAAATACTGAAAATAAACTAAGAATATGGTACAAAAACAACACTTTAAATTTAGCTGAATTTAAATTACGTAAAGTAATACGTGAAATGATTGATTCTGAATTAGAAGAAATAATTAGAATTAATCCTATAAAAGGACCCGGAGGTAGACGAAAAATACCTACAAGTTATCTTTTACCTGATTCAATTATTAATAAACTTAACCTAAGCAACCCTGGACCTAATGCCCCTACATATGATGAATCAGTACAGATACCTCATATTAAAGTGTTTTCTAAAGGGGATGAAGTATTTCTTTATATATCTGATCTATTTTATATAGCTTTAAAAGGAATAACAAGAGGTAGATCTACTAGAGAACAAAATACAGCAAAAGCTACTTTACAGAAAATGCAAGAAGACTTTACAGAAAAAGATTGGTCTGCAATTAGAGCCCTAATTAAGAAATTTGTTATTGACCAAACTACAGAAGTACCAGTTAAAGGAAAAATAAGACTATATCATGAAATTGATTTTCCTGAAGGATATTCATTAAAAAGAATGGATGATGGGATAATGATAGATCTCCCCCCATATAAACCTGAAGAGTTAACTGAATCTAAACTTAGACACATAATAAGAGAAAATGTACAAAAAGAATTAGCTGAAATTAATAAATTAGCTGAGTATGAAGTATATGAGTCTAAGCTAGCTAAAATTGAAGAATTAATTGAAAAGAAATGTTCACAACTTCAAAGGCTTGATGAAGATGAAGATTTAAAAGCTTTAACAGATGGTAAAAAAGTTAAAGAACTAAAAAAAGATGTTAAAATTTTAGAAAGAGCTAAAGCTAAAATTGAAAAAGTACTTGCTAAAGAAGCTAAAAAAATTAAATCTATTCCTAAAAAGGAAGTAATTGATGAAGATGAACCTCTTGATGAAGCAAATCTAGATGAAGATTCTATCTCTCAAACCCTCGGGGACCCAAAAGCTAAAGATAATACACAAGATATGCTTGATGCTTTATCAAAAATAGATAAACTTCAATTTAGTAACCTTGAAGAAGAATCTGAAAATGAATAAACAACTCTTAATAGAAACTAGACAATTTAAACCTAACCCTGTTCAACTTACAGAAGGATTAAACAGGGGTGGTAATGTATTTGTTGAAGGTATTTTAGCTACTGTTGAAGTAAAAAACGGTAATGGTAGATATTATAAAAAAGAGTTATGGGAACGTGAAATTGAACATTTCCAAAAAAAGATAGAACAGAATTCAACTGAAACTTGTGGTGAATTAGACCATCCTGATTCTCAAATAATTAATTTAAAAAATGCATCACATGCTATTAGAGAATTATGGTGGGATGGAGATGAAATTAGAGGTAAAGTTGAAATTTTTTGTGATCAAGGACCTCTTGGAACTGAATCTGGACGTATAGCGGGTGCATTAGTTAAAAATGGTTTAATTATAGGTATTTCATCTCGTGGAATGGGATCATTAAAACAAATGGGTGAAGTAATGGAAGTACAAGATGACTTTGAACTACTCACATGGGACTTAGTATCTAACCCTTCTAACCCAGACTCTTGGATGAAAACAGGACAATTGAATGAGTCAAGAACTACATATTTAGACAAATATGCACGCACAAATTCAATAATTACTGAAATACTTTGTGCAAAGGGTACATGCCCTATACTTTAAATGCGACTTTAAAGACTCTTCATATATGTATATGAGAATATGCCACGATCTTATGTGGTATCGTAATTAATTATTCTATTACGTTTTTTAAATAAACGTATTTTCCCAACAAAATAAAATTTAGGAAAAAATGGCAACAAACAGAGATTTGCTTAAAGAAGCAATCGCAGATGCTAAAGCTGTTAAAGAAATGGCAATAGCAAACGCTAAAACAGCTCTAGAAGAAGCCTTTACACCTCGTTTAAAAGAAATGCTTTCTGCTAAAATTCAAGAAATGGAAGATGATGATACCATGGAAGAAGGAAAAGAAGAAATGGATGAAATGTCGGATGACAAAGATTCTATGAAAGAAGAAGAATTAGACGAAGTGGAATTGGAAGAAATCTTAGCTGAATTAGAAAAAGAAGAAAAAATGGATGAAACACTTAATGAAGCCGAAGAAGAAGAAGAGGTTAAAATGGATGATGACGAAGAATCTGAGGAAGAAAAAGGTGAGCCACTTGATCTTGAAGACATGACTGATGAAGATCTAAAAAAGATGATTGAAGATGTTATCGCTGACATGATTGAAGCTGGAGAGCTTGAAGCAGGAGAAGGCGAAGCTGAAGAATCAGGTATGGAAGATATGGATATGGAAATGTCTGATGAAGAAGAGGTTGATTTAACAGAATTGTTAAGAGAAATCGAAGAAGAAGTTGAAGCTGAAGAACTTTCCGAAAGGAAAAAATACGGTGGAAAAAAAGGTGATGTTCCTGCTTCTAAACGTGGTGATAAAAAAGACACTGCTGAAGAAGAAGGAGTAGAAGATTATAAGAAAAAGCTTAAAGAAGCTACACTTAAAATTGAATCTTTAAAAAACCAACTTCAAGAAAAAGATCTTCAATTAAACGAAGCTGTTAGAGAAACTAATGCAACTAATTTATTAAATGCAAAACTTCTTTACACAAACAAAATTTTCAAGTCTAAAAACTTGAATGAAAGTCAAAAAGTAAAAGTATTGGAATCGTTTGACAAAGCAAATACAACTAAGGAAGCTAAGTTAGTATACGAAACTTTAAATGAAGGTTTAAAAGTTAAAAAGAATACTATTAAAGAAAACTTAGGTAGAGCTTCAAAAACGACCACAGTACCAACAACTAAAAAACCAATTGTTGAATCTAACGACGTGTTTGCTAGAATGCAAAAATTGGCAGGTATTATTAAATAATTTAAAAACGACAAAAACAAAAACAAATGTCAACACTTAATTCATTACTCGAAAACTCTGCTAATGGTTGGAAAAACATGCAGAGCGATGCTGCTAAGATGGCATCAAAATGGGGTAAAACCGGATTGTTAGAAGGTCTTGGAAACGAGATTGAAAAAAACAATATGGCTTTGATCCTCGAAAACCAAGCTAAACAGCTTGTAACTGAAGCATCTGCTACTAACCAAGGCGGTGGTACTTTTTCAGTTGGACAAGGTGAGCAATGGGCAGGAGTAGCTCTTCCATTGGTAAGAAAAGTATTTGGTTCTTTATCAACTAAAGAATTCATGTCTGTTCAACCAATGAATCTACCTTCTGGTCTTGTATTTTTCCTTGATTTCCAATATGGACAAGAAAAACAATTAAACTTTGGACCTGCAGGTGATGTTTATACAAACAACGCCTCTATGTATGGTGATACTAACCCAGCTAATGGTGCTGACCCATCAGGTGGTCTTTATGGTGCTGGTAGATTTGCTTACTCAATCAACCAAAAATCAGCTTCATTGACTGGTACTATTTCAGAAGCTACTTGGGCACAAGTTGATTACGATGCTGAACTTTCAGCTTCAATTGCAGGTGGTACTACTTATTCAGCTGTATCTATTGATATGAGTTCATTAACAGGTTCAGGTGCTACTAATCCAGACTTTAAAGGTGTAAGAGCATTTACAGCTACTTCAGCTTCTATTGCTACTACAGCTACTATTCGTCCACAGTATACTTCTGTTAACGAATCTACTGGAACAGTAACATTTATCCACGAAGTATCTTCAGCTTCATTTGCTGATTTGAGTGAACCATTCTATGTAACATATAATATTCAGCCAGCTGATAATAACAGAGGTGATTTTGAAGATGCTAGCGGAGCTGGTTTCCCAAATGCTGCTTCTGCTGCTGATATCGCAATCCCTCAGATTGATATCAAAATGAAATCTGAAGCTATTGTTGCTAAAACTCGTAAGTTGAAAGCACAATGGACACCAGAATTCGCTCAAGATTTGAACGCTTACCAATCTTTGGATGCAGAAGCGGAATTAACTTCAATCATGAGTGAGTATATTTCATTAGAAATTGATTTGGAAAACCTAGATATGTTGATCCAAGACGCATCAGCTGCTGATGAGTACTGGAGTGCTAAAAACAATAACTATCTAAATGCTAATAAAACAGCTTGGGATACGGATCTTGGATTCTTTAACACACAAGGTGGATGGTTCCAAACTCTTGGAACTAAAATGCAGAAAGTATCTAACAAGATTCACCAAAAGACTCTTAGAGGTGGTGCTAACTGGTTAGTATGTTCTCCTTCAGTTGCTACAATCCTTGAATCAATCCCAGGATTTGCTTCAACAT
>Ga0208161_1000880_pt1 | contig 16656 bp, 13 predicted proteins | sample CB_VirMetaG_3_FD_184538 | JGI IMG/M metagenome (GOLD analysis project Ga0208161, IMG submission 184538) | Freshwater to marine saline gradient viral communities from Chesapeake Bay - CB_1508_1S Viral MetaG (SPAdes) (version 4) | ecosystem: Environmental > Aquatic > Marine > Coastal | place: USA...
CTCTGCCGCCATCACCTTCAGCCTTAGTGCCGGATGCGTCAACGTTTACCGTGACATTCATGGATGACGCTGCACCTGATGTTTCAACACCTAAGCGGCCTGAAGGTCCACGGCGAAGTGGAAGGATTGCCTCTGGGCCAGCTTCCCCGAGGAGCCCAGTGGCAGCCGTGCCACCGTTAGCGAACTGGAAGAGGGTTGGTTTGTTGACGATGCCGCCGTAGGCGAAGGGAACAATGCCGTTCTTGCCAAACGCACCACCCTTGGCAGCCATATAACTAGGCATGGTAAAACCTGGCAGGTTGAAACCACCTGAAGGGCCGCCAAAATCAAACCCAGCACCTGCTCCTGCAGCTGGGTTAATAGCACCAAGGATTTGCATGATCACCTTCTGAATCGTCAGCTGTAGAATCATGCGTGCGGTATCACGCAGAATTGATGCAGCAAATTCTTGGAAGTTAGCGGTCCCAGTCGTGACCAGGCTGAACAGTGCATCCTCCAGGCCCTTTACGCCGGTTTGCGTTAGCTGCGCTGTTGCTTCACGCATGGTGCCCACGCTCTCCACATACTTAGATAGGCCTTCGCGGAAGCCGGTTCCAACACTTTGGTTGTAGTTTTGATTGGCGATATAGGCTTCGTTGAGTAGTTGGATGTATGTGCGTAGGTTTTCGTTGTAAGCGCTTTGCGTGGTGTTTATTCCCTCTAATAGTCTATTACGATCTTCTGTAGTTATATCTGTGCGTGCCAGCAGCTCAGTCCTCCGCAGATCAAACGCGGCGTTAGCTTTGTTCAGCTCTAGACGTTTCTGTTCGAGGGAGAGTTCGAGTTCGATGCGTTCGGGGGAGAAGCCCTCGTAGCTGAGTCGGTTCTTCAGGGCTTGGAGTTGGTTGCTTTCGGTAAGGGCTTGGTTTTGTTCGCGTAGGTTTTGTGTGATGGATATGGTGAACTTCTCGGCTAAGGCGGCGGCTTCGGCTGCTTCGTTCTGCTTGATAAGGGCCAGGTCTGCCTCGGCCTTCGCAACGTCTGCCTGCTCAACACCTGCTTTGCCGCCCTGCTTGATGGCCCGGAGCTGCTGGGCGCCGACGCCGGTTGGCAGCTTGGTAGCGCCCAAAGTGCGACCTTGTTGTAGGGCAGTGGTAATGGAGTCGAGTGCGTTCCAGGCATCTGCTGTTGTCGCACCGGCTTTAGGATTGACATGTGTAGTGGCGTGTGCACCGAACGCACGCCCAGTAATACCCTGTGTACCTAACGAGCCGCCTGCAGGTACTTTCATGCCTGGGGCAACATCAATTTGCCCAAAATGACCAACTACCATTTCGTATTTCTTGCCACCTAACTCAAATTCTCCTGAAATCCAGTTGCCATACCCTTTTCCTTTGGGACCAGCACCACGCCCTTGAAAGCCAGTTCCTGTGATGGTCAAGGCTACAGGTGTGCGGACGGGGGCACCCAGGCCTCCAGGATGCACAATGTCGTACCCAGTGCGCTCTGCGTCCGGATCCCTCACTCGCCTACTAAAAGCACCAGGCTTGTACGCCCCAGTGCCGCTTACCGATGGCGGCATCTGGCCGCTTAAGGCGGCGCGTGCAGCAGCTGAGCTGGCCGCACGCTTGGCGTCTTCTACTGCCCGCTCGGCGTCGAGACGGCGCTCGGTAAGTGCTCTGAGGTCTTGCTGGAATTGGTAGAAGTTCGACAGGATGTCGCGGCTTACACCTGTTTCCTTTGCAATTCTGTTCTGTGCCTGCAGATCGCTTAGGTTTTTCTGGAGTTCGTAGCGCTTACGGTCCAGCTCGACGCCGTGCTTATAGATCGTGTCCTCAAGACGGAGCCGCTGGTCTAGCTCAGTCTCGGCCAAGCGCTGCTGGTGCGCCGCGATGCTATCAGCATCACTTTTCGCCTTCTTGGCTGCTTTGTCCTTGTCCTTATCGGCCTCCTTAGGAAGAATAAAGTTTGTAAGTGCTCCGCTGACTGGCGGCTTGGTCGCCGCCTGTGCGCGTTCGCCTGCCTGTATGTTTCTTTTTAACTCAGCGTATTCGTTCTTTAGACGAGCTAAGTCTGCTCCTTTTGCAGATCTTGCGGCAGGCCGCTCTCTTTCTCGTAGACTTATTTCTTGCTGTAATTCTGCCAATTTTTTATAACCGCCCGCAAGTGCTTTTGGATCGCCTGTAGCCGCCTTGGCGCCCAATTTTTGTGTGGCGGATCTGTAATTGTTAAGTGCGACTACAGCTGCAGTAACACCCGCTGCTAAGGCAAACCACGGGTTTATTGCAGTTATTGCATTTAATGCAATCATCTGCACCTTTGCGGCGGCAGCAGCAAGAGACAAACCTCTAAGCGCTCCAGCGGTGGACATAAACGCTGCTGCAAGATTTAAGCCGGCGAATGCTGCGGATGCAGCTTTTAGGGCAACAAAGCCGGCGGTAACTAGGCCGAGCTGGAGGGCGAGGGTGGCTAGGCGAGAGGCAGTCTCGTTTTCGATAAGGAACTCGAAAGCTGAGGCTATGCCTTTAAGAGCACTAACTACGGAAGGTGTAATTGTTGTTATGAAGTCGGCGAATGCGGTTTGGAAGGCGGCACCTATGGGCTGAAGCGCGGAGCCAACGGCGTCGCGCATTTCGTTGATGGCGACGGTCAGGCGAGCACCGGCTTCTTGGCTGGAGCTAGCCATGACCAGCGCGGTGTTGCTGTATCTATCACGCAGTATTTCGAGGAACTTCATTAGGTCATTTAGACCTACCTGGCCCTGCTGGAGTGCTTTCTGGAGTTCGGGACCAGTACGACCGGAGGCTTGGGCGAACAGGGTGAAGGTGCCGGGTAGGCGTTCTGCGATTTGGTTGAGTTCTTCGGCGCTGACCTTGCCTTTCGAGAAGACCTGGGTCAGAGCGAGGAGGGCGCCATCGACCTGCTCGGCGTTGCCGCCTGTAGCTTTGATGGCCTCGCTGACGGCGCGGAAAGCGAAGGCCGAATCGTTTACCGTTCCACCTGCCCCCAGCACGGCGGCGCTGAGCCGGGTCATGCCTTGGATTGCGGTCTCCTGTGGAACGTTGAGCTGTTGTGTAGCAGCCGTGGCGGCGGCCATCGCGCTGCTGTAGGCATCTTGGGTGCCCACAATTCCGCGCAAGGCGATCTGCAGCTTGTCGATCTGGGCTGAGTAGTCAGTGGTTGCCGCAAGCTGCTGGCCGAACATGCCGATCTGGGCGCCGTAGGCGGCGCCAGCAAACGCACCACCCACTCCGCCTACCGCTAAGCCGCCAAGGCCGCCGACCAGGCCGGCCGGTCCACCGAAGATGCCGCCGCTAAGTGCTGCACCGACGCCCTGAGCGAGCTGCATTCCACTGAGCCTGCGGCTGGCGCGTGTAGACAGGCGCTCAGATCGCATATCTACGTCTTGAAGCCGGTTGGTGAGTTGCTTGAACTCGCCGTTTGTTGCTGGAATCTCGTTGCGTAGATTTGAGAGAGCTTCGCGCAGATTTCCGAGCGAGTTGATGCTTCCTGTGTTGGCCCTAGTGGCTTTGTCTACGGCTGCCCGTAGGTTCTCCATGCGCGTGCGCTGCTGCTCAATGGCTTCTGCATTGGCGCGACGGGCGTCGCTTTCCGCTATATAAGTTCGACGTGCGCGGTCTGCCTCTTCTGGCGTGGCTACGGGCTGTAAGCGTTCCTGTTCTCCGGGGAAACGCACACCGCCGACACCGCTGCCCGGAGCAAAAATCTGCTGGACATTGCCTGTAGCCCTTCCCACGCGAACATTTTCGCCGCTGTATTGAAGACCTGTGCCGGGGGCGCTGGTTTGGCCGGCGGCAGGCAGGAGCAGAGGGGTTCCGCTTACGCCTTGGCGCACGCGCTGACCTAGTTCGGCAAGTGCGGCCTCCTGCTGGCGTACCATTCCTCGGTTGAGGTAATTATTTCTGATGCGTGCATTGGCTGCGTTCTGTTCGGCAGTAGCGGCCTGCGCAGCCATATCACCAACATGGCGGTAACTATCACCGAGTCGGTTCAGTTGTTGAGTTAGTTGGCGAGCGGTGCTTGCATTCTCGACGTAGTGTCTCGACCCCTCAGCTGTGGTGGTATCTAGCTGCTCCATCTCGGCGCGGAGAGCGGTTATGGCTTCTCTTATGTTTTGCGCGGTGCTTGCTGTGGTGCCAGTACGCAAGCCCATTACAAGAGATTGCGCAAAGCCAGGCGTAACGGCGGCTAATTCGCGCTGCACAGCCGCAATACGCATTGCCACACTAAGATACTCTACACTATTGCGTGTAGTAAATGCTAAATCTTGCTGAAGTTCTTTTAATTTTTGAGACCATGCCGCCGTTACGTTCGGCATTTCTTCAAGCGATTTGCCTTCGAATGTGGCAAACCGTTTTATGTATTCAGGGTCTTGGCGTATAGATGCTGTTTCCGTTATTTTGCGGCGCTCTAAGATGCGTGGCGCCCCAGATAGCTGGTTGAGGCGCTTCTGGGCTACAGCTAATTTTTCGGTGGAGGCGGTGTTCTCGTCCAGAATGCGCTTATAATTATTCCACGCATTTAGCACTTTATCAGGTGCTACAGCGAGAATCTGAGTAAGCGATTTGTAGTGCTCTCTATTGCCCTTAGTTCCAGTGTTTAGTGTATCGGTGAGTTTATTTATGTCATTGCTCAGTTCACGATGTACGTTGCCGTTGAGCGATGCTTGCTCCCTAAGCGTTTGCAGAGACTTTATGTGCTCTTTTATAGATGTAGCGGACTGTGAATGAGCTGCGGCCTCATCTAAAATTATTTTGCGTAATGACTGAATCTGCGTATCAGTGAGTCGAGATTCTTGTCGGAGATCGGATAAGTCTTTGTTCAGCTTTTGCCATACATCGGATCCGCGCCGCGCTTCGTCCAGCAGTGCGCTGAAGGCGTCGGTAAGTCCCTTATTTACGCGAGTGGTGTTGCCTAGCTCGCTTTTTAGCTCAAGTAGGCGCTCGCGTGTGTTGTTTAGTTGAGTGTCTGTGGCACCAGTTACCCGCGTCAGCTCACGGAAGGCACCGCGCAGTTTATTTAGCTCTTCAAAGCCTTCTATACCGAGCTTTACAGTTATGTCTTCAACTTGCCTCGCCACGCTACTTATCCTCCTTCGACTTATTCAGCTCGCTCAGGGCCGCCGCTTCCATCTTGCGTAAGTCCTCCAGCATGGTGGGGCGGTCCTGTACGCAGTATAGGTCGAAGAGACCGCCCTGCATAAGCAGCACTTCGTATTTCAGGCCTAAGTAGCCTGCCATTGTTGTGTTCCATTGCGTTTGCATACGCAGGAACATAAGTAACGTATCCCAGTTCTCGTCCCACACAACATAGGCATCGTCGTCTTCCGACTTCGGGGCGGCAGGAAGGGCGAGCCCAAAGGCCTTGGCGTCATCCTGCGTTTTGTCCTCAACCTGCTTACCGCCTCGGGCCCAGCAAACGGCGGCGCCGGTTAGTTTCCCTCTTTCGCTCCATCAAAGGTTTCGGTGTAGGCCTTGAGGACACCGCGTACCCAGTAAGGGTCGTCAGCAAATTCGGTAAGTGCTTCGATGGAGAAGGGCACGTCGGTGGCATCCTCGTCGGTGATGCCGTTCCAGCCCAGAACTGTGGCTTTGAGGAGCTGGAGATCGCCCTTCTCGCTGAGCTTGCCGAACTCCTTACGGCCCAGGCGCTTGAAGGTGATGTCGAAGGTGCTGGTGTCGAAGGTGCCACCATCGGCGGGCTCTTCGATGGTTACGGGCCACTTGAACGTTTTGACCTTCTTCCGAACAAATGCCATAAGCTGCGCAGCTGCGCTAAGCGGGTGCATTTGCAGTATAGGCTGCGTAGTTGCGGCGTGGCTAAGCCGCCAAGCAGCTAAGTGCTTAGCGGCGTGATGGTGGGGCAGCTTGGCGGCGTGGCAGCTTAGGCGAAGATGAGGCGGAACTCGTCGTTGCCGGCTGTGGAGGGAACAGCGGTGTAGGGAAGGGAGAGCATGTGGATGCCGTCCTGATCGGAGTAGGAGGGATCGCCGATGTCTACGCGGTTGGAGATCATCGAGACGATGTTGCCGGCTGTGGTGCCGTGGATGAAGGTGAGATCGCCGAGGGTGCCGTCGGTGAGGGCGGCGGTGAAATAGTCCTTGGTGGCGATGGTGGGGGCTTCGATGACGACGGTGCCGGTGCTGGCGCGGTCGGTGAGCAGCACTTCCTTAGTGCAGCCCACCAGCTCGCGGTAGACGATGGTGTTGCCCACTTCCATGGCGACGGACTGGAGGCATCCGCTGTAGCCAAGGAGGTTGAAGGCGCCGCTGTTGCCGGCCTTGAAGATTTGGGGGGTGGCTTGGTTGGCGTAGGTGGGGGTTGGAGCGGCGGTGTCCGTAGGAGCGCTGTAGATCCCGGTCATCGTGAAGTCGATGGTGGGGATTTCGCCTACGGCGGTGTTGAGCGAGAACGTTCCACGGCAGCCCGTGGCTTTGTGCAGCACACCATCGATGTTGTAGTGGATGGTGACGGAACTGAACGCGGAGCTTACGGGGGTGTAGAGGGTGTGGGCGTCGATCGAGTAGGCGCTGGTGTTGTCTGGCGTGACGGAACCGTTCACGGTACGAAGCGTGGCGACCTTGGTGGAGCCGACGTAACCGGTGATCAGTGCCACTGTGCCGGAGCCTGTGCCAGCCGTGATGCGGAGGATCTGGTTCTTGTAGAAGTCGTTGACTGCGCTCGCGCCTGCAGCAAGGGTGATGCTGTTGAGGGCGCCCGCAGTGGCAGTGCCGGTTACGGCGGGCGTTACGGCGGTCTCGGCCAAGCCGCACGCCTTGAGCACCGAACCGAAGCGTGGAGCGGTGCCAGCGGTGCCGCTTCCTGCGAGTTCGACGCTGAAGGTGCATTCAACGCGAGTGTTGGCCAGCAGCTGCTCGGATGCGCCGAGGTAAGGGCGTACCAGGTCGCGGCTTACAACGTCGCTCTGCAGAGGCGTGATGCTGAGGTCGCGGACCAGGATGGCGTCAGCGGCGCCGGGGTTCGGATCGGTGCCGTACTGCGACTCAATTTCGGCCAGGATGAGGCGCTTGCGAGTAAGAAGGGCCATTGAGATTCACCGCTTAGGGGGCAGAAGGCTTGGTCCGCTGCACAAGGGTGCGGATACCTGTTGCTGGATCGAGAGTGTACGAGCCACCCTGTCCGCTGTATTCATCAATAAGCGTAGGTGGTGCGGGTTCTACTTCTTCGCTGAGTGGCGTGGGGGCGTCGCTGAGTGGCGTGGGGGCGTCGTTGCTGGGCGGCATGGGGGCGTCGGAAGGCTGGGCCGTGGCGCGGGCCATAGGCTGCGGAGCGGATAAGTAGAGCTTAGGTAATGGGAGTGCTAATAAGTGCGGTAACGCGACTTAGGGCGCTTGAGAGAGATCGTTGACCTTTGTGCGGTAGAGGACGCGGTAGGTGCAGAAGATTACGCCTACGGGAGTGTCGGCGGCTTCGAGGGTGAACTCGGTGGAGACCGGTTGGATGTCGATTGCTAAGCCGCCAAGGCTTAGGTCGGCCATAAGTTTTGCGTGCAGAGACTCGATGATCGGATCGGCAGCCTGATCGGGAACGGTTGCTCTGACTATGACTACGACTCGTACCGTTAAGTTGTGGTCTAAGGTCGGTAGTGAGGTGTTCTGTGTTGTGTTATCACTTACCGGCTCGATAATTAGGGCGCTGGATTCGGCGCGGGCCACCGGCTCGACACGACTGCGGTAGATGCGCGTACCAACGCCGGTAGTGCCTGTTAGCTGGCTGGTAAGCGCGACCAGGATTTGTTCGCGGCGTGTGGCCATGCGCTTACACCTTTTGTAGGGCTATTTGTACGAATGCCCCATCGGTTATTTGGATGGTGTTACGCACTTTGTAAGCTACGCCATTAACCCGTACAGATGAGTCGTAGGCGAGATTCCCAAACTTAGAGGCTTCGCAGGTAAGGGTGTATTCGGTGGTGATTACTTGGTTGTCAACAATTAGTTCGCTGGGCATGTCGAGGATGCCCAAGCCGGAAACGGCGCCAGCTGTGACGCTGACGCCGAAATCGGCCAGGTAGATCGTGGGGTCGTCAGTGAGCACAGGGCCAGCACGCGGAGGGGAGTGCGGGGCTTACTGATACTTCTTGACGCCGACGCCGACCACAGAGACGATGGAGCTGGCGGTGCCGGTCTCCTCGTAGATGTTGACGCGCACGTAGCGCTTCACGTCGTCCTTGGAGATCGTGACCTTGTTGAGGTAGGCGGCGTTGCCGATGTCGGCGAACGCACCACCAGTGATGGCGGTGAAGTTGGCGGCGCTTTCGTCGCTGTGCTCAAGGCGCACCTTGAGGGCGTGGCCGTCGCCTGCGGCGGTGGCTTGCATCACGAAAACGACGTCGCCGTCATAGCCGAGCAGATCGACGCTGGAGGCGGCGGTTACGGCGGTGACGGTGGCGGGGGCGAAGGCTGCAAAGGTTTGCAGCGCCTCGAAGTTGCGTTGGCTGAGGGCCATGACTACTCCTTGGGAGATGTGGACTTGGTACGCCGGGTGAGGCGCGGGGAAGTTACCGAAGGCTGCTCAATCGCAGGTTCTGACGCGGGCTCGGCAGGCTGAGGGGCCTGGGATGGCTTGGCGCGTCCCAGGCCGGTCAGGAGCTGGCCATCGCTGATGCTGAGATCGAGGATCTCCCCGGCAGAGCGGGGAGTTCCGGCGACCATTACGTCAGTTGTCAGCTCGTACCAGGGCATCAGGCGTTACCGGAACCGAAGACGAAGGCGGCGGGGTTGCGGACTCCGAAGTCCACATCCTGGAAGGCCACGATGCGGGTGGTTCCCTTGGTGGAGTTTGTATAGGGATCCACGGTGACATCGACGCCAGACCAGAAGCCGAAGATGGCTTGGGAGAAGTCGCCGAATAGCACATTGGAGCCGACGAGCTGGTTGCTTACGCGGGCGGCGTAGCCGTTGACCTCGTTGTTCTCCCAGATCATCATCTCGCTGTTGGTGTTGCGGAGCGTCTGCTTGAGGGCGCCGCGCACGTGAGCGTTGCCCACGTAGAACATCGAGGCAACGTCGAGGTTGCTCACGGAGACGGTGGTCTCCATGTTCACGTAGTCGGCGAAGTTGCCGAAGTAGTAGGTGACGCCCCCGATGGACTTGTTGGTGTTGGCGTCGCTGGTGAGGGTTTCGGTGCCCACGCCAGTGATGTTCTTGAGGCCGAGGAGGGCGGAGGCGCCGCCGAGGCCGTAGACAGCGGAGGAGTCGATGGCGAGGGCGATCGACTCGGCGAGGTCAGCGCGGACCATCGCTTCCACGTCCATGGACTGCTGGATCATCAGCCGGCGGGTGATGTCCACGTAACCGCCCAGGGATTTGGGGGTCATGGAGACTTGGCCGAGGGTGAGGTTGGTCTCGCTGACGGCCACGTCCTCCCCGACCCAGTAGGCGGTGGTGTTGCCGGTCTTTTTCGGGATATCAACGTTGCCGACCAGGCCGGTGAGGGTGGTGACGTTGAGGCCGAGCAGGGCGGAGCGGTTACGCACCAGGTCGATGAAGGAGCCGGTGAGCAGCTGGGTATCGACCACGTAGCCGCCGGCAGAGGCGGTGCCTACGGATTGGGGGGCGCGGAGTTGGGGCGCGGCCATCACGTCCCAGGGCATGACGACGCCACGGGCGGCGCGGCCCAGCTTGGTTTCGGCGGCCTTGGAGCACTCCAGCTCGAAGGAGGCAGCTTCACGGGCGCTGCGATCGGACGGATCGGCCAGGTGGCGGATCACGTTCATCAGGCTGTAGCGCTTGACCTCTTGGGGGGTCAGGCCGATGGAGGCGGCGCCGTCATCGTGGACGCGTCCCTGGAACTCGGTGCGGGTGCGGCCGAGTTGCTTCAGGACAGCCTCGCGGGCTTGGTCGAGGGAGGCGTCGGTGTCGATGAGGTGGGTGGCCAGATCGGCGCCGACTTGGTGTTGGTCGCACATGGCACGGATGGCGGCAACACGCTCACGCTCGGACTGCCGAGCGGCGGTTTGCACCTCCTGGACGTTGATGGATTGTTCCATGGAAGGAATTGCTTGGGGGGTGTCAGTTCCGCGCTCGGCGGTCTGCTTAGTTTGAAGTGTAGAAGATTCGGGTTGATGCGTTTCTTGTACGGGCACGGATGTTGGTTCTGTTGGTTCGGTGGAACTTAATGCGCGGCCTAGGCCGACGCTCTGGTCAGCTGGGACGCTGACGGATGACACCTCCAGTACGTTCCAGCGTGTTACTTGCATATCGCCGTTAGTTGCTTCGCGTACGTCGTTGATTTCGTAGGCGAAGGATACGTTGCGGACGATGCCGGTTTCGATATCGCGTCTGCGCTTGTACTCCTCGGTGCCCTTTTCGGTGGTGTTGGGGCTCCATTTTGTTTTGACGTAGAGGCGGCGGTCGTCACCGAGCCAGGCTTTCTCGGCGACGCCGAGAACTACGTCGCGGTTGTGGTTCCAGAGCCAGGGGCCGCCATCGTTCATGCGGGCCAGGTCCATGGACTCGGCGTCGTGCAGCAGCACCTCGCGGCCCCACCAACGCTCCACGGGTGCTTCGGAGCTGAAGCTGAAGGTGAGCCCCGTGGCGTCGGTGTCCTCGATGCGGAGTCCTTGGGGGGCTTCGCGGCGGTGCACCTCCTTGCTAAGTGCCTTGACGTCGATAGCAGTTGCGGTCTCCATGGACTTACCGGTAGCGGGCTCGAAGAGGATGGGCTTGTAATCGTGTTCGCCTAGCCAATCTTTGGCTTCACTCACTGTAAAGCGGGCAGCATCGAACCTTAGTGCCTGTAATTGCACCGGCTCGTTGCCGCTTATTCCGTAGATTGCGTCGATGCCCTGGCCGAACTCATTGGCACTGCGCCGAAAGCGCTCGAATTGGTCGGGGTCGAGTAGGCGGGCGGCGTGTTCGTTGGGGTAAGGGCGTTGCTCTAGGTTGCGCGGCTCGGCGCCCCGTTTATCGTCGTCCTCGTCATCCGCGCTGCTTAGCGGATTTATTTTGCGCAGCGTGGAGAACTTGTGGCCTACGAGGGTTTCGGTTTCGTTCCAGCCGTCGCCGCTGGGGCGGTAGATGCGGATTAGGGCGGCGGGATCGTCGGGGGTGGCGGTGATGCTGAAGTCGCTGTCGGGGATGCCGAGCACGCCCTCGCGCATGATGTGCTCGATGCGGCCCCGGGCCGTGCCACCTGAGCTGTTCCACGCCACGAAGTCGCCCTCGCTGAGTGCGCCGGGGGCTGCCCGCAAGCTGCTTGGCGGCGTGGGGGCGGTGCGGTCTTCGGCCTGTTTGATGCGGTCGGAGAGGCTGTCGCTCCAGCGTTTGCCGGGGTCGCCGCCCCAGGCGGCCCAGGCGACCCGACCGGGGGAGGGGTAGCCGGCCTCGCCGGGGCTGAAGCCTTCGGCCTGCTTGTCAACTTCGTGGCGGGCGAACCACGCGCTCATGGTGATCACGGTATCGGGGCTTAGCTCGTTGCCACTGAGGATTTGGGTGGCGCGGGTGCTGGCTACGTCCGTCCCACCCGCTTGGCCCTCGTCCTTCCAGGCGCGGTAGCGCTCGGCCTCCTCCCGCATACCGCTGGTCGGCGTGAGGTCAATTTCGGTGCCGTTCACGTTGGCCATGAGTTGCGGGGCGGTAAGTGGAGCGTAAGTACGTGGTGTGGGGGTGCAGTTGCGTGAGGGCTTAGGGGTCGAGGGGTGTGGTGGCGCGGGCCAGGCGACTTAGGTCGGTGCGGAGGCGGATGGGGGGTTCGGAGGCGTCGAGGTGGAGTTCGATTGAGTCGTCGGGCGGATAGTCGGCTTCGAGGTCTTCGGCGAAGTCGATGGAGCGGTTGGGCTGGGCTGGGGTGGCGTTGCCGTTGCCGTTGGGGGTGGTGTTGCTCGGGGTGTTGGTGTTGGGGCGGCGGAGGCCGAGATCGACCTTGATTTCGTTTTCCTTGCTGATGGTGGTCATCGTGCTCATGAAATCGTTGCCGGTGTACTCCATGATTTGCTCGGCGTGGGTCTGGAGTTGGAGGGCGCGGGCTTGCTCCATCGCCTTCATCTCCTTAGCGGGATCGACCCAGCTCCAGGCGCGGGCCTGCCAGTGGGGGGTGTTGTAGCGGTCGGGGCGGGTCCACACATCGGAGAACATGGGCATGGGCAGCTCGGTAAGCGCTGCGGCCATGAGCCACTCCTCGAATATGCGCTGGTGTACTTGTTGGATGAGGATCGACTGGATTACGCGCCAGTGATCGCGGTCCTCCAAGATGCTTAGGCGGGAGCTGCTGTAGTTGGTGTCGGAGAAATCGCGGCTGATGGTTTCGTAGGAGCAGCCGTAGCCGGCGGCGAAGCGGCGGGCCAGGGTGCGGACCACCGCTTCGTACTGGCCGTCGTCGGGGCCGAAATCGGGCGGGATGGCGGTTTCGCCGGGCAGGAGGAAGTTGTAGGAGCCGGGCTCGGTGTTCCAGAGGCGTTTGTCGCCTTCGAGGGCGGGACTGCCGTCGGTGTTGAGGCTGCCGAATTGGTCGGGCTCGGGGGTCTGGATCCAGCCGAGGCTGTTGGCTTGGACGCGCTTGCGGGTCCAGTGGGCCTCCTCGTACTTGCCGAGGTTCCAGGAGGTGGTGATGACGGGGGCGAACCAGGGCACGCCGCGTGTCTGCCCTACGCGGTCAGGCATGTAGACGTGAATGAAGTCGGCGGCGTCGATGAAGAGGTGCTTGGCGGTGCCGTCGATGTAGGTGCCGAGTTCGGCGTCGCCGGGGTGCTTGCGGAGGATGGCGTAGCGGGTGGGGCGCCCCCACTCATTTAGCTCGACCCCCATACGCCAGTAGTGCTTAGGGCGATCGCTGACTCCCGTGTAGTCGTCGTCGATCTGGTCGGATTCGATTAGTTCGAGGCTGAGGGGCACCTTGCTGCGGCCCATGGGCTGGCGGACCAGGCGGATGCCGATCTCGCCGGATTCGGGGAGGGCGCCGACGATAGAGAGTTCGATGCCGTGGAAGCTGAGGCGGCCGGTGACATCGCAGGAGTCGGCGCGGCACCAGCGGTTCCAGGCGAGGCTTAGGGCGGTGTTGCGGCGTTCGTCCTTTTCTTGGCCGTTGGGGCGGAGGATCTGCGGCTGCATCTGGATGCCGCGTGGTCCGACGACGTTGATCTGGGTGGTGCGTTTGGCCTGGCGGGCGTAGGGGTTGTCGCGGACCAGCGCACGGCTGCGATTGCGCAGCACCTTGAGGCTGCCGCGCAGTTCGGCGTCGGCGCTGGTGTTTGAGGCCAGGAAGTCGGCGGTGAAGCGATTCCAGCGGGCAGCGTCATAAGCACGGCGCCCGTTGCGGACGACGTTGAGCTGAGTGCGGAGCCAGGTGCGCAGTCCCATGACGAGTTACTGGAAGCGGATGTAGAGGGAGCGGCCATCGCCTTTGCCGTTGGCCACGTTCTCGGCGAGCTTTTCGCGGGCGATGTCCGCTTTGAGGCGGTCGCGCCAAGCGATGAGCTGTGCGAGTTCGGCACGCTTGACTAGGCGGCCACCGGTAGGTGTGCCGATGCGGTATTCCTGAGCGCCGCTTACGAGGGCGCGGATTGCGGCCTCGACTGCGATGAGATCGGTTTCGGCTTGGCTGCGCAAGTCGAGGGCGGTGGCTTGGCCTGAGTAAGTCAGGGAGCGCAGAACAACTAAGCCGCCTGTTCTTTGTGTTGTTGGTTCGCTGTTACTGACACTTATGGCTTGGTAGTACCACTGGCCGAGGGCGAGGGCGGCGGTGGTATTGGCGGTGAGGGTGAAGTTCCACGTACCACCGCTGAGGGTGCCGGCTGCAGTTGCGCCCGACACATCGTTAGTGCGAAAGTAATAGGTGTAAGTGGTGGCGGTAAGTGCAGTGGTATCGGTCCACTTGACTGTATCGCCTGCGTATATTTGGGGCGGTAATGCCATTGCCCGTAAGCATTTTGTTTAAGTGTAGGTGGTAAGGGTTGCGTTGTTTTGTAAGTGGCGTGGCAACTTGGTAGCTGTGTGGTGTGGGGGCGTGAGGGCTTAGTGGCGTGGCAACTTGGTAGCTGTGTGGTGTGAGGGCGTGGGGGCTTAGGGGCGTTGGGGGCTTAGGACGTTGAAGGCGGCGGCGGAGCGGGGCTCGGGCGGCGGCGTGTCGGCGTCGCCGCTTAGGGGACGGAGCTTGCGTTCCAGCTGATCCCAGATGGTGCGGCGGTCGTAAAGCTGGTAGAGGCGGTGGAGGGAGGCGTAGGCGTAAACGAGTTCGTCGAGGGCTTCGTTGGGGGATGTGCTTTTCTTTACCCAGATGCGTTGTGGGTAGCCGTTTTTGTAGCGGAGGATTTGTTTTTCGGCGGTGAGTTCTTCGAAGTAGTCGAGGGGGGTGTTGGCGTGGAAGTGGAGGTAGCCGGCACCGGGTTCGTTGTGCTTTAGGCGGCCGAATAGGAGGGATTTGATGGCGTCGGAGCCTACTGGGAATACTTGGGCGCCTTTGCGTAAGATTTGGCCCTTGTGGTTGAGGTCCACCTTTGAGGGCTTGCCGATGGGGGGTTTGCCCTTGGTGGACATGCCCTTGATGGCGATGACGCCTTGGGCGGCGCGGTCGCGGGCGTAGGCGTAGACGGAGGCGGTGTGGTGGCCGCCGGAGTCGATGGCGCAGACGCTTACGCGGAAGTCGATGCCGTCTTCGCTGAGGAACGGCTTGCTGAGCACTTCGTCGAGCTGTTTCCAGACATCGGGGCGGGAGGGGTCGCCGTAGAGCTTGCTGCGGTCCACCAGCCAGGCCTCCTCTTCGCGGCCCCATGCCCAGACGCTGAGGCTGAGGCGGTCGTCCTGGCAGTCGCAGCCGATGGTGAGGGCCAGCGCGGAGGCGGGGATGATGAGCTGGGTGTAGGTCTCTTTGGCGGCGCGTTCCAGCAGAGCGGAGGCGCCGATCTTGGAGGCGTATTCGTCTTCCCAGACTTCACCTAGGACGGTGTTTACGAAGGTCTTTAGTTGCTCGGCATCGTTTTTGGATTCGAGGAACTCTTCGACGAGGTTCGACCAGGTGGCGTTGGGGGAGTAGGAGTAGGCGGCCCAGATGTGGAAGCTGATGTGCTTGCCGTTACCGGGGACGGTGGAGCGCCACTCGCCTTTTTCGACCATCCATCGCTTCTTGGAGTGGGGGATGAGTTCGTTGCAGGATTCGCATTTGTAGGTGGTGGTGAGGGGGTCGTTGTCGCTCCAGGTGAATTGCGCCCAGCGGAGGTACTGCATGTGGTTGCAGTGGGGGCAGGGCACGAAGTAGCGGCGTTGGTCGCCCTGGAGGAACATCCGCTCGATGCGGCTGAAGTCCTTGATGGTGGGGGTGGAGCCAGCGACGATCTTGCGGTTCCAGTAATACTCGGTGCGGCGGATGCCTAATTTGATTTGGTCGCCTTCCGTACCAGCGGAGGCGGGGTAGCCGTCTGTCTCGTCGAACAGGACTACGCGACGACTTACGCGCCGGAAGCCCCGTGGCGAGTTAGCCCCCACGAGACTTAGCGTTCCACCTGGAAATTGCTTTTGTAAAATCGTATTAGCACCGTCTTTAGCTTTAGCGTCACTAACCAATCCGCTTAAGCAGGGGGTGTCGCGCAGCATGGGCGCGATCTCTTCCTTCGAGTAGCCCTGCGCATCTTCGATGGTGGGCTGCACCAGCATAATTGGGCAGGGATCTTGGTGTATGTGGTAAGCGATAACGTGGTTGAGAATCTTGGAATAGCCGACGCGAGCGGACTTCATCAGCGTTACCTGCTCAATTAGCGGGTCGCTTATGGCATCCATGATGCCTTTTTGGTAGGGGAGGGTGTGCCAGCGCCCGCCTTCAGCGCTGCTCTCGGCGCTGAGATAGGCGTAGGTGTCGGCCCACTCGCTGAGGGTCAGGCGGCGGGGAGGCTTGAAGGCGGAGTAGGCGGCGTGTTCGAGGCGTTGCAGTGATGAAAGTTGTAATGCAGGGGCTAATTGGGTCATGTACGGGCGGGTGCTGCGGCTAAGTCTTCCAGGGTTTCGCGTACTATATCGTCTAAGATTGTGATGGCGCTGTTGTCTAGGTCGGGGATTCGCTGTTTGGCCTTAGTAGGTATGCCAAGTATCTTGGTACGAGCGATTGTGATGATTTCTACCCATTTTGACTCAATTTCTTCGGTTTTTACTAGGATTTCTTCTTTTTGCTTGCGTTCCAGCTCAAGCAGCTCCGCTTTTAGGTGTTCGGTGCGAGCGCGGGACTCGTTGTAGTCGGGAATTACCTCGTTTGTGCGTGCCAGCGACTCGTGTGAGGGTGTGGTGCTGGTTGGAGTGGGAGTGGGGTGTGCCTGGGAAGGCTGTTCGTGCGGACGTAGCGGAGTGCGCTCGACGGTTCCAGCCGGAGGCTTAGGCCCGCGTCCCACGCGCTTTTGAGTCTTGGCGGTCCACTCCTCGCGCATGGTGGAGGAGTTGATCAGCTCGCGGCCATCGCCTGTGCGTACCACCGATAGACGATTGGTGCGAATTGCTGCATACACGGCTTCCTTGGTAACTCCAAGTGCCCTAGCAGCATCTGCTTTAGAAATCAGAGCCATGGCGGTGATTCTAGCCTTGTTTGTAGGTCGGGAGCAAATCTTCGTGGTATGATGGCCGGTTTTGCTTTTTTACGGGTAAGGGTAGGTGTGTCGTTATAGATAGCGAAACAACTTTCGCGGGACGTGCCTAGATGATAATTGCGATACGAAACCCCT
>Ga0208161_1000881_pt1 | contig 16651 bp, 13 predicted proteins | sample CB_VirMetaG_3_FD_184538 | JGI IMG/M metagenome (GOLD analysis project Ga0208161, IMG submission 184538) | Freshwater to marine saline gradient viral communities from Chesapeake Bay - CB_1508_1S Viral MetaG (SPAdes) (version 4) | ecosystem: Environmental > Aquatic > Marine > Coastal | place: USA...
GTAGTGTTGAGTGGTCATCTCCCATCCAAGGGGATCTCTTCTTCGGAGAAGATCTTACGGATGATGGGAAGTGGCGTAAGGTCTACATCTACTGGTACGGCAAGTATGGAAGAGATGCTTATCCCAGATTTCCCGGACTTGTCGGAGGAATACGAAGACATCGCGATATTCGTCTCGCAATGGTCTCCGTGTTGGAGCCCGGAGGAACAATCAAGGCACACACTGGGCCTTGGGCTGGATCTATCAGGGTTCATATCACCGCACAGTCCCCCAATGATCCTGCATGCTTCATTGCTGTAGATGGTCAGAAGTACTGGTGGAAGGATAACGATCTCGTTGCCTTCGATGATACCTACGAACACTACGTTGAGAATAACACCCGTTATCCTCGCGTAATTTTATTCCTTGATATTGAAAGAAAGATGAAAAGTCGCTGGTCACAGCTCGTGGTCAGTATCGTTAACAAAACATTAGGCAGGCTAACTGCGAGGTGATCCAAGATGAAGGTTAAGAAGGCTAAGTGTGGTGCTTCCGTGAAGGCAGCCAATGGCGGCTACATGAAGGTACAGAAGACCGGCTATAATAAGGGCGGTATGCCGGCTAAGGGCAAGGCTGCTTCGGACAAGATGGATGAGTCTAAGTACTCTAAGCGCTCCAAGGGTGAGGCTGCCATGTCCAAGGGCGGTATGGCTAAAAAAAAAGTAAAAAAGTAAAAGCTGCTGAGGGTGGCACTGCGATGAAGACATGCTCTGCATGTTCTACACCGGATAAGTGTGCTGCCCTCGGTCGTTGTATTAAATCGGGCAAAGGTTTGAAGTAAATGGCAGCGGAAGAAAAGAAACAGCTCACTGAGAAACAGGAAGCGTTCCTAGACGCTCTCTGTGGTGAGGCTCGTGGTGATATCCGTACTGCCATGCGTATGGCCGGTTACTCGGACTACACCAAGACGTTTGAGGTTGTAGAGCCTCTGAAGAATGAGATCATTGAACGTACTTCTACCATGCTCGCTACGAATGCCCCCAAGGCTACGTTCAGCATCGTAGGTGTCCTCGATGATCCTACGTCGATTGGAGCACGGAATGCAGTAGCAGCAGCCCGTGAAGTCTTAGACCGTGCGGGTCTGGTTAAAAAGGAATTGGTTGAAGTCAAGGGGCCGGAAGGGGGCATGTTTATTCTGCCACCGAAACAGAGTGAGCCCGTAGATGACGGACAAGACGCAGATTCCACAGAAGTGGATTAATCGTTGGCCAGAAAGAAAACGGGCTAACGGAACTGCCTCTTACCCTTTCGGATATGTACCGAAGGAAGAGGGCTCTGTTGAGCTCCTCCCGGACTGGGATCAGATTGCCGTCTTAGAGCAGGCCTGTGACCATCTAGATGAAGGTGCCTCATACCGACAGGTAGCAGAGTGGGCGAGTACGAAACTACCTCGTCCTATCTCGCACCAAGGTATGGCTAACCTCTGGAAGCGTACTCGTAATAGTAAGCGTCAGAGAGAGTTAAAAAGGGAGCAGAAAGAAAAGGCTCCCAAGACGAAAGAAGAAAAGGACATGGCCGCTGCCAAGCGTAAGCAGCAGACGGCTAAGATGCTCCTCACCAAATCTACGAAGAAGATTGCTGAGCTTGAAGGTAAAGAAGAACCAGAAAAGCAACAAGAAGAAGTCCAATTCATCCCGAAGCGGATGGAGTTCTCCGACACACTGGACTTCAATGCAACGCCGAATAAAGACCCTCGGCCAATCATCTTCGCACCGAACCCGGGGCCGCAGACAGAGTTTTTGGCGGCACCAGAAAGAGAAGTCCTCTATGGGGGCGCAGCGGGTGGTGGTAAATCCATCGGCCTCCTCGCAGACCCCATGCGCTACTTCGGTAACGCGAACTTCAATGGACTGATCTTACGTCGTACGAACGACGAACTCCGTGAACTGATATGGAAGTCACAGGAGCTGTATCCAAAGGCTTACCCCGGGTCGAAGTGGCAAGAGAAGAAGAGCCAGTGGGTGTTCCCTTCCGGAGCCCGGTTATGGATGACTTACCTAGAACGTGAGGAAGACGTTCTACGCTACCAAGGTCAGGCATTCAGCTACATCGGGTTTGACGAGCTGACGCAGCACTCTACGCCGTTTGCGTGGAACTACATGCGTTCTCGTTTAAGAACGACAGACCCGGAACTCCCCATCTTCATGCGGGCTACTACGAACCCCGGCGGCCCCGGACACCAATGGGTGAAGCAGATGTTCATTGATCCTGCTCCACCGAATAGTGCTTTTGCAGCTCGGGATATGGAGACGGGTGAGCCCCTCACGTATCCAGAGGGGCACGCTAAAGCAGGGAAGCCACTATTCTACAGACGGTTTATTCCTGCTACACTACGAGATAACCCGTACCTGTTTGATGACGGTGCGTATGAAGCCAACCTACTCTCTCTCCCAGAGATGCAGCGTAGGCAACTTCTGGAAGGTGATTGGGCTGTAGCAGATGGTGCAGCCTTCCCAGAGTTTAGGCAGTCAGTCCACGTGGTAGATCCGTTTGAGATCCCCGGTGACTGGAGACGGTTTAGATCCTGTGACTACGGCTACAGCAGCTACAGTGCCGTACATTGGTTTGCGATAGATCCGGCATATGAAACCCTGATTGTTTATCGGGAGCTCTACGTCAGTAAGCAGACCGGTAGAGACCTTGCTAAGCTGGTCATGGATGCTGAGCGTGGTGAGAACATCCAGTATGGTATGCTCGACAGTAGCTGCTGGCATCAGCGGGGGCAGATAGGCCCCAGTATCGCTGAAGAGATGATCAGCATGGGATGCAGATGGCGTCCTAGTGATCGTAGTGCAGGAGCACGTGTAGCCGGTAAGAACAGGCTTCATGAGCTGTTGAAAATAGATGATGCAACCGAAGTACCGGGCATCGTGTTCTTCAACACCTGCAGGCAAGTCATCGCAGATTTACCCGTAATTCCGAGTGATCCGAAGGGCGGGGATGACATCGACGTACGCTACAAGAATGACCATGCGTACGACTCTATTCGCTACGGCATCATGTCGAGGCCGAAGGCAACTTCTCCGTTCGAAGACTGGGGAAGAACAGCACCGCAAGGCTACCGCCCTGCAAGTACGAGATTTGGGTATTAAACTATGGCAATAATGGATCGCCCTGAAGACATGAATCCCGGTGAGGATAATGTCCTTCAGCTCGAAGAAAACGGCAATGTAGAAGAACAGAATCTTGAGTATTCTGGTCTTGTTTCTTGGGTGAATGGCCGTTTTGAGGCATCCAAGACATGGCGTCAGCCGGATGAAGAGCGTTGGCTCAAGGCCTACCGCAACTATCGTGGTATCTACGGGCCGGAAGTACAGTTCACTGAGACTGAGAAGTCACAGGCCTTCATCAAGATCACCAAGACCAAGGTACTGGCTGCGTATGCTCAGGTCGTAGATGTCCTGTTTGCAGGTGGTAAGTTCCCTATCGGTGTTGAGGCCCCCAGCTCTGCCGTTGGCGTTTCTGATGCAGCCTACTTTGACCCTCAAGAAGTTACCGAAGAAAAGATTAATGAGAAGCTCGGAGAGATGGGCAACAAGCCTACTCGCACAGTTTCCGCTACAGCAGCCCGTCCTGAGCTTGCCCTTGGTGTGTATGAAGGTCAGCTGGAACGTGTTGCTGATCAAGTTAAACCGGGCGTAGGCCTTACCCCGACATCATTCACCTTCGAGCCTGCTAAAGATGCAGCACGTCGCATGGAGAAGACCATGCACGATCAGCTCGATGAAACGAATGCTTCTACCCATCTCCGCAATGGCGCATTTGAGATGTGCCTATTTGGTACGGGTATCCTGAAGGGGCCTTTTGGTTTCGATAAGGAATATGCTCGCTGGAATGAAGACGGTGAGTATGAGCCTGAGTACCGTACCATTCCTAAGATTGAAGCTACGTCTGTCTGGAACTTCTACCCAGACCCAGACTCACGCAGCATGACCGATGCAGAGTACGTCATTGAACGTCACCGCATGAGCCGCACACAGCTTCGTGCCCTCAAGAACCGTCCCTACTTCCGTGAAGAAAGCATTGAGCTCGCTATCGAGTATGGTGCCAACTATACGGCTGATTACTGGGAAGATGCCCTTGAGGACAACCAGAACACTACGGACATCAACCGCTATGAGGTTCTGGAGTATTGGGGCGTTGTAGACGCAGACATTGCTGAACAGGCAGATCTCGATATCCCAGAAGATCTACTGGATCGTGACCAGTTACAGGTCAACGTTTGGATTTGTAATGGTCAGATTCTCCGTCTGGTACTCAATCCGTTCACTCCGAACCGCATCCCGTACATGTCGGTTCCATATGAAGTTAATCCTTATAGCTTCTTTGGTGTCGGTGTTGCAGAGAATATGGAAGATACGCAGGAGATCATGAATGGCTTCATGCGTATGGCAGTGGACAATGCTGCCCTGTCTTCCAACCTCCTGATTGAGATTGATGAGACTAACCTCGTCCCCGGTCAGGATATGAAGGTTTATCCGGGTAAAGTATTCCGTCGTCAGGCAGGTGCTCCGGGACAGGCTATCTTCGGTACTAAGTTCCCGAATGTGACCAACGAATGTCTGATGATGTTCGATAAGGCACGTCAGCTTGCTGATGAATCTACCGGTATGCCAAGCTATGCCCATGGTATGAGTGGTGTGGTTGGCGTAGGCCGTACGGCTTCCGGTATGTCCATGCTCATGGGCGCTGCAGCACAGAATATTAAGGCTGTAGTCCGCAATGTAGATGACTACCTGCTTGCTCCTCTGGGCCGTGCTCTTTTCTCATTCAACATGCAATTCAACTTCGACAAGGACGTTGCCAAGGGCTCCCTTGAAGTCGTTGCAAAGGGCACTGAGAGCCTGATGCGTAATGAGATCCGTAGCCAGCGTCTCCTGCAGTTCATGCAGATGACTGCCAACCCGGCAATGGCTCCGTTCGTGAAGTACGATTACATCCTTCGTGAGATGGCAGCATCGATGGATTTGGATGAGGACAAGATCCTTAACGATCCTCGTGAGGCAGCCATTCAGGCTCAGATGATGGCAGAGATTGCTGCACTGATGCCTCCTCCTCAGCAGGGCGCTCAGGGCCCGCAGGCAGGTGGTGGAGTACCTTCACCGAATGATCCTACCCAGACAGGTGGCGGTAATATCGCACCGGGCGCTGCACCAGCCCCGGGAGCAGCAGGTTTCACTGGCGCAGGGGGCGGCGATAACGGGGGCCAACAGGGAGCACCCGCTTAATGGATAAGGATACTGCGAGAGCAATACTTCCCTTAGTCAACGACTTAGAGCGCTATGAATTGCTGCAGCTATTTGTGAGAAACCGTATCGAAACGCTGCGTGGTTATCTGGAGAACACTAAAGAACTCAATAAAGTTCTTGAGATCCAAGGGTCAATTGCTGAGCTCCGTCGTTTCCAAACACTTCGAGAACAATCGATAGAGGGCTCTAAGTAATGGCCAAAGGTTTCCAAGAGTATCTGGAGCTCCGCCCAGAGCTTCGTGATGCTACTGATTGGCGTATGTACAGTGGACATGGCTCCATCGTCAGAGACGTCGATAAGATTGAAGAGCAGTACCCGGAAGGGTTTGATTACATGCTCGACCAGAATACTAAGGCTCAGACTGAGCTTTTAGATCGCCTTCAGTTCGATAATGAGGATGTTGCTGAGAAAGCACCAGAACCGCTAAAAGAGCTGGATAGCTATCTGCTGGATAGGGCTCCGTATTCTGTTGGCGTAGCTCTTGGTGATGAGAATTCCTATAACATTTCTGGTAGCCCTGCCGTTGGCGTAGTCACACCAGAGACCCTGTTTGGTTCGCCTAAAACAGGGCGCTTAGCTGGGCAGTTTCGATCAGATCAAAGTCGTATAGATACTGCCATCCATGAAACGGGCCACTACCAAGGCCTGATGGCAGACAACCCGCTAGAAGTCCTTGGTGAATTCAAGGACAGGTTTACGGATCAGGACAGCAGCTATGAAGCCGCTACAACGGGTCTAGATCTGTATCGCTCTCTGTCTCGTGGAGATGACCTGTCGATGGAGCAAGCCATCCGTTATCTGGCAGCACAGGGCGTCAATCTTTATGACCAAGATCAGGTCAAGGATCTGAAAGAAAACATCATCAATGGTGTAGAGCGTCTCTACCAAAAGAGTAACGGCGCCATTGAATTTACTGAGGATAAAAAAGCGGCCCTAGAGTCTGATATCGACCTTGAGTTCGAGAAGATTCCAGATGCGTTGTATTACGTTCAATTTGAGTCCACCGCTCGTTCAGACCGCTTAGACAACCTAACAAAGCACCACCTAAGAAACTTAGCCAACAACACGGCGGTAGAGCGTGACGATGGAAGTATTTCTACCATCTACACAGCTCAGTTTGAGGAAGGTGGAAAGAACTACATCATCCCAACTATTTGGGACGGCAAAGAGCTGAGCTTTGAGGATGCTAGAGACAGAGCCCTTGAAGAAGGTGTGTTTGAGGTATTCGACACTCAAGAAGCGGCAGATGCCTTTGATTATATGATCCATAACGAGAACCCCATATTTCAGCAGGAATATGATGGACGTATGGAGATCATGGAGCCTGAAAGGGCACAACAATATTTAGATAGATTTCAAATTAAACGTAAGCCTATGGGCTTCGCAAAAGGAGGCATTGCTATGCCATGTGGTGATCCCATGAGTCTTATGTTCCCAGATACCTTTGAGGTAAGTGTCGGTACTGATCCGGTATCCGGCAATGACATCCCTCCGGGCAGTTCGCCGGAAAACGTACGTGACGATATCCCAGCTGTGATTAGTTCTGGTGAGTACGTCGTACCGGCGGATGTAGTCCGTTACCACGGTCTGAAGACCTTTATGCAGCTTCGTGATGAGGCCAAGATGGGCCTGATGGCTATGCATATGGATGGTCAGATTCAGACTATTGATGAAGAAGATCTAGAAGAAGAAGACGAAGAGGATCTTGAAGAAGATACCTCTCACGAAACTGCTGAAGGCAATGAAATTGAAGCAGCTGAGCACGAAGTAGAAGAAGAGATGATGGACGTCGAGGAAGAAGAAGACGACGAAGATCTCTACCCTTCAGAGCCGGGCCAGTTTGCTTACAAACCGTCTGTACGCTTTGCCGTAATCTCAAAATAAGACGGTCGCTCTATTTGCGGCACGGGCTACCCGCAGAACCACCGGCATCGCCGGTCTACTTTTCGGCCCCCTAGGAGTTATTTATGGCTAAGTACCAAGGTGCGTACCGTGAGGACGTATACAAGGAAGAATTGCCTGTTCAAAATATTGTAGAAGAGCAGGATGATATTGAATCCGGAGATCCGGAAGAAGGCACATTTAAGAAGCGCTATGGCGATCTACGCCGTCACATGCAGCAGATGATGCAGCAGAAAGACGCAGAGATGGCGCAGATGCGAAATCAGTTAGATAGCGCAACTCGTCAGCAGATCCGTTTCCCGAAGACGGACTCAGAGGTAGCGGAATGGGCCAAAAAGTACCCAGACGTTGCCAAGATCGTCGATACGATTGCCCAGAAGCGAGTACAGGAAGCTCTTGCCATCGGTGAGAAGAAGCTGGCCGGTATTCAGAAGCTGGAGCAGAAGATCGAGCGTGAGAAGGCGGAACAGGAGCTTCGTAGGCTACACCCGGACTTCGACGAGATCCGTGCTAACTCCCGGTTCCATGAGTGGGTCAGTGAGCAGCCTCAGTGGGTGCAGGACTCCCTCTACAAGAACAATACCGACGCTCGTGCAGCAGCACGTGCCATTGATCTTTATAAGGCTGATGCCGGTATTAAGAAAAAGCGTGTATCCAGTTCATCGGATGCCGCTAAATCCGTAGGACGTGCCACCGGAGCTTCCGTAAGCAATGGCAAGGCCCGTTTTAAGGAAAGCCAAGTTGCTAAGATGAGTGCCGCTGAATTCGAGAAGAATGAGGCTGCAATTACCGAAGCAATGCGGAATGGCCTATTCGAGTACGATTTAAGCGGCAAGGCTGCATAAATCTACTTGTAATGACATTAGCTAAGGTGATATAATGTCACCAACTAATGTCTTTCGGGGAGAGATGGGTATTTCTCATTTCTCTTCCTGTCTCTCCCCAACCCCCTCAGAAATATGACTAGGTGCCCCTCTTTGGAGGCAACCACTGACTCTAATTCCTGAGTCCATAGTGTGGTTATTAAAACCACATACAACGAACAACAAGCAGCAGACTACCCAACTGTGACCGGCCCGTCTTAGTGCGTTACCCGGCCAGTGAAGTTGGCCTCTTGAAGCAAGTGTTCGTTTTGAACCCCTAAGCAGCCCCGGCTGTTTTCGATGCCAAAACGACCTTAACAGGAGGAAATTAAAATGGCATTTTCAACCGCATCAGGTTATGGCAACCTGCCGAACGGCAATTTCTCGCCGGTCATTTATAGTCAGAAAGTCCAAAAGTCTTTCCGTAAGTCTTCTGTTGTAGAAGACATCACCAACACCGACTACTTTGGTGAGATCGCTAACTTCGGTGACAGCGTTCGCATCATCAAGGAGCCGGAAATCACTGTAAGCTCTTACGCTCGTGGCACCACTGTCGCAGCACAGAACTTGAGTGATGCTGACTTCAGCCTCGTTGTCGATCAGGCGAACTACTTCATGTTCAAGATCGATGACATCGAAGCTGCACACAGCCACGTTAACTTCATGGATCTGGCAACGGATCGTGCTGCTTACCGTCTGCGTGACACCTTCGACGGTGAAGTTCTGGGTTACCTCGCTGGTTGGGAACTGAACGCCGGTGGCAGCTGGATCCGTCGTAGTGCAGCAAACGGTACTAAGGCAGATTCTTCTGCTGGTAACGATGAATTGCTGGCTGCCAACAAGCTGGACATCACCGACTTCGGTGGTTCTGACTTGGGTGTACTCGGTGAAGTAACTTCTATCCCGGTTGCGGCTGGTGGTGGTGCTTCTGGTATCACTTCTCCGCTCGCCGTCCTGAACCGCATCGCTCGTCAGATGGATCAGGCTAACGTAGACACCGAAGGCCGCTGGTTTGTGGCTGATCCGGTATTCTACGAAATCCTGATGGACGAAAACAGCAAGTTCATCTCGAATGACTATGCTGGTGGTCAGGATGCTGGTGACGTACTGCGCAACGGTCGTGTAGGCTCTGGCCTCATCCGTGGCTTCCGCGTCTACAAGTCCAACAACCTGCCGTTCGTCGGTACTGGTGCGGGTACTACCCTCAGCACCGGTTCTGAAGACAACTTCGGCGTTCTGGTTGCTGGTCACGACAGCGCAGTAGCAACCGCACAGCAGCTCAACAAGACCGAGTCTTACCGCGATCCTGACAGCTTTGCTGACATCGTTCGTGGCATGCAGCTCTACGGTCGTAAGGTGTTGCGTCCGGAAGCTCTGTTCACTGCGAACTACAACCTCGCCTAAGTGAGCTAGTGGTGGTGGCCCCCCGAAAGGGGGGTCGCCTTTTCCACGTTTGTAAGAGATAGTTCTAATGCCATCCACGTTTATAGATCTTACTAATCAGCTGTTGCGCCGCCTCAATGAGGTTGAGATTTCGCAGGCCGATTTTCCTAATGTTCGTGGCGTTCAGGCTTTGGCTAAGGATGCTATTAAGGCGTCTGTGGCTAAGATCAATCAGGCTGAGTTTGAATGGCCGTTCAATGCTGCCGAACACACTCAGATTTTAGCAGTTGGGCAAGAAGAGTATTCTTGGCCTACCTACTTCAAGATTTCAGATTGGAATTCCTTCCAGATTCAAGCGAATTCCGGTCTTGGTACAGGGTACAAATCCCTCAAGTTTATGGATCGTGACGAGTGGTACACTAACCACCGTGACGACGATATGGATGCTGGTGTCGTTGGACGTGGCTTACCCGAGTATGTCTTCCCATCACACGGCAATGGTTATGGCGTAACCCCTTCACCGGATGCGGCCTATACCGTTAGGTTCCGCTACTTCATGAATCATACGGATCTCTCTCTATACGATGATGAGACCCGCATCCCGGCTACATATGACAATGTGATCATCAACGGTGCGTTGTATCACTTCTACATGTTCAGGGATAACATGGAAGCAGCCGGGGTTACTGCACAGATCTTCCAGCAGGGCCTCAAAGAAATGCAAAGCATCCTGATCAACAAATACGAATACCTCCAAGACACTCGGGTCATTCGTAAGAGTAGAGCGGGGGCCTAATGCCTGATCGCATTCAATCGTTTAAGGTAGTATGTGGCGGCGGACTTGATTCAACTGAGAACCATCTAGACATCTCAGAGAACAAGCCGGGCTGTGCCACACGCCTAGTGAATTATGAAGTGAGCCTCTATGGGGGCTACCGTCGTATTGAAGGCTTCCAGCCATACGATGAGAATTATGCGGAAGTGGCCCCGAACGATTGTCAGGGCAAGATCCTTTCCGTTGCAATCTACAAAGATAGAATTGCACATGAAGCAGTTATTATTGTTGCTAGGAAACTGAAGCCCTACTACTTCACGGCTACAGCGGGTCAGACTACCTTTACCGGTGTTGATGACAACGGCCGCACCCTAGAGATTAATAATCCTGCCAGCCATATCTTTGTGACGCAGGGTGGATCACTGCTCTACTCTAGCGGCTATACTGTGCCAAACAGTAGCACGCTTGAGCTCAATTTTGGAGCAACTGCAGGGCAGCAAATTGTCATTGATCCCAATGAGTATGGTTTCTTTCGTCATACTCCTACTGGCTGGGATCGCTACGTACTGGATCACGATATTTTCCGTTCCACTACGGACGGTGCAGGTACCCACGTTAACAAGTTGCGCCATGTTGGGTTCAACTTCGGGGACGGCAACAACCTGATCTTCGTAGACGGCATCAACCCAGCACTCATCTTTGACGGCTATCACTGGGATGTCCTCCTCTCTACTGGGGATGGTACTTCCGACCAAAGTGGGCCACATGCTCCGGGCGGAGATCAGTGTCTCGATGCACCCGCTCTAGTGGATGTATTTGAGAACCACATTATCTTGGGTGGGGACGTTCAGGCGTCAGCTACTGTGGCCTATTCGGCCCCGAATAATCCCTATAACTTTACCGTAGCGGCTGGCGCTGGGCAGCTTTCCATTGGCTTCGATGTCGTACAGTTTAAGCCTTTCCGAGATGACCTCTTCGTATTCGGCAACAATGCCATCAAGAAGGTTGCTCCAGACGTTACCTACGGCTTTGTACTGGATAACGTAACGGCCAACGTTGGTTGTATTGCCCGTGATAGCGTACTCGAAATTGGTGGTGACCTCGTATTCCTAGCCCCGGACGGACTCCGCCCTGTGGCAGGTACCAGTCGCATTGGTGACGTTGAGCTGGAGACCATCTCTAAGGATATCCAGCAACTGCTGACTGAGCTGCCTAGAGACTACGACCTAGACACCCTCAACGGTGTTGTGATCCGTTCTAAGTCACAGCTCCGTTATTTTATTGGTGATGACGACACAGCTACCACAGATAGCTTCGGTATCATCGGTGGCCTTCGCTCAGCCGACCAACGCCTAGGGTGGGAGTTCGGTGAGCTCATCGGTATTCGTGCAAGTGCTTGTGCATCTGAATACGTGAACCGAGAAGAGCTGGTGCTCCACGGAGATTATGATGGATGCATCTACCGACAGGAGCAGGGCAGTAATTTCAATGGACAGGACATCCTAGCGATCTACTCCACCCCCTACTACGACTTTGGGGACACGGAAGTTCGCAAGACGATGCGTAAGGTGAATACCTTTATCCGGTCAGAAGGCCCCCTAACCATGAACATGGCGATGACCTTCGACTGGGATGATCCGACGGTTGTTCGTCCATCTTCGTACTCAGCAAGCTCTCGTGGTGCTCCGGTACGATATAAAGGCCGTAACATTAACTACGGCGGCCAAAACATCAACTACGGCGGTAATGAGAAACCAATCATTACCACCTCCGTACAAGGCTCTGGGTTTTCGACCCAGCTGACGTACGTGACCTTGGGGGATTTTAGTCCGTACTCCATCCAAGGGATCGTATTTGAATTCTCTATTGCAGGAAGACGTTAAATGGCAGGTTACACTCGTCAATCAGTAGCTGACATCGTTAACGGTGCTAATATTACGGCACCTCCGCTGAATGCTGAGTTAAACCAGCTTGCTGCAGCATTTGATCCATCTACTGGCCACAGCCACGATGGGTCTGCTGGCAACTCTCCACCGATTAACCTAGGTACTTCAGTATCTGGATACCTGCTTCCTGCAAACGGTGGTACGGGCGGCCTCAACAATACTACTGCAAGCTCCGTCCCAACTACAACTGACGATAACACGGCTGGTTATGCCCCGGGCTCCATTTGGATCGACGGGTCTACCGGCCGTTTGTACGTCTGCGTTGCCAACACTACCAACAATGCTTTCTGGGTAGAGGCGCTGGGCGTTACTCCGTCCAATGACGTTATCCCATCTGCTAACAATCTCGTAGATCTTGGTACTAGCACGTACCAGTTCAAGGACATCTACATTGATGGTACTGGCTATATTGATGCTGTAAGCGGTGACACTCTCACCCTGACCAGCAATGCCTCTATCGGTGGTAACCTCACCCTGACAGGTAACGCTGTTATCTCTGGTAACGTGACCACTACAGGTACTGGGTATTTTGGTGGTAACCTTAGCACCAACTCCAACATGACCGTTGTAGGAATCTCTTACCTGAATGGTAATGTGATCCTCGGTAACGCTGCTACTGACCAAGTAACTTTCTACGGTCGTGTGAATACCAGCATCCTCCCTCTGACGGATGGTGCCTATAACCTCGGTTCTGCTACGAACGAATGGCAGAATATCTACGTAGATGGTATTGCTGAAATTGATCAGCTTAATGCCGATGCTGCCCTCATCCGTGGTAATGCTACGGTAGGCACTGGCTCAGGTGATACCCTCACTCTGAACTCCCAAGTAGCGGGTTCGGTTGTACCGACTACTGATGATACTTATGACCTTGGCTCAAGCACCAAGGAATGGCGTAACCTCTATATTGATGGTATTGCTAACATAGATTCACTTAATGCAGATACCGCAGATATTAATGGCGGTACTCTGGATGGCGTGACGATTGGTGGTACCTCCTCTGCTCCTGCTACAGTCACTAACCTGACCGCTACGGGCACCGTTAACCTAGGCTCTAGCGTGAACATTGATGGTGGTACCGTAGACGGTACTGTTATTGGTGGCACCTCTGCTTCTGCTATCACTGGTACTACGATCACAGCCAATACTGGTTTTGTAGGTAACGTCACTGGTAACGTAACGGGCAACGTTACAGGTAACATCACTGGCAATGTGACCGGTAACGTCACAGGTAACCTGACTGGTAACGTAACCGCATCCTCTGGTTCCTCTACCTTCAATGACGTGACCATCAATGGCACGTTGAATATGGATGCAGGCACTACTGCTACCATTACTAACCTGACCAATCCTACTAATGCTCAGGATGCTGCGACTAAGAGCTACGTCGATACGAATGACGCTCTGAAGCTGAACCTTGCTGGCGGCTCTATGACAGGCAACATCACCATGACTGGTGGTGCTACTGTTACTGGTGTCCCAACCCCTGTGAGCTCTTCTGACGCTGCTCCTAAGAGCTATGTAGATTCTGAGGTAGCTGCACTTGTAGATGCGGCTCCGGGTGCTCTAAACACGCTTAATGAACTTGCGGCGGCTATCGGTGACGATGCTAACTTCAGTACTACGATCACTAACAGCATTGCGACTAAGCTACCTCTTGCAGGCGGCACAATGTCTGGCGCAATTGCGATGGGTACGAACAAGATCACTGGCATGGGTGATCCTACCCTAGCGCAGGACGCGACTACTAAAGCATACGTAGACGGCGTAGACTCTACTAAGCTGAACTTAGCAGGTGGTACCATGACAGGTGCCATCGATATGGGTTCTAATAAGGTTACCAGTACTGCAACTCCTTCTGCTTCCAGCGACCTGACTAATAAGAGCTACGTAGATACTCAGAGAGATACTCGTGTAGCCAAGTCCGGTGACACCATGTCTGGTACCCTCAACATGGGTACTAACCTGATCAGTGGTGTAGCAGCCCCAGTCTCTGGTGGTGATGCTACCAACAAGACTTACGTAGATGGTATCTTAGGCAGCTCAACTGCGGCTGCTGCAAGTGCTGCTGCTGCGGCTACTTCTGAAACCAATGCAGCTACCAGTGAGTCTAACGCTTCTGCTTCTGCTACTCTGGCAGAGAACTGGGCTACTAAGACGAGTGGTACTGTAGACGGTACCGAATACTCTGCTAAGTACTACGCTACACTGGCTGCTAATCAGTTCGTAGATGTTGCTGGAGATACCATGACTGGTACCCTCAACATGAACAGCAATACGATTAGTAACGCTGTGTTGAGTAACGCTACTATTGCCTACTCAGATATTACTAACATCCAGTCCAATGTCCGTGGTGAAGTCAGTGCTACCGGGTCACTTTCCTACAATAGCACTACAGGTGTATTCAGCTATACTCAGCCAACTAACGTAAGTTCTTTCACTAACGATGCTGCGTATATCAACCAATCTCAGGCTCGTAGCTCAGTAAGTGCGACTGGCTCGCTCTCTTACAACTCTTCGACTGGTGTCATCAGCTACACGCAACCGACTAACGTATCTACGTTCACCAATGACTCTGCGTACGTAGATCAGGCGGGTGCAAGATCCTCTGTCAGCGCCAGTGGTGACATTTCTTACAACAGTTCAACTGGTGTGTTTTCTTTCAACAATACTAGCAACTACGCAACTGTAGATGATTCAACTGCTCTAGCGATTGCATTGGGGTAAAATAGAATGGCTAACGTCTTCAAAAACTATACCGGAGAAGCAACGACGGGTGGTGCAACTATCTACACCATCCCTGCCTCTACTACCGGGATTCTCATGGGCCTTAACCTAGCGAATAAGACTGGTTCATCAGTAACCGCATCTGTTCAGTTAGGCTCTGTTTATATTGTTAAGGATGCACCGGTTCCGTCCGGCTCTGCTCTGGGTGTTCTCGATGGGAAACTCATTGCTGAGACGGGGGAGGCTATCACCGTAACTGCAGATACTAACTCAGCTATTGATGTCATCGTGAGCGTACTGGAGCAAACCTAATGGGCGGTTATATCGGCAAATCCCAAGGCGTAACTCAGGTAGACGGCTACACCCGCGCAGAAGCGGATGCTGCCATCGCAGCAAGCACAGAGGTCACTCGCTCCGCAACCGCACCTGCCAGCCCGACCGCAGGCGATCTTTGGTTTGATACCGTAAATAAGGCGATGAAAACCTACAACGGTACGGGATGGGATCAGTTGTCCAACAAGTTCTCCGCAACCGGCGGTACGGTTACGATTTCCGGCGGGTACAAGTATCACACCTTCACTTCGTCTGGAACTTTTGCTGCGGAAGGCTCAGGGACTGTTGAGTATCTGATTGTTGCTGGTGGGGGAAGCCATCGTGCAGGCTCACACGCCACTGGCGCTGGTGGTGGTGGCGGTGGTGGTGTAATTGATTCGACGGTCTCTTTGTCGGCACAAACATATTCGATTGTCATTGGCGCTGGTGGCGCTGGAGCAAGCGGCGCAGGCAATGGCAATAGCGGATCTAGCAGCACAGCCTTTGGTCAAACTGCGATTGGAGGCGGAAAAGGTGCTGGTTATTCCGGTCATTCCGCCGCCTCCGGCGGATCTGGTGGCGGTGGTGGATATAACCCAACTTCTGGCGCGAGTGGAACAGCCGGACAAGGTAATGCTGGAGGAACAGGTACTGGTAACACTACTCGATGTGGGGGCGGTGGAGGCGGTGCTGGCGGCGCAGGCGGAAATGCTAGTGGCAGTGGTTCATCTGGTGTTGCGGGTAATGGTGGGGTCGGCATTAACTGGAAATCTCTTGGAACCTACTACGCTGGCGGTGGCGGCGGAGGTGCCGCTCCGTGGACTGAGGGTGGCAAAACTGCTGGAACAGGCGGGTTAGGTGGCGGTGGTAATGGTGCTAGAGCATCATCCCAAACCTTTCTTGCTGGCTCTCCCGGTGTGGCTAACACTGGAGGCGGCGCTGGTGGTGCGTCTGTTAATGGCCCCGGCAATGGGTCAGGCGACAACTTAGCGGCGGCTAACGGTGGCTCCGGCATCGTCATCATCCGCTACGCAGTTTAAGGGACAAGACACATGGCATATATCGGTAACTCTCCCGGCGTCGCATCACAGCGTATTCTTACGACGTTCACTGCAACCGCTGGGCAAACGACATTTACTCCGAGCAGCGGCTACACAGTCGGCTACCTCGATGTTTATCACAACGGCGTCAAGCTAATTAACGGTGACGACTACACCGCGTCCAATGGATCTACGTTCGCATTAGCATCTGGCGCAGCATCTGGTGATGTCATCGAAGCAGTCGCCTACCTGCCACGCGGCTTGTCTGATGGCTACACAAAGACGGAAGCTGATGCCCGGTATATGGACATCAACAGCGTTCCAACCCCTGCGGCTGTATCGGATGCAGCGAATAGTTCGACTGGTTACTTTGCATTGCCTGCTGGCACGACTGCACAGCGTCCGGGTTCTCCT